>WNFT01004741.1_pt1 | contig 21022 bp, 18 predicted proteins | sample 5400191 | NCBI WGS metagenome assembly WNFT01 (sample SAMN13153359, study PRJNA577476) | soil metagenome | isolation source: 80 cm saprolite under Madrone tree | place: USA:California | collected 2016-06-14 | reverse complement strand
CGGCAAGCTCTTCGAGATCCACCACTACGGGCTCGATCCGCGCACCGAGCTCATCGACTACGACGCCGCCCGGAGGATGGCGCGGGAGATCCGCCCGCGCGCCGTGCTCTGCGGGGCCTCGGCGTATCCGCGGACGCTGGACTTCGTCCGGCTGCGCGAGATCGCCGACGAGGCCGGCGCGGTGATGATCTGCGACATCGCTCACATCGCGGGGATGGTGGCCGTGGGGCTGCATCCCTCGCCCGTGCCGCTGGCCGACGCGGTGACCAGCACCACCCACAAGACGCTGCGCGGTCCCCGCAGCGGGCTGATCTTGTCCAAGCAGCAGCACGCCAAGGCCATCGACTCCAACGTCTTCCCCGGGATCCAGGGCGGCCCGCTCGAGCACATCATCGCCGCCAAGGCCGTCGCCTTCGGCGAGGCGCTCCGGCCCGAGTTCAAGCAGTACCAGCAGGCGATCCTCGACAATGCCCACGCGCTGGCCGCCGGGCTGATCGAAGGGGGCGTGCGGCTCGTGGCCGGCGGAACGGACACCCACCTCGTCCTCTGCGATCTGCGCCCCAAGAAGCTCACCGGAAAGGTGGCCGAAGCCGCGCTGCAGAAGGCGCACATCACCACCAACAAGAACATGATCCCCGGCGACCCGGAGAAGCCGTTCGTCACCAGCGGGCTGCGCCTGGGCACTCCGGCGCTCACCACCCGCGGGATGCGGGCGAAGGAGATGAAGCAGGTCGCCCGGCTGATCGTGCGCGTCCTGGATCGGCCCGACGACGAAGCGGAGATCGAGCGGGTCCGCGGCGAGGTCCACGAGCTCGCCAGCCAGTTCCCACTCTACGCGAAGAGGCTGGCCTGACGCCGTGAAGTGCCCGTTCTGCGCCCTACCGGAGAACAAGGTCATCGACTCGCGCCTGTCCAACCAGGGCGCGGTCATCCGGCGGAGGAGGGAATGCCTGGGGTGCCAGCGCCGCTTCACCACCTACGAGCGGGTGGAAGAGATCCTGCCCATGGTGGTGAAGAAGGACGGCCGCCGCGAGGCCTTCGACCGCCAGAAGGTGCTCGACGGCCTCAAGCTCGCCTGCCAGAAGCGCCCCGTCAGCGCCGAGCAGCTCGAGGCGGTGGTGGACGGCATCGAGCGGCGGCTGCAAGAGATGGGAGAGAAGGAAGTTCCCACCTCGGTCATCGGCGAATCGGTGATGCGCGAGCTGGCGCGGCTGGACGAGGTGGCCTACGTGCGCTTCGCCAGCGTCTATCGCTCCTTCAAGGACCTGGGGGAGTTCATGAGCGAGCTGAAGGAGCTGATCTCGGAGCGCAAGAGCGCGCAGAAGAAGTGAGCCCCGAGGATTTCATGCGACTCGCCCTCGCCGAGGCGGAGAAGGGACGCGGGCGGACGCACCCCAACCCGGCGGTCGGAGCGGTGGTGGTGGGCGGCGGGCGTGTCATCGCCCGCGGCCACCACGAGAGGGCCGGCCTTCCCCATGCGGAGATCAATGCGCTGCGGAGGGCCGGCAAGAAGGCGAAGGGAGCGGACGTGTACGTCACGCTCGAGCCCTGCAACCACCAGGGCCGCACTCCGCCCTGCACGGAGGCGCTGATCGCGGCCGGCGTCCGCCGCGTCTTCTTCGGCAGCCGCGATCCGAACCCGTCCGTGGACGGACACGGCGGGCGTCGCCTGCGCCGCGCTGGAATCGAGGTGCGCGAGGGCCTGCTTCGGGCCGACTGCGACGCCTCGAACGAAGCGTGGTTCAAGTTCATCACCACCGGAGTTCCCTGGGTGGTGCTCAAGGCGGCCGTCACCCTGGATGGCAAGCTGGCGACGCGCGGCGGGGATTCACGCTGGATCAGCTCGGAGCCGTCGCGCCGCCTGGTCCACCGCTGGCGCGCGGAGCTGGACGCGGTCCTGGTCGGAGCCGGAACGGTGCGCGCCGACGACCCCCGGCTGACGGTCCGCGGCATCCGGGGCGGTCGCAATCCGCTCCGGGTGGTGTTGGGACGGATCCCACTGCGAGCGCGCCTGCTCCGCGAACCCGGCGAGACGGTCGCGGAGCAGGGTCCGCTGCGAGGCATCCTCCGCCGTCTGGCGGAGCGCGGGATCACCACCGTCCTGGTCGAGGGCGGCGCGCGCGTGCACGGCGAGTTCCTCGATGGGGGACTCTGGGACGAGCTGCGGCTGTTCGTTGCCCCCAAGGTCTTCGGCGCGGACGCGCTCTCCTGGGCGGAGCGCAAGGGGCGTCCCCTGGAGATGGACCTGCGGGAGGTGAGGCGCGTCGGGAGCGACGCGCTCCTGGTCTTGCGGCCGCTTACCGGCGCCGGCCGTGGCCGTGGTGCGCGCCGCCGCCGCGGACGTAGCCGCCTCCGTGCCAGGTCGGGAACGCGCGCACCGGGCGCGCCGAGCGGACGATGACGGCGACTCGCGAGCGCGGCACGACGTAACCCCGGATCGGGTGCGTGAAATGCGCGTAGGGCACCACCACCCAGCCCGGCCAGCGGCGTCCGTAGACGAATCCGCGCGGCCCCAACGGCGACCAGCAGGCGTATCCGTTCACCCAGCGCCAGGACACCCATGCCGGTCCCCAGACATACCCGGGGACCCAGAACCAGCCGAACCCCGCTCGCCAGCCCCAACGGCCGTAGTGATAGGCCGCCCAGCCCCAAGGAACGGGAGCCACGAACGACCATCCCCAGGCGGTGCTCACCCAGCGGCCGTCGGAGTACGGCTGCCAATCCGGGTCGACGTTCGGCATCCACACCCGGCCGTACTCCGGCGTGTCCACCCAGCGCCCGTACGGAGAGAGCTGCCGCTCGAACGAGCCGCGGTCGGGCGGGCTCGAAGGCGGCTCGGCATCGGGCGGGGCCGGCGCCGCCTCCTCGTCGGGCGGAGGCGGAGGAGGCTCGAATGCGGAGGACTGCTGTGCCTTCGCGGGGTTGGCTGCGATCGCCAGGGCCAGCAGCGACGGGGCGACGACGGGCCACTTGCGGGGCGGCTTCATGGCGGTTGGATGCTGGCACCGCCAGGACATTCAAGCAAGCGGCACCGTCCGGGGCGGTATATACCCGCCTCGATGTTCACGGGCCTCATCGAGGATCTGGGGACCGTCGCGGCGGTGGAGCGGGTCCCACAGGGTGTGCGCATGTCGGTGCGGACGCGTCTGGACGGGCTGACGCGCGGCGCCAGCATCGCGGTCGATGGGGCTTGTCTCACCGCGGTCGAGGTCGGCGGGGGCAGGTTCACGGCGGACGTGAGCGCCGAGACGCTCGCCAGGACCACGCTCGGCGAACGGAAGGCCGGCGACCGGGTCAATCTCGAGGCCCCGCTCGCGCTCGGCGACCGCGTCGGAGGCCACCTCGTCCTCGGTCACGTCGACGGCGTGGGCCAGATCGTGGGAAGGACCCAGATCGGCGAAGGGGTCCGCGTGGAGCTGAAGGTGCCTGAAGAGCTCGCGCCCCTGATCGTCTCCAAGGGATCGATCGCCCTGGACGGCATCTCGCTGACCGTCAACGAGCTGCTCGACCCGGGCAGGATCGCGCTCTTCCTCATTCCCGAGACGTTGCGCGCCACCACCTGGGGCGACAAGGACGCGGGCGCCCGCGTGAACGTCGAGACGGACATCCTCGGCAAGCACGTCGCCCGCCTGATGCAGTTCCGGACCTGAGGAGCACCGTGGAAGAGAACATCGCCCGCGTCGAGAGAGCGCTCGAGGAGCTGCGGCGGGGCCGCATGGTCATCCTGGTCGACGACGCCGACCGCGAGAACGAGGGCGACCTTGTCCTGGCGGCGGAGTTCGTCACGCCGGAGGCCATCAACTTCATGGCCAAGTACGCGCGCGGGTTGATCTGCCTCTCGCTGACCGAGCAGCAGGTCCGCCAGCTCGGCCTGAGCATGATGGTGAGCGAGAACCAGAGCACCTTCAGCACCGCGTTCACCGTCAGCATCGAGGCCGCCGAAGGCGTGACCACCGGGATCAGCGCGCAGGATCGGGCGACCACCATCCGCGCGGCGAGCGATCCCGCCGCGCGACCCGAGGACGTGGTTCGTCCCGGTCACGTGTTTCCCCTGCGGGCGCGCAAGGGCGGCGTCCTCGTGCGGGCCGGGCAGACGGAAGGGAGCGTCGATCTCTGCCGCCTGGCCGGCCTGACCCCGGCGGGCGTGATCTGCGAGGTGATGAACGACGACGGGACGATGGCACGCATGCCCGATCTGGAGAAGTTCGCCGCCACGCACCAGCTGCACATCCTCAGCGTGGCGGACGTGATCCACTACCGGATGCAGCGCGAGTCCTTGGTCCGCCGCGGAGCCGAAGCGCGGGTGCCGACCGAGTTCGGCGGCGACATGCGCTGCATCGCGTACGAGAACGAGGTCGACAACGCCCAGCACGTCGCCTTCGTCAAAGGGACCTGGGAGCCCGACGAGCCGGTGCTGGTGCGCGTCCACTCCAAGTGCCTCACCGGCGACGTCTTCGGCAGCCGCCGCTGCGACTGCGGAGCGCAGCTCCACCGGGCGCTGCAGATGATCGACGAGGCGGGCAAGGGCGTGCTCGTCTACCTGGACCAGGAGGGAAGGGGCATCGGCCTGGTCAACAAGCTCAAGGCCTACAACCTGCAGGACGACGGCCACGACACCGTGGAAGCCAACGTGAAGCTCGGCTTCAAGGCCGACCTGCGCGACTACGGCATCGGGGCGCAGATCCTCCGGGACGTCGGTGTGCGCAAGCTCAAGCTGATGACCAACAACCCGAAGAAGATCGACGGGCTGAAGAAGCTGTACGACCTCGAGGTGGTCGAGCGGGTGCCCATCGAGGCGGGCCTCTCGCGGGAAAACGAGGGCTACTTGCAGGTCAAGCGGGACAAGATGGGTCACCTGCTCTCGCTGACGAAGAAGTAGAATGCGCGCCGCATGAGCACGGGTACACCGCCGGATCGGGAGCCGTCCGCGCACGGGATGCGGTTCGCCATCGTCGCGGCGCGCTGGAACGCAGAGATCGTGGACCAGTTGCTCCAGGGCGCACAGAAGCGCTTCGCCTCCGCCAAGGCGGACGCGGTCCAAGTCTACCGCTGCGCGGGCGCCTTCGAGATCGGACCGCTGTCCGCCCGGGTCGCCCGCAAGGGCGGCATCGACGGCATCGTCGCCCTGGGTTGTCTCGTCCGGGGCGGCACCGATCACTACCGTCTCCTCTGCGACGAGGTCACCCGTTCCCTGGGCTCGCTGGCGATGGAGGGCGGCACCAACCCGCGTCCGCTGGCGGTCTCCTTCGGCGTGCTCACCTGCGAGACCCTGAAGCAGGCGCAGGAGCGGGCCGACCCGCGCGGCGCCGACAAAGGCGGCGAGGCGGCCGCCGCCTGCATCGAGCAGGTGCAAGCGCTGCGGGACGTGGGGGACGGCTGAATGGGGTCAAGGACCAGAGCGCGGGAGTGCGCCCTCCAGGCGCTCTACCAGCTCGATCTGAGCGGCGGGGAGGCGCGCGAAGCCGTCCGGGCCGTGCTGGCGCATTTCGAGGAGGCGGACGAGAGCACCGAGCGATTCGCCGACGAGCTGGTGCGCGGCGTCCAGTCCGAGCGGGCGCAGATCGACGAGATCATCCAGCAGAGCAGCACCCACTGGAAGCTGGACCGCATGGCGCGCGTGGACCGCAACATCCTCCGGCTCGCCGTCTACGAGATCCTCAGGCGCGCGGACATCCCCATCCGCGTCAGCCTCAACGAAGCGATCGAGCTGGGGAAGAAGTTCGGCTCGGAGGAATCCTCGGCCTTCGTCAACGGCGTGCTCGATCGGATCGCCCACCTGGACCTGCCCAACGCCACACCCAAGCTGGAGAAGAAGGCCTGATGGATCTCACGTTCTTCCCCCTCACCCTGGATGCCGTGGATCAGGCCGCCGCCGAATCGCTCTGCCTCTTCGTCGCCGCCGACGAGCGGCCCCTCACCGGACTGGCCGGCCTGGTCGACTGGCGGCTCCTGGCGCGGCTCTCACGGCTGATCCGCGGCGGGCAGATCACCGGTCAGAAGGGCGAGGCGGTGCTCACCTCGGCTGGCGCGCGGCTCGGCTTTCGCAAGATGTTCCTCTTCGGCCTCGGTCCCTCGGGCCAGCCGGAAGAGGAGATCCAGAAGCACCTCGCGGCGGCGCTGCGCAAGCTGGGCGACGCCGGCGTGAACGAAGCCGCGCTGCAGCTGCCGCCGCAGCTCTCCGCGGAGACTGGCGTCCGCACCCTGCTCGAGGGAATGCAGGGTCCCAGCCGGGCGGTGGTGTTCGCGCCCGAGCCGCAGAGGATGGTGGCCGCGCTCTCCAAGGTCGCCCGAGGCCGCGGGCGAATCGAGCAGCGGACCGTGAAGGTGGGCACGCCCGCGTCGCCCGCCGCTGGGGAGCCGCCCATCGCGCCGCCCGTCGAGTCGCAGCCGCAGGCGGGCGGAGAGCGGAAGGGGCCGCTGCCGCCGCCGCAGCGCTACGTGCCGATGCCCGCCAAGCAGAACGTCTTCAAGAAGAAGAAGTGAGTCACCAGGCCGGGTGGCGCGAGACCCAGAAAGTGGCGAAGGCGATCACCAGCATCAGGGCGAAGAGCAGGAGGAGCAGCTTCACGGAGTGAGGCGTTCCATCATCCGCGGGAAGGGGATGGTCTCGCGGACGTGGTGCAGCCCGCAGATCCAGCCGACGGTCCGCTCCACCCCCAGACCGAACCCGGAGTGCGGGACGCTGCCGAACCGGCGCAGGTCGAGGTACCACTGGAACGCCTCCAGCGGGAGCTTGTGCTTGTCGATCTCCGCCTTGAGCGTCGCGTAGTCGTCCTCGCGCTGTCCGCCCCCGACGATCTCGCCGTAGCCTTCCGGAGCGAGGACGTCCACGCCCAGCGCGACCTTCGGATCCTTCGGGTCCTTCTTGAAGTAGAAGGCCTTCATCTCCGCCGGATAGCGGTGGACCATCACCGGGCGATCGAACTGCTTGCAGAGGATGGTCTCCTCGTCGCCGCCCAGGTCGTCGCCCCACCGGATCGGGTGTCCGGTCTTCTGGATGGACTCGATGGCCTCGGTATAGGTGATTCGCGGGAACGGCTTGCGCACCCGCTGGAGAGCCTCGACGTCCCGCTCCAGGACGGTCTTCAGCTCCTGCTGGTGCTTCGCCAGCACCGCCTGGACGATCTCGACGATGAAGTCCTCGGCGAGATCCATGTTCCCGTCCAGGTCCATGTACGCGACCTCGGGCTCCACCATCCAGAACTCCGTCAGGTGGCGGCGGGTCTTGCTCTTCTCGGCGCGGAAGGTCGGGCCGAAGACGTACGCCTTCCCCACCGCCATCGCGGCGGCCTCGCCGTAGAGCTGACCGGACTGGGTCAGATAAGCCTTGCCCAGGTCGAAGTAGGGGACTTCGAAGAGCGTGGAAGTTCCCTCGCAGGCGGCCGGCGTCAGGATCGGCGAGTCGACCAGTGTGAACCCGCGCGAGTCGAAGTAGTCGCGGATGGCCTTGATGATGGTGTGCCGCACGCCCAGGATCACCCGCTGGCGCGAGGAGCGCAGCCAGAGGTGCCGCTGCTCCTGGAGGAAGCCGACGCCGTGCTCCTTGGGCTGGATGGGGTATCCGGGCTCGCCCTGGAGCATGCGGAAGTCCGTGACGTGGAGCTCGTAACCGATGGGGCTCCGGGGATCCTTGGCCACCTTGCCCCGGACCTCGACCGAGGACTCCTGCGGGGCGCCGTCGCCGGCCGCGAAGACGGGCTCGGGCACGTCCTTCTTGGACATCACCGCCTGGATGGTTCCGGTCCCGTCCCGGATCTGCAGGAACTGGAGCTTGCCGCTCGATCGCTTGCCGTAGAGCCAGCCGCGGAGCAGAACCTCCTGGCCTTCGTGCGCGGCGATGTCCTGGATGTACGTCTGGGGGCCCATGGGGGCGCGGATACTATCAACCCCCGCGATCTGGCGCACCGCGCTACAATCGGCCCCCTCGCAAGGAGAACGACACGTGCAGGACCGGTACGACCCGAAGTCCATCGAACCGCGCTGGCAAGAGCACTGGACAAAGAAGGACCTCTTCCGCGCGGGCAACCGGCCGGGCGCCCCGAAGAAGTACGTCCTCGCAATGCTGCCGTACCCGTCCGGCGAGATGCACATGGGGCACGCGCGCGTGTACTCCATCACCGACGTGCTGGCCCGCTATGCGCGCAAGCGCGGGTTCGACGTCCTGCACCCCTTCGGCTGGGATTCCTTCGGACTGCCCGCGGAGAACGCGGCCATCAAGGAGGGGGTCCATCCCGCGGAGCGCACGCCGCGGAACATCGCCTCGTTCAAGGAGGACGTCATCTCCCTGGGCATCTCCGTCGACTGGTCCACGGAGATCGCCACCTCGGACCCCGAGTACTACCGCTGGAACCAGTGGTTCTTCTTGCGCATGCTCGAGCGGGGCCTGGCGTACCGGCGCCGGGCGAAGGTGAACTTCTGCCCCAGCTGCAACACGGTGCTGGCGAACGAGCAAGTGGAGGAAGGGCGCTGCTGGCGCTGCGGCAGCGTGGTCGTGGAGCGCGAGATCCCGGAATGGGCGTTCCGCATCACCGCGTACGCCGACAAGCTCCTGGAAGGCCTCAACCGCATCGACTGGCCCGAGCGGGTCGTCGCCATGCAGCGCAATTGGATCGGGCGCTCGGACGGCCTGGAGATCGACTTCGCGGTGAAGGGGGCCCGGGGCAAGAAGGCGTTCCGGGTCTTCACTACGCGCGCGGACACCATCTTCGGCGCCACCTACCTGGCCGCGGCGCCGGACCATCCGCTGGTGCAGGAGCTGGCGCCGCAGGCGAAGAAGGCCGAGCTGCAGGCGTTCGCGGAGAAGGTCCGGCGGGCGGTGAAGGAAGTCGGGGAGGGCGCGCAGGCCGCGGAAAAAGAAGGCATGGAGACGGGGATCCGGGTGCGGAACCCGTTCACCGGAAAGGAGATCCCCGTCTGGGTCGCCAACTTCGTGCTCGCCGGGTACGGCACCGGCGCCGTCATGGCGGTGCCTGCCCACGACCAGCGCGATTACGAGTTCGCCCAGAAGTACGGGCTGCCCATCGTGCCGGTGGTGCGCCCCGCCGACGCATCCGAGCCGCCCAAGGAGAAGGCGTACACCGAATACGGCGAGCTCTTCGACTCGGGCGAGTTCTCGGGCATGCCGTCCGAGCAGGCGCGGCTCGCCATCGCGGCGGAAGCGCAGCGGCGCGGGATCGGCAAGCCGGCCGTGAACTATCACCTGCGCGACTGGGGCATCTCCCGCCAGCGCTACTGGGGAACGCCGATCCCCATCGTGTACTGCCCGAAGGACGACCCGGAAGGGAAGGGCATTCCGGTGCCCGACTCGCAGCTTCCGGTAAAGCTGCCGGACATCGACGTCAAGGAGGTGCTCACCGGCGAGGGGGAAGCGCCGTTGGCCAAGGTGTCCTCCTGGGTCAATACGAAGTGTCCCATCTGCGGCGGTCCGGCGCGCCGCGAAGTCGACACCATGGACACGTTCGTCGATTCCGCCTGGTACTGGGCCCGCTACCTGGATCCGAGCAATGACCGCGAGCCGTTCTCCCGCGCCCAGGCCGACCGCTGGCTGCCCATCGACGTCTACGTGGGCGGGCCGGAGCACGCCGTGCTGCACCTGCTCTACTTCCGCTTCTGGACCATGGTGATGCGGGAGCTCGGGCTCTGCGCCATGGACGAGCCGGCCCAGAAGCTGGTCACGCAAGGGATCGTCAAGGGCCGCGACGGCGAGAAGATGTCCAAGAGCAAGGGCAACGTCGTCTCGCCCCGCGAGATCATCGCCGAGTACGGCGCGGACACCGCGCGCCTCTTCATCCTCTTCGCCGCGCCGGCGGAGAAGGACATGGATTGGTCGGACGAGCAGGTCCAGGGCCAGAACCGCTTCCTCGGCCGCGTCTGGCGGCTGGTGCACGGGAGCCTGCCGAAGATCGAGGGCGTCAAGGCCGGCGGCGCGCCGGACGAGCTGCGACGCAAGACGCACAAGACCATCCTCAAGGTGACCCAGCAGCTGGAGCGGTTGCAGTTCAACACCGCGATCTCCTCACTGATGGAGCTGTCCAATGCCGCGATGGATTGGACCGGAGATCCCGGCTCGCTCCGCGAAGCGCTGGAAGTGCTGGTCCAGCTCCTCTCGCCGTTCGCGCCGCACATCGGGGAAGAGCTGTGGCGCGAGTTGGGCCGCACCGAGGAGCTCACGCTGCTGCACTGGCCCGACGCGGATCCCGCGCTGGTCGTCGACGAGGCGTACCAGATCGCGGTCCAGGTGAACGGGAAGCTGCGCGGTGAAGTGCAGGTGGCCGCCAGCGCCGACGACGCGGAGATCCGCGACATGGCCGCCCGGGACCCCAAGGTGGCGGGCTGGCTGCACGGAAAGACGGTCAAGAAGGTGGTGGTCGTCCCCAAGCGGCTGGTGAACTTTGTCGTGGCCTGACACCAGCCGCCGAAGGCGGCTGGGGGACCTGGTTTCCGCGGTGCTCGTACTCGGCACCTGGACGTGCGCTTGCGGTTACGCCCCGGTCCGCGGCAAGCCCGCCCAAGGCCTGCGCGTCGCCGCCGTGAGGAACGACACCGCCCAGGCGGAGGCGGGAGGAATCTTCGCCGCCGAGCTCCGTCGCGAGCTCGCGGGGCGCGGCCGCCTCGAGCCCGAATCGTCCGGCGCGCCCGAGCTGGTGGCCGAGCTGGTGGTGCTTCGCTCCGTGCCCAGCGGGGTCGGCGCGGAAGGCGGCGCCTCGTCGTACAGCCTGACCGGCGAGCTGCGCGTGCGCGCGCCGGGTTTCGAGGACGCGGTGGTCGGGGGAGAGGACTATCTGACTGGCGTCGACGTGCTCGGCACCGAAGCCAATCGGCGGGCCGCGTTGCGGCGCCTGGCCCGGACGCTCGCGGCGGAGGCCATCGAGCGGTACGAAGTGAACGAGCGGTTCAGCCGCTGAGCGGCGGCCGGCTGGAGCGGCTAGCCGGCTGGCTGGCTGGGCTTGCTCGACGCCGCCCTGGTGAGCCGCGAGATCCGGCGAGAGGCCTGGCCCTTGTGGATCACGCCTTTCGAAGCGGCCTTGGCGATCTGGCGGACAGCGGCCGCGAGTTCCTGCTTGGTCTTCTGCGCGTCTCCAGAAGCGGCGGCCTCGCGGAACTTCCGCACGCTGGTGCGCAGCGTGGACAGGACGTGGGCGTTGCGGAGGCGGTTCTTCTGGGCTTTGCGGTTCTGCTTCTCTGCGGACCGGGTATTGGCCACTGGTGCTCCCAAGAAAAAATAATTTTTATTTTGCCGAAGGGCGCTGGCAGATAGCACCCGGTCCGGAGGCTGTCAACGCAGGACGAGTCTGCGGAAATTGGCGCGCAGCCACAGGTTTTCCCCGACCCGGCCAATGCGGTCCGACGCTTCGCTCTCAGCTGTCACGGATACCCGCCACCAGCCGTTCGCACCCATTCAAGGGCGCGGAAGGAGGTTCATTTCGCACCCGCCGAGACGATGACAACGGGGTGACACCGCCGGGCAAGAGTGTTTTTTTCGTTTGACGTGCATGCAATCCACAACTTGTTCACAGCGGGCCCGGCAATTTGTGGGCAAGCGGCGGCAGGCCGGCTCAATCCGCGGATTTTTCCCACTCCTTGGCCTCGTTCCAGAGCGCGCCGCCGCGAAGAGCAGGTCGCCGAGCTCATGCTCCACCTGCGCCGGCGTGCCTGCTTCCATCGCCTGCTCCAGCTCGGCCAGCTCCTCGCGGACCTTCGCCAGCACGGATCGGGCGTCCGGCCAGTCGAATCCGACGGCGCCGGCCTTTTCGGTCAGCCGCTCCGCCCGGACGAGCGCCGGCAGCGAGACGGGAACCCCGCCGATCGCCGACCGCGGCTCCTGGCCCTTCTGCTTGCGCTCGTCCGCCTTGATGCGCTCCCAGTTCTTCACCACCTCGCGCGACCCGGAAACCTCCACGTCGCCGAACACGTGGGGGTGGCGGCGGGTGAGCTTTTCGGCGATGGCATCGCACACGTCGGCGAAGTCGAACTTCCCTTCCTCGCGCGCGATGCGCGCCTGGAACACGACCTGGAAGAGCAGGTCGCCCAGCTCTTCCTTGTGATGGGCGACGTCGCCGGCCTCGATCGCCTCGATGACTTCGTGCGCTTCCTCCAGCAGATAGGGCGTCAGCGAGCGCATCGTCTGCTCGCGGTCCCAGGGGCAGCCGCCCGGATCGCGCAGCTTGTCCATGATCTCGAGCAGCCGCCGCATCGCCTGTTCCGCCTCTGGCATGGGCGGCGAAATACCACATCCACGCCGCGGAATTCCGGGCGGATTCCTTGCTGGCGCGAAAGGCGAGCGTCTACGATGGCCCGGTGACCCGCCGGGGGCGTCGCCTGCGCGCGCGCAGCGTTCTTTGCGTCTATGCCGCGGCCGCCGTCGCCGCGTCCGCTCCCGTCCATGCCGACGAGCCCGCTCCGCCGTTGCCCATCGCGATGCCGGCGCCGGTCGGCGTGCCGCGCGCACCCGGGAACCGGACGGTGATCCTGCCTTCGGAGAAGAGCGCCGACATCCAGTCGCACTGGGCAGCGCGGCGCGACTTCGTCCGCGACCGGGACGATCGGCGCGCCGAGGACGAGCAGCAACGCATCCGCGCGCTCCGCGAGGACCTCGCCATCGAGAACCTCTTCTCCATCGGAGCCGCCTTGGTGCGCGAAGGCCGCGCCGCGCTGTCCGCCGGAGCTCCCGCGCTGGCGGCGCAACGTTGCAAGCTCGCGGTGGAGCTCGCGCCCGCCCTGGCCGCCGCGCACGTCTGCCTGGCGCGGGCGCTGATCGCGGACAGCGTGACCGCGGTGCGGCCGACGATGAAGGAGTTGGCTGCCGCGGCGGGGGCGGCCTGGAACGACCCCCGCTCCTCCCGGGCGGCCCTGGCCAACCTGCTTGCGGTCGTCTTCGTCGGGGTCCTCGTCACCACGCTGGCGTTCGTCGTGGTCTTGTTCTTCCGCCACTCCAGCCAGTACGCGCACGACGTCAACCACCTGGTCCCCGTCGGCGCCGGCGGCTGGCAGACGCGCATGCTGGGCGCGCTCCTGGTCTTCATGCCGGTCCTCTTGCAGATGGGTCCGCTTCCGCTGCTCTTCACGGCGCTGCTGGCCGCCGCGCTCTATGCCAGCACCGCCGAAATCACCATCGCCATGGTCCTCCTCTGCGGCCTGGCCGTGTCGCCGTTTGCGGCCGAGCAGGTCGGCCGCGTCGCCGCCTTCGGCGGGCCGGCGATGGACGCCTGGCTGGTGGAGCAGGGCGACGGAACGGGAGCGGAGATCGGCCGGCTCTACAAGAGGCTGGAGTCCGGCAACGAGCTGGCGGTGGACTTCGCGCTCGCCCGCAAGGCCAAGCGCGACGGCGATCTCGCGGTGGCCGAAAAGCTCTACCTGCGCGCCCTGGAAGTGCAGGGCGCCACCACCGCCGGGCTGTCAGCGGTGCGCAACAACCTGGGGAACGTGTACCTGCTCGAGGGAGACACCGCGAAGGCCATCTCGCAGTACCAGCAGGCGATCGACCTGCAAGAGAGCCTCGCCGCTCCCCACTTCAACCTCAGCCGCGCCCTGGCGATGCTCGGCGTCGATACGCTGGAGAAGGTGCAGGCGGAGCAGGCCCGCGCCCTGGCGCTCGATCGGGCCGCGGTGGACGCGTTCACCGGCGGACAGCTGCAGGCCAACCGCAAATCGAACAAGTTCGTCATGGACGTTCCGCTCGATCCGGCCCTGCTGGAACCGCTCGTCGAGGCGGAGGAGCAGGGCGCAGACGCCGTGGGCGACGAGGTGCGGGTCGTGCTCGCGGCCGGCTTGCCAGGGCCGCTGGCGACGGCCATGCCGATCCTCACGGCCGTCCTCATGCTCCTCCTGCACGCCGCCCGCAGCCGCCTCCGCCCGAGCGGGCGCTGCGGCCGCTGCGGGAGGGAAGTCTGCAGGCGTTGCGATTCGGATTCCCGTCCGAGCGAAGGGCTGTGCGCGCAATGCGTGAACGTCTTCATCCGTCGCGCCGGCGTCGATCCGGCCGAGCGCGAGCGCAAGGAGCTGGCGGTCGAGGCCTACCACCGCCGGCGGAAGCTGATGACCCGGATCTTCGCCGTCCTCTGCGGCGCCGGGCACGTGATGATGGGATACCCGATCCGGGGGTTCGCGTTCTTGCTCGTGACCGCGTCCCTGCTCACCAGCATCCTCTTCTGGCGTGGCGTGGCCCACGATCCGCTGGCGGTCGGCAGCGGCATCTCGCTGGCGCGGCTGGTGCTCACCTCCCTGCTCCTGGTCGGGATCTACGTCCTCTGCTTGCGCGATCTGCTGGCGCGGCAGACCGCCGAGGAGGGCGCGTAGGTGGCCCTCTCCGGAACGCTGAAGGACTTCGGGATCGCCGACATCCTCCAGCTCATCGGCCACCAGACGAAGACCGGGCGGCTGACGCTGAAAAACGGCGCGGACGAAGTCGACGTCTTCTTCATCGAGGGCACCGTCATCTTCGCCAGCGACAAGTCGCGGGAATCGCGCGAGCTCCTCGGCAGCCTGCTGCTTCGCGCGGAGCTGCTCACCAAGGAGAAGCTCGACGAGGCCCTGGCCACGCAGCAGCGGACGCTCAAGCGGCTGGGCGACATCCTGGTGGAGGGCGGGACGGTGACCAGGCCCCAGCTCGCGCAGATCATGCGCCTGCAGACGACGGAGACGCTCTACAAGCTCTTCTCCTGGAAGAACGGCTCCTACGAGTTCTCGCAGGAGGCCGTCGATCCGGCGAAGAGCGCCTTCGATCCCATCCGCGCCGAGAGCGTCCTCCTGGAAGGCTTCCGGCGGATGGATGAATGGCCCGCCCTGAAGAAGAAGATCCCCTGGAGCGATGCGACATTCGAGAAGCTCCAGGATCTCGATCTCGCCGACATGCCCTCCACCAGCGAGATCCTCGCCCAGGGCGACAGCCAGGCCGAGGACGGCCAGCCCACCTCGCGCCACAAGCTGATGTTCAAGCTCGCGGTCGCCGGGAAGACCGTCCATCAGATTGCGGACGCCTCTCGCTTCGGCGAGTTCGAAGCCCTCAAGGCGCTCCACCAGCTGATGGAGATGGGCTACCTCGGGCTGGTCCCTCCGCCCCGGGGAGCCAAGGCGCTGGCGGAAGGTCTGCGCAAGGGACGCAGCAAGACCCTGTCCTGGGCAAAAGCGATCTTCCGGCTCACCCTCTCTTTGGCCTTTTTCGGCGCGACCTTGATGCTGGTCCGCGCCTTCGCCCCGGGTCTGGGCGCGGCCCGCGCCGACATTCCGGCGCCTCGCGGCGCCATCGCGCGTCTGGTCTCCCGCGGCCAGGTGGCAAGACTGGAAAGCGCCCTCGAACTGTACAGGACCGAGCAAGGCGCATATCCACCCGTCCTGCATGCCCTGGTCGAGCGGAAGCTGGTGACCGAACAGGACCTCCGCTACCCCTGGAAAGAGCCCTATTACTATCGCCGCTCAGGGCAAGGGTTTGTCTTGCTGCCCCCTCTTGATTAGATCAGTCCTCAGATGACGCAGAGACTGTACGAGACAGCGCGGAGTTTCTACGAGACGAGGACACCATCGCGGAGTCTCTACGAGACGGGGACACCATGCAATGGTGTCCCCCAGGCTGATCGGAATGTACCCAAGAGTCGACTCGGACCGCGAATGACGACCGAGGGCCGCGAATCAACCTATCCATAGAGGAGGTGTAATTGCCCGATCCTTCCGCACGACTCGAACTACTGGACAATGACGGAGCACGAACTCTCGCCGGTGGGCGGAGCGAGAACCTCAAGCTGATCGAGCAGAGGCTCGGGGTCCACATCGGACAACGCGGAAACGTCTTCCTCATCTCCGGTGAACCGGAGAAGGTCGCCCTCGCCGAGAAGCTGCTGGCCGGGCTCACCGAGCTGATCCAGCGCAAGTATCCGCTGGGCCTGGAAGACGTGGAGCAGGCGAGCAAGGTACTGCTCGCCGACGCGAACGCCGACCTGAAGGACATCTTCCTCGACACCGTCTACGTCACCAACCGCAACCGGCCGGTGACGCCCAAGGGCTTCAACCAGAAGGCGTACATCGAGGCCATCCGCAAGCACGACATCGTCTTCGGGATCGGTCCTGCCGGTACCGGCAAGACCTACCTGGCGATGGCGATGGCGGTGGCCGCGCTGGTCGAGCGCCGGGTGAAGCGGATCGTCCTCTGCCGTCCGGCGGTGGAGGCTGGAGAGAAGCTGGGCTTCTTGCCCGGCGACCTGGCCGAGAAGGTCAGCCCGTACCTGCGGCCGCTGTACGACGCCTTGCACGACTTGATGGACATGGACCGCGCCCAGGACTTGATCGAGCGGGGCACCGTCGAGGTCGCGCCGCTGGCCTTCATGCGCGGCCGCACGCTCAACGACGCCTTCGTCATCCTCGACGAGGCCCAGAACACCACCATCGAGCAGATGAAGATGTTCCTCACCCGCCTGGGCTTCGGCTCCAAGGCCGTCATCACCGGCGACCGCACACAGGTGGACCTGCCCTCGGGCAAGACCTCCGGGATGATGGACGCGATGCAGATCCTCCAGGACGTGGAGGGGATCCGCTTCTGCGAATTCACCGACCGGGACGTCGTCCGGCACCCGCTGGTCCAGGAAGTGGTCCGGGCCTACGACGCGGCCCAGGCCCGCCGCGAGGCCGAGCAGGCTGCGAAGAAGACGCCGCCGGGGTAGAAGGGCCCTCATGCTGCCCGCCCTTCTCCTGATCGCCGCCGCGCACGGTCCCCTCACCTTCGTCGAAGACGACTATCCGGGGGCGCTGGCAGCGGCGCGCGCCCAGCACAAGCCCTTGTTCGTCGACTTCTGGGCGACCTGGTGCCACTCCTGCCTGTCCATGCAGCGGTTCGTCTTGAGCGACCCGGGGATGAAGCTCGTCGCGGACGCCGTGGTGTGGAGCTCCGTCGAGACCGAGCGGGAGGCGAACAAACCCGTCGTGGAGAAGTACCCGGTCGACGGATGGCCGACCTTCTTGATCATCGACCCGGATACGGAATCGGTGCTGGGGCGGTTCCTCGGATCGGGCACGGTCCAGGACATGCGCGCGTTCGTGCAGGACGGGGTGCGGGCGTACGCGACGAAGGGCAAGCCGGCGGATCCGGCCTGGGCGGCGCAGCGCGAGGCGGACGCGGCTCGCAACCGCGGCGATCTGAAAGCGGCAGCGGACGCGTACGGGCGCGCGGTGCGGCTCAGCAAGCCCGACGACCCCCAGCGGCCCTCGCGCCTCAACCTGTACATGTCGGCGTTGCTGAAGACCAAGGACTTCCGCACCTGCGTGGAAACCGGCTTGCGGGAGAGCCGCAATGCCCCGGAAAGCGCGGTCGGCGCCGATTTCGAGAACGGCGCCTTCTACTGCGCCCAGAACCTGCCCAAGAGCGATCCCGACGCGGTCCGGATGCGCCAGCTCGCCATCGATCGATTGCGCGAGATCCTGGCGAAGCCCGGCGCGCCGCTCGCGGCGGATGATCGCAGCGACGCGCTCGCCAATCTCTCCGAGATGCTCGACGTCAAAGGCAAGCACCCGGAAGCGGTCGCCGCGATGCAGGAGCGCGCGCGAGTCCTGGAGGCAGCAGCCGCGGCGGCGCCGGACGCGACGATGGCCTCCACCTTCGACGCGCACCGCGTCGAAACCTACCTGTATCTCAAGGCGCCGCAAAAGGCCGAGCAGCTCCTCGTGCGGCGCGAGAAGGAGATGCCGGAGGACTACAATCCCCCAGCCCGTCTCGCCCGCGTCCTGTTCGAGGAAAAGAGCTTCTCCGGCGCGGAGGCGGCCGTCGACCGGGCGCTTTCCAAGATGGATCGCGGGCAGCGCCGAGTCGGAGTCCTGGGGCTGAAGGCGAAGATCCTCGCGGCGGAGGGAAAGAGCGCCACCGCCGTCCTGCGCGAGCAGCTCGAGGTGCTCCGTTCGCTGCCGAAGACCCAGCGCAAGCCGGACCAGGAAGCGGAGATCGAGCGGAAGCTCGGCACCGCCGCGCGCTGAAGTCTGTGTGACTCGTCCGCTTGTGGCATAGTGCGCACTCCATGCAAGCGGACGCACCTTCGCTGACATCCCGCATCCTCCGCTTCCGGAGGGTTCGCCAGGGGCTCGGCCTTGCGCTTCTGGCCGGGGTCGCCGTCAGCGCCGCTTTCCTGCTCACGCCCTCCCGGTTCACCCCTGAGATCCCGGGCGACGAAGCCCTGGGGAGCCTCTTTTCCGGCACCCTGAAGGCCAACCGCGACTACGACGTCCCCGACCCGGACACCACCGCCGAGAAGCGCGAGGAGGCGGCCCGATCGGTCTGGCCGGTCTACGACTTCGACGGCAGGGCCGCGGAGACCTTGCAGCAGCGCATCTCCGAGGCGTTCGCCCGCGGGCGGGAGGCCATCGCGCAATGGAAGGGGCAGAACCCCGCCAAGGCCTCGCGGCTCCTCCTCGAGCGCAAGCTGGACGGCGAGACGTCCCGCTTCCTCGTCTCCCAGCGCGACGAGTTCTGGAAGGCCCTGCAAGCGGTGGTCGACGACGAGGACTACCTCGTGCTGGCGCGCACCGGATTCGATCCGGCGGTCGAGCGCGCGGCGGTGCGGCTGGCGGGGTTGGCCAGCTCCGGGTTCGTGGTGGAGGAGCGCGGGCTTCTCTCCGCGGACCGGGAGCGCGGCATCGTGGTGCGGACGCTGGGCCGCGCCGGCGCCGGTCCCGAGCAGATCGTCCGCGACATCGATCGGATCCAGGATCTGTTGAAGGCGCGCGAGAGCGTGGAGCCGCTCGCCGCCGAGCAGTTGGGCGATCTCCCGCCGCGGGTCTCGCGGGCTGCGGCGCAGGTGGTCCGCAGGGCGCTGCGGCCGAACCTGGCCTACGACGACGCGGAGACGCGCGTCCGCCAGCAAGCCAAGCGGGCGCAGGTGAAGGACGTCATCCTCCAGGTGCGCAAGGGGGAGAAGATCATCGGCGACGGGGAGCAGGTGACCAAGACGCACCTGCTCATCTTCAACGCCCTGCGCGCGGCCGGACGCGCCGGCGAGGCGGCGCAGATCCGCTGGGGCGGCGGGTTGTTCGCGGCGCTCCTCTGCGCGGCCGTGTTCGGGTTCGGACGGCGCAACGTGCGCAAGTTCCGGCCCCGGAGCCGCGACGTGTTCCTGCTGGCGGCGCTGATGGTGGCGCAGTTGATGGTGGTCAAGGGCGCGCTGGCTGGCGCCGACGCGCTCCATGACATCATCCGCGACCAGCTTCCCGCGCAGCTCTCGGGTCCGGTCGCGCAGGCGCTGCCGGCGGCGGTCCCGCTCGCGCTCGGCTCGCTGCTGGTCCGCTTCCTGCTCACCAGCGAGGCCGCGCTGCTCTGGACCGCGGCGTTCGCGCCGCTCTGCGGTCTTCTCGCCGGTGGTTCGCTCCAGGTGGCCGTGGCCGCGCTGGTCTCCGGCGTGGTGGCGGCGGACCGCATCGGGCACGCCGGCAGCAAGTCGGCCGTGTTTCGCGCCGGCGCGGTCGCGGGCGTGGCGATGGCCGTCGTCTTCGTGGCGTTCGCCATGTTCCAGGCGCACTTCTGGACCTGGGACACGCTGGCCAACGTCCTCGGCGCGATCCTCGGCGGCGCGCTGGTCCTCCCGCTCCTGGCGCTGCTGCTCTCTCCACTCCTCGAAGCGCTCTTCGGCTACGTCACCGACGTCGAGCTCTTGAAGCTGGCCAGCTTCAACCATCCGGTGCTCAAGGACCTGATCGTGCAGGCGCCGGGCACGTACCACCACGCCATCCTCATCGGACAGCTGGTCGAGGCGGCCGCGCGCGAGATCGGCGCCAACCCCCTCCTGGCGCGCGTGGGCGCCTACTATCACGACATCGGCAAAGGCAGGAACCCGCTCTTCTTCGGCGAGAACCAGACCGGCGACAAGCGCCACGACAGCCTGACGCCCCAGTCCAGCGCCGAGATCATCCGCAAGCACGTGCGCGACGGCGTCGAGCTCGCGGCCCAGGCGAAGCTGCCCCGGCAAGTCGTCGACTTCATCGAGCAGCACCACGGCACGCGGCTCATCGCCTACTTCTTCCATCGCGCCAAGGAAGAGGCGGAGCGCACCGGAGCGCCCGCGCCTCGGGAAGAGGACTTCCGGTATCTGGGGCCCAAGCCGCGCACGCGCGAGGCCGCCTTGGTGATGATCGCCGGAATGGTGGTGGCCACCGCGCGCAACCTGGTGGGCCCCACCGAAGAGAAGCTGCGCGGACTGGTGGACCGCGCCATCCAGGCCGTCATCGCCGAAGGTCAGCTCGACGAGTGCGAGATGACCATGCGCGACCTGGAGCAGACCGCCGGCAGCTTCGCGCACTCGCTGGAGCGGATCTACGCCGCCCGGAGCGACGCGCCGCCTCCCGCCCCGCGCCTGCGGGTGCTGGAGCCCGAGCTGAAGCGGGCCTGAGGAAGAGCGCGGATCTTGACGCGCATCCCGCGGCTCCCGCGCAACGTGCTGCTGTTCGGCGCGGTGTCGCTGCTCGCCGACGTCTCGAGCGACATGGTGATGCCGCTCTTGCCCGCCTTTCTCGTCGGGCTGGGCGCGAACGCCGCTTTCATCGGGGTGGTCGAGGGCACGGCGGAAGCGACCGCGGCCCTGCTCAAGTACGTCTCCGGGCGCTGGGCGGACCGGGTGCGCCGCCTGCTGCCACTCGCGATCGCCGGATACGCGCTCGCGGCGCTGGCCCGGCCCTTCCTCGCCATCGCGCGCGCGCCCTGGCAGGTGCTGGCGATCCGCGCGATCGATCGGGTGGGAAAGGGCATCCGCACCTCCCCGCGCGACAAGCTGCTGGCGGCGAGCACGCCTCGCGAGCGCCTCGCCGAGGCGTTCGCGTTCCACCGTGGGATGGACCACGCCGGCGCGGCCCTCGGTCCGCTGGTCGCGGCCGGTCTGCTGATCCTCTGGCCGGAGCAGATCCGCCGCGTCTTCCTGCTGGCATCGATTCCGGGGCTCGCCGCCGTGCTCATGCTCTTCACGGTGCGCGAGTCGTCGCGGGCCCCAGCTGCCGCGCGGGAAGACGCGGGTGTCGTGGCTCGGGTCCCGCCAAAGCTCCTCGCAGCCATCGCCCTCTTCAC
>WNFT01002627.1_pt1 | contig 21026 bp, 15 predicted proteins | sample 5400191 | NCBI WGS metagenome assembly WNFT01 (sample SAMN13153359, study PRJNA577476) | soil metagenome | isolation source: 80 cm saprolite under Madrone tree | place: USA:California | collected 2016-06-14 | reverse complement strand
TCTCCTCGCACAGCTCGTGGACCGCGTTGGCCAGCGTGACCACGTCGGCGAAGGGCGCTGTCTTCGGGTCCAGGTCGATGATGCACCAGTCCGGGTGCTGGGGCCTGGACAGCCGCGAGGACCAGAGGTGCAGCGGAATGGTTCCGAGGTTGATCACGTAGAGCAGCGTATCCACGTCCTCGCAGACGAAGAAGTCGATGTCGCGCCCGCCCTCCTCGCTCCAGACTCGCGCCGTGCGGATCCAGGGCGGCACGTAATCGGGAGCATCCTTCTGGAAGAAGCTCTTGCCGGCGATTCCGTCCGGGTACCGCGTCAGCACCACCGGGCGGTCGCGCAGGTAGGGGAGCAGCCAAGGCGCGATCGCGCGGTAGTACGCGATCAGATCGCCCTTGGTATAGCCCTCCTCGGGCCAGAAGACCTTCTCCAGGTTGCTGAACGGCACTTCGCGGGGCGCGAGCGATACCGGCGGCGCGTCCGGCGAGATGCATTCCCCCGGGGCCTTGTCGGTGCGGAAGCGGAGGAACGTCGGCTGGCGCAGGAGGCCCTCCTCGGTGATCTCCTTGTACCGGACCTCGACCACCAGCTTCGGCTGCACCCAGGTGTGCCCGGATCCGGGGGGAACCGGTCCGACGCAGGGAGGCTTCGGCAGGCGCAGCGCCTCCATCTCCGCGCGCGCCGAAGTGAGCTCCTTCTCGCTGAACCCGCCCCCCACTTTACCGACGTAGACGAGGCCTTCCTCCTTCTGCACCGCGACGTGGACCGACCCGAATCCGGTCCGCGATCCTTCCGCCTTGGTGAACCCCACCACCGCGAAATCGCCGACGCGATCGGCGCGGACCTTCTGCCAGTCCCGGAAGCGGCCGCTGCGGTACGGCGACTGCGCCCGCTTCGCCACCATCCCCTCGAGCCCCAGCTCGCGCACGCTGACGTACAGCGCACGGCCCTTGCCTTCCACGTGGTCGACCGCGCGGATCGGCCCCACCGCCGGAACCAGCCGCGAGAGCAGCTTCTTGCGCTCGACCAGGGGCAGCGGCCGGAGATCGAACTCGTCGAACGCGAGCAGATCGAAGAGGAACAGCGTGGCCGGCAGCTCCGCGGCGGCGCGCTCGACGTCGCGGGGCGCCGTGAGCAGGGCCCGCTTCTGCAGCCGTTGGAAGACGGGCCGGCCGGACTCGTCCAGCACGACGATCTCGCCGTCCGCCACGAATCGCTCGGCCGGGAGCGAGAGCAGCGCACGCGCCAGATCGGGAAAGACCGCGGTCGAGTCGGCGCCACGCCGGTAGAAGATGCGGGGCCTGGCCCCATCGCGAGAGGCGATGGCGCGAAAGCCGTCGTACTTGAGCTCGAAGACCCAGTCGGGATCGTCGAAGGGATCGCTGCGCGGTTCCGCCAGCATGGGCTGGACGTCTTCGCCGGCGACCTTGCGCTTGGGTGCCTTCAGCCGCTCGCACTGCTCGCGAAGCGCCGCTGCCCGCTTGCCGCGCTCGCGCAGGTCCTCCACGGGAAGGCCCGAAAGGATGGAGGAGTCGTCGTAGGGCTCCCGGACGCCGCGGCGCACGTGCCCGTCGCCGGTTTCCTTGATCAGCAGCCATTCCTTGCCCGTCTCGCCCTTGATCCGCACCAACGTCCACATTCCCTTCAGCTTGAAGCCCTTGAGCTCGAAGAGGAGCTTGCCCGCCTTCACGCCCTCGCCCGGGTCGCCTAGCGGGCGCCACAGCCCGCGGTCCCAGACGATCATCGGCCCGGCCCCGTACTCGCCCTCCGGGATCACGCCTTCGAAGTCCGCGTACTCGACCGGGTGGTCCTCGGTCTGCATCGCCAGCCGCTTTTCAGCCGGATCCGGATGCGGACCCCTGGGAACCGCCCACGACTTCAGGACGCCGTCCCACTCCAGCCGCAGGTCGTAGTGCATGCGCGTAGCGCTGTGTTTTTGCACGACAAAAACGCCAGGACGCGCCGCGCCCGCCCCCATCGGCTCAGGAGTCCGATCGGCCGACCGCTTGCGGCGGTATTCGTCCAGCAATTTGGACATTTCCGCGCGGAGGTTATCATCCACGGCCCATGAGGCCACTCGCGTCGGGGACCATTTCCTTCGGGCTGGTTTCCATCCCGGTGAAGCTGTTCTCCGCCACGGAGTCGTCCGCGGCCATCTCCTTCAACATGCTGCACGCCAAGTGCGGCGGGCGCGTGAAGCAGCAGTACATCTGCCCGCGCGACGACAACGCGGTGGTCCCGCGCGAGGAGATGGTGAAGGGCTATGAGTTCGCCAAGGACCGCTACGTCACCTTCACGCCCGAGGAGCTGAAGGCGCTGGAGGAGAAGGCGTCGCAGCAGATCGAGATCGCGGAGTTCGTTCCCAGCGACAAGATCGACCCGGTCTACTTCGACAAGGCGTACTACCTCGGCCCCGAGAAGGGCGCCGACCGCGCCTACCGGCTCCTGGCCGAAGCGATGCGCCGCAGCGGGAAGACCGCGCTGGCCCGCTACGCCGCGCGCGGCAAGCAGTACCTGGTGCAGATCCGGCCGCTGCCCGAAGGCGGCCTGGTGATGCAGAACCTCATGTACGCCGACGAAGTGCGCCCGTTCTCCGAAGTCGGAGTGGAGCCGGCCGAGGTCAAGGACCAGGAGCTGGCGCTGGCGCAGCAGATCATCCAGCAGATCTCCACCGACGAGTTCAAGCCGGAGAAGTACGAAGACGACGTGCGCAAGCGCATCCAGGAGCAGATCCAGCGCAAGGTCGAAGGGCAGGAGATCCAGGTCGACGAGCCGGCGAAGCCGCAGACCCAGATCATCGATCTGATGGAGGCGCTCAAGGCGTCGCTGGCCGCCAAGGGACTGGCTGCGGCCAAGGACACCGGCGGGGACGGCGCGGACGAGCGCAAGCCGGCGAAGCGGGCCGCGCGCGAGCCCAAGGCAGAGAAAAAGGCGTCTTCCCGGAAGTAGCCCGTCGTGCGATCTTTGGCCGCGATGGGCGGCTACGGCGCGCGCGAGGTGGCGAAGATGCTCGGCCTCTCGGTGGGCCAGGTGCGCGCATACGTGCGGGCCGGTTTTCTCGAGCCGACGCGGGGGGCGCGCGGGCAGCTGCGCTTCTCCTTCCAGGACCTGGTGCTGCTCCGCACCGCGCAGGGGCTGGTGTCGGCGCGGATCGCTCCGCGGCGGGTGCGCAGCGCGCTGCGCAAGCTGAAGGAGCAGCTTCCGGAAGGAAGGCCGCTGCGCGGAGTGCACATTCGCGCGGAAGGCGATCGGATCGTGGTGGGCGACGGGCACGCTTCCTGGAGTCCGGAATCGGGACAGGTCCTCTTGGACTTCGAGACGAAGGAGCTGGCGCGCAAGGTGGCTCCCCTCCAGCTTCGCGCTCGCGATGGTGATGCCTCGGACTGGTATGAGCGCGCCTGCGACCTCGAGGAAAGCGCCCCCTACCAGGCGCGAGCTGCGTACAGGCGGGCGCTGGAGCTGGACCCTTCGCATGCCGACGCCTGGGTGAACCTTGGCCGGCTGCTGCACGAAGCAGGGGATCCGCGGGGCGCGGCCCAGCATTACCGAAAGGCGGTCGAGCTGTGCCCCGACAGCGTGGTGGCGCTCTTCAACCTGGGCGTGGCGCTCGAGGACCTTCGCATGCCCGAGGAAGCGATCCTCGCCTACCGGACCGCGCTGGCCGCCGACGAAGATTGTGCCGATGCCCACTACAACCTGGCCCAGCTCTACCAGGCTCGGGGCGAGGGACCGGCCGCGCTCCGGCACCTGCGCACCTACCGCAAGCTGGTGCAGGCGTGACCGTGCATGTCGGAACCAGCGGATACAACTACGAGGCCTGGCGCGGGAGCTTCTATCCGGAGGACCTGTCCGCGAAGAAGATGCTCGGGTACTACGCGGAGCACTTCGACACCGTCGAGATCAACTATTCCTTCTACCGGAAGCCCACGCCGAAGATCCTCGAGGGCTGGGCGGCGCAGGTGCCGGACCGGTTCCGGTTCGCGCTCAAGGCGTGGCAGCGGATCACGCACCAGAAGCGGCTGCGCGACTGCGCCGACCTGGTGACGTCCTTCGCCGACGCGGCGCGCTCCCTGGGCCCACGGCTTGCTCCGGTGCTCTACCAGCTGCCGCCAAACCTCAAGGCGGACATCCCGCTCCTGCGCGACTTCCTCAACCAGCTCCCGCGCGACCTGCGCGCCGCCTTCGAGTTCCGTCACGCCAGCTGGTTCGCGGACGAGACGTATGCCGCGCTGCGCGACGCCGGAGCAGCGCTCTGCATCGCGGAGAGCGATGAGCTGGCGACGCCACCAGTGCGCACCGCGGAATTCGGCTACCTGCGGTTGCGCCGTCTCGACTACGACGCGCCGGCGCTGGCGAAATGGGCGGACTTCGCGAGGACGCATCCGGGCGACGTTTTCGCCTATTTCAAGCACGAGGATGAAGCGCGCGGTCCAGCGTTCGCACGGGAATTCTTGCCGCTGGTGAATTCGCAATCCTCAGCGCAGGATCAGACGTAGGATGGACCTACACGCTGTTCGTCCAGGGACGCCCCGCCTACTTCTGCGCCTTCTCGATCGCCGCTTTCACGGTTTTCTTGGGCAGCTTCAAATGTTCTTCGCAGAGGTATCTGAAGCGCGGCCCCTTCGATCGGTTCTTGCAGCCGGGATAGCGGCAGCGCATGTCGCGTTTCCGACCGCGCTTGGCACCGCGACGAGAAGCAGTCCCGTCGCGCGGCGTCCCTCGCGGTATCGAGGCGCTGATACGATCAACGAGCATTTGCGCGAAGCGCTCAACCAAGGCGTCTAATTGCGAGGAGCGTCTGGCCATCGCTCTCACCTTTTTGTGACGGGGTTGCAGAGCAAGAGGTGCGGATGCCATGGTGGGCCGAGGTCGCTCCGGTCCGGTGAGTCTGCATGCGCTATGGACTCTCGCGGATCTTGGCGTCCTCGACGACGAGCGATTCCTTTTTCACGTCGACGCGATATTGAAAACGCCACCGGGGGAGGACCAGCCCTCCGACAGAGATCGACTTCCACGTGACGCCGGTCCTGGGCATGGTGTCCAGGCTTTGCGCAATCCTGGCCAGCAACGATTGAAGTCGTTCGCGGACGTCGCTCGGCACTTCGTCAAACGGCTTCGCGAACGTCATGGTGAACAAGGTTGGAAACCGATCGACCGAGGAGAACGGCGGCGGACATCGTGTCCGCCGCCGGCGCGGCACCCTTTTTGGGGGGGAGTGAAGGTGCCTCAGCGTCGGGAGGACTGCAGGTGAGCAGATCGCAAGTCAAGGGGGGCCTGTATACGGTTTCGTAATCTGACCGACGACGCGCTGGTGGACAGCCGCACTCCGGTAGGCGCGGCGTCGCTGTCGTACGCAGCGACCTCCAGGGCATCGGCAATGCTGTCCCTGCGTCTACTGGGCAGCCGTCTTCGCCAACGCGACGCGGTCCGGCACCGACCCACCGCACAGCGCCACCAACTGCTCGCGGAAGGCCTTCGCTTCTTGCTTCTTTCCGGCGCGTTCGGCCACCTTCGCGGCGCCATCATAGCTGTTGAGGCGCGCCGGCGCCGATCGAAGCGACGTCTCGTACTCGGCGAGCGCCGCGGCCGGCTGGCCCAGCTCGGCCAGCATGTCGGCGAGCTGCTCGCGTGCCGGCAGCCCTTGAGCGCGGCCTGGATATCGGCCAGCCTCGCCACCTCCCGGCGCGCAGTATCCAAGGCGCCGGCGCGGGCCCCGCCCACGGCGCGCGCGAAGTGAACGATCGCCTCGGCGTAAGGATATTTCGCCCAGGGGAACGTCGCCGGTTGCGCCGTCAGCGCCGCCGCCTCTTTCCAGGCACGGCGCTCGAGCGCGTGACGGGCCGGCACGGCGGCCAGCGCGTAGCCCGCGGCGAACTGCGGGACGTCGAAGCTCGTCACCTTGGCGACGTTCTCCACCAGCTCGCGCGCCTTGGCGTCCTGTCCCGTCTGCAGATACGCGTACTCCAGGTAGTCCGTCGCGTGCAGGGCGTCGAAGGCGGTCGCTCCGGCGTGGGTCTTGGCGACCCAAGCCTGCGCCGTTTGCGCCGAGGCGAGGTTCGAGTCGATCGACTCCTTCCACATTCCCAGGCGGGTGAAGATGTGCGACGGCATGTGCAGCGCATGCGCAGCTGAAGGAGCGATCTTGGCGTAGGCGCGGGCTGCCGGCAGCGCCAGCTCGGCGAGCCCGGGATAGTCGAAGGAGTGGATCATGTAGTGGGCGATCCCCGGATGATTGGGCTCGAGAGCCAGCAGTTGATTGAGGATCTTTGCCGCCTCCTTCTGCCGCGTGTAGGTCTTGTCGGGCGGAGAGTTGTAAGCCACGCCGAGAATCGCCAGGGCATGGAAGATCTGCGCCTCGTGGTCGTCGGGGTTGCGCTCGGCCACGCCGGCCATCGCCTTTTCGTAAGCCACGACGCGCGTCGGATGGGCCACCCCCTCGCCCTGGTAGTAAGCGCCGATCGCAGCGATGTAGTCGCCCTCACGGGCGCTCGGCGCGCCCACGGCCGCCGCCTTCTGCGCCGCCGTTCGCCCGGCGGCGAATTCGTCCTCCGTGGGCGGCCCCCAGATCGTGTGGAAGTAGGTCATCGCGACCCCCCACTGCGCCAAGCCGCAACCGGGATCCTTCGCCGAAACCTCCTGGAAGACCGTCGCGGACTGGGCGTAAGCGAACGAATGCAACAGCGCCAGTCCACGCTCGAACGCCGGTTTAGACTCCGGCTTGCATGAGGTCGGGAAGTGGACCTGGCCGAGCTTCTCTGGCGCGAGGTGCGCGTGATCGTGCTCGTGCTCGGCGAGCGCCCACCCGGGCACGAGCGCGAGGGCTGCTGCCAGGACGAGAGTGCCAGGGAAGGACAGCATGGCTTCCTCCTCGGTTGGGGAAGGAGCCGATTCTGCCACATCAGGACCCACCGTGCCGGCGACGACTTCGTGGGTGGCTGAGAAGACCGGCTAACCGATCAGTCTCCGACGCGCTATAGCTGCGAGCCATGATCACGGTCATCACCGGCCCGAATGCTCCCGCCAGCGGCGCGGCGCGCGATTTTCTCGTCCGCAACCGCGTTCCACATCAATGGCTGGATCTGATGACCGATCCGCTCGCGAAGTTTTGTGATCTCGGTCGTCGACTCGCCGGCTGCCGCCTGCCCGCTGTGCTCTTCGAGGATGGAACCATGTTGGAGGCCCCTGAGACCTTTCGACAGCTGGGGCCAGGAATCGCCGATGAGTCCCACCTGCTCGCTGCGATCAAGACGATGTATTGGCGGACGGAGCTGGCAACGCGCGCTGGTCTCCCGACGCGGCCCTCGCGTGACCAGTACGACCTTCTCGTCCTGGGCGGCGGCCCGGCGGGTTTGACCGCCGCGGTCTACGCCGCGTCCGAGGGTTTGCAGACATTGCTCGTCGAACGCGAAGCGCCCGGCGGACAGGCAGGCACCAGCTCGCTCATCGAAAACTACCTCGGATTTCCTGAGGGACTGTCCGGTGCGGAGCTTGCGGAGCGGGCTTACGCCCAGGCGAAGCGCTTCGGCGTCGAAATCCTGACAGGAGTCTTCGCTCTGGGTCGTCCCGGCACCAAGGGCGAGCGGCCGCAAATCACCCTGTCGAGCAACGCCGACGTGCACGCCACATCGACGGTGCTCGCGATGGGCATTGCCTGGCGGCTATTGACGGGTCCAGGCCTCGACACGTTCGTCGGACGAGGCATCACCTACGGCTCGTCTCCGGGCGAGGCGGCGGCGCTAGCGGGCAAGACGGTCATGGTGGTCGGTGCCGGAAACTCGGCGGGCCAAGCTGCGCTGCATCTCGCGAAGGTTGCGGCGCGTGTCACGGTTGTCGCTCGAGGGGACAGCCTCGCGAAGAGCATGTCGCACTACCTCATCGAGCGCATCAAGGCCGCGAGCAACGTCGACGTGATCACCAACGCCAACGTGATCGCGGCGGACGGCGACGCGCGCCTCGCTGCGGTTGTCGTTCGCACCCGCGACGAGGAACGTCGCATGCCGATGGACGCGCTTTTCATTCTCATCGGTGGCGATCCCCTGACCCAAGGCGTCGAAGGCTGGCTGCGCCGCGACGAGCACGGCTATCTCATGACCGGCGCCGACCTCCTGGCCGGCACCGACCGCCGCCGCTGGTGGCCCCTCGAACGTGATCCCATGCCCCTTGAATCAAGCGAGCCCGGCGGATTCGTCGCCGGTGACCTACGCCACGGCTCAGTCAAGCGCGTAGCCTCAGCGGTAGGCGAGGGCGCGATGGCAATTCAGCTCGTGCATCGCTACCTCGCTACGCGCGCCGGATAGGACCGATGCAAACGGCCGTGGCCGCTCCTGGTCCACTTACTGCGCTTTTGCGCCCACCTTCGCGCGCGCCTTCAGCTCGCGGATGGACTGGCGGATCTCGGCGGCGTCGGTAGCGCCCGGCGCGAGCCGCAGATACCTGTCATAGGACTGCAGCGCCTGCGCGTCGTGGCCCTGCATGGCGTACGCCATCCCCATGCCTCGGAAAGCGGCTGCCAGGGTGGGCTCGTTCTCGAGAGCGGCGCGGAAGCTGCCCAGCGCCTCGTCAGGGCGCCCCTGCTCGAGCGCGGCCTCTCCGTGACGCACCTGCGAGACCGCCAGGGCGCGCTGCATGGCCGCGCGCGGATTTGGCGTCGCGGGCTTGCGTTGGATCGGGGGCGGCGGCGGGTGCGCGGGCGCGGCCGCAACCGGCGGAGGTCCTGCGTCGACTTCGGCGGCCACGGCGGCGCCTGCATCGACCTCTCCCGCGTCCGAGACGGCGACCGCTCCGGTATCCGGCGCTGGAGCGCCGGCGTCGGGCGGGGCAGGCGCGACCTCGGCGACGGAGGCATCCGGAACCGGCGGCTTCTCGGCCGGCGGCTTCTCGGCCGGCGGCTTCTCGGCCGGCGGCTTTTCAACCCGCGGCTTTTCGACGGGCGGTGGCGGCGCCTCCGGCGGCGGTGGGGCCAGCGCGGGCGCTGCGACCGGCTCGGGCTGGGACCCGGCAACGACCGGGAGCGGCAGGCGCATCCCGAAGCCCCAGGCGGCGGCCAGCACGGCCAGGGTGGTGAACAGAGCCGCGAGCACGGCCGGAGCGACGACGGACTGCTTTCGCCGGCCTGTTTCGTTCAAGCGCCGCTGGCCGTCCTCGAACCGATCGAGCATCTCCAGCGATTGCTGGTGCGTCGCTTCCAGGCGCGCTTGCGCCTTGCCGAGCTGCGCCACCTGCCCCTCGAGCTGGTGCACCTTCTCGATCAAGCGCGCCAGTGCCTCCTTCTCCGGAGGCGGGCGCGAGAAACGCATCCGCAGCGCGGAGAGGATGTTCCGCTCTCCCTCGGAGGGCGGCCGGGGCTGCACCACCTCCACGGCGTCGTGCAGCTGCTTCAGATCGCCGAACCGGGCACGCCGATCCGGCGCCAGGGCGATGCGGACGACGTCTCCAAGCGCGCCCGACAGCTCCGGACCCGGGGATTGCCCCGCCTGCGGAGCCAGCTTGCCGGTGAGCAGCTCGTACCCGAGCGCGCCGGCGGCGTAGACCTGCACGCGCGGGTCCGTCCGCGCCGGCGCATCGGCGGCGAGCAGCTCGGGCGCGAGATACCCCGGCTCCGCTTCCGGGGCGTGCTCGTCGAAGGCCTCGACGTGCAGCCCTCCCGCCTCGTCGATCTGCACGAGCCTTCCGCGCAGGGTGGAGGTGTGCGCCGCCGCCAGCCGGACGGCCGCCGCGAACAGCACGGCGCCCTCGTTGTAGGGCAGCCGGTGCCCTGCGGCGCGCGCCTTCTCCAGGATCTCGTGGACGTTCATCATCCCGCGGGGGAACTGTACCCCATCCACCGACGGACGCAGCCATCCTGCCGCGTCAGTAGCCGACGCCCAGCTTTTCGGCCTTGGCCCGCACGCCGCGGGCGATCTCCGCGTCGAGATTGTTCTTCGCCGGAACCTCCATCGACACCTCGGCCGGTGGCGCCGCGGCCGCGCGCACCTTGCCTTCCTTCGCCAGCGCCTCCCCGCCCTTTTTCCATTCGGAGTCGTCCAACTCGCGATCGGCGACCCAGGTCCTTCCGCCCTCGCTCAGCACGCTGTACTTGCGCCCGTCGGCGGCGCGCGCCACCCGGGTGTAGGTGAGGTGCATCATCTGCCCGTCCGCCATGCGCGCGATCTTCTCGAATACGCGCTCGCCGGCGGGCGAAAGGCCCGAGCAGGCAATGACGCTGATGGTGATCCCCTTCTCCGCCGCCTCCGACGCGACCTTCCGCCAGTCCTTTCCGTCCCGGTACTGCTGCGGACCGGCGTCGCCGATGAGGAAGATCATGCGCGCGGTGCCCTTGGAGAAGTCCCACTGCAGCTCGTGCACGGCGGCATGGAGCCCCTCCGCGACTGCCTCGGGCTCGTCGCCGCCCCCCTCGGCGGACAGGCTGCGCAACGTCTTCTGGACGTCCGCGATCTCGCGCGAGAACGGGAACGCCCTGGTGACGTAGGCGTCCCCGCGGTCGCGGAACGCCACGATCCCGAATCGCACGTCGGGCCGAGGTTGCCCGGCCGACACGTTCCGCGCGATCTCGACGATCTTCTCCTTCACCACGTCGATCTCATCGCCCATCGATCCGGTGGTATCGAGCGCAAACGCCACATCGATCCGCGGCACATTCGCCGCCGCAACCAGCAACAGGACAGCAACCATGGCAGACCTCCGGCCTAGGAGAACGCCGCTGGCAGAAAAGGGATCTGTGGCTTCATTTCAACCGCCGAGCACGCCAAGCACGCCAAGTTTTTTTGTTTGATGGACCAACAACAAAGCTCTTTCTTGGCGTGCTTGGCGGTTGATCTGCTGAGTGGGTTGATGCGGTGCGGTGTTGACTGTGGGCGCGGGCAGGTTACGTTCAGTCTAGAGGCGTGAGGCATGGTGTCCACGCCTGAGTCCCCGCCGGGAGCGGATGAGCCCCGGCGAGTTGGAGGAAGCAATGCACCCAGGCATGATGTGGTGGTGGAAGAACGCGCGCAGGCACGGCTGCGGCGACGGCGAAGGCGCCAGTGCAGGTGAAGGCGGACCGGGTTGGCAGGCTGGTCCGTGGCGCGGCTCCGGAGAAGACTTCGGCGCCGGCGCTTTCGGGGTCCGCAGGCCGCTCCGGTTCCTCGCCTACAAGCTGAACCTGAGCGAAGAGCAGGTCGCCCAGCTCGCCAAGATCCTCGACGAGCTGAAGACCGAGCGCGCCCAGGCCGCGGTGGACGATCGCCGGACGGTGGCGGCCTTCGCCGACGCCATCGGGCTGGAGACGTTCGCTGAGGCGCGCGCGCGCGAGGGCGGCGACCTCCGCGTCAAGAGCGCGGAACGGCTCCGCGATGCGGTGGTGGCGGCGCTCGGAAAGATCCACGCCGTGCTGGATTCGGGGCAGCGGGCGCAGCTCGCCTACCTGATCCGCACCGGCGTCCTGTCGATCTGACCGAGGCTCTACCCGGGCGCTCCGCGCTGGAGCGCCCGGTCCTCACTTGAGGATGTCGTTCTTGTACCCGCCCGAGGCCGCGACGGCGTCGGCGACGTGCTGGATGGCCTCGTCGTTGTTGTGCCCGGTGCTCGCGCGCAGGTTGCTGCGGACCCGGGTGCGGGCGTCCGAGTAGAACGTGTACGTCATGGAGATCTCGACTTTCGCATTCTCCAGGCCGCGCTGCTCGATGATGCGGCTGGTGCGCGCCAGGGTGGCCGAGAGCGCCAGCAGGTCGATGGCGATGTCGGCGATGCGGCTGACCTGGAGCTGCTGCTCGACGATGTTGCGCCCATACTTGCGCAGCGACGTCTCACAGAGAGCGGCCAGAGACTGCACCGCGTCCTCCAGGTAGATCACCTGCTCCTGAAGCGCCGGGTGCGCCTTGCTGATCTGCGGCGTGCGGCCGTACGGGACCGCCTGCATCGGCACCGTCTGCCGCGCTTTTCGCACCGCGTAATCGCGCAGCAGGCCGAATCCCTTGATCGGGTCCTTGAGCGAGTTCGACAGGTCCCTTCCCAGGCCCTTGAGGTACTCGCCCGGCTTCTGCAGTCCGGTCAGCCCGATGTACTGGCGCAGGATCTCGTTCGTTCCCTCGAAGATCCGGTTGATCCGCGAGTCGCGCACGGCCTGCTCGTAGGGCTGCTCGCGCATGTAGCCCATTCCGCCAGCGATCTGCAGCGCCTCGTCGGCGGCGGTCCACACCGCCTCGGAGTTGAAGACCTTGGTCGCCGCCCCCTCCACCGAGTAGTCCACGCCGCCGCGGTCGATGGTGGCGGAGACGAAGTAGCAGAGCGATTCGCTGACATAGAGGTTGGTCGCCAGCCGCCCGAGCTTCTCCTTGATCTTCCCGAAGCTCACGAGCGGGCGGCCGAACTGCTTCCGCTCGGTAGCGTGCGCCACGGCGAGCTCGAGCAGCCGCCGCTGTCCTCCCACCGCGCCCGCGCCCAGCCCGGTGCGGCCGTGGTTGAGGATGCTCATCGCCACCTTGAAGCCCTTGCCCTCCTCGCCCAGCACGTTCGCGGCGGGCACGCGGACGTTGTCGAAGTACACCGCGGTCGTGTTCGAGGCGCGGATTCCCATCTTGTCCTCGTGCGGGCCGCTGGTCACGCCGCCGAGATCGCGGGTGACGACGAAGGCGGTGATCTTTCCCTTCTGATCCCCCGTGTCCGGCGTGGTCTTGGCAAAGACGGTGTAGAAATCGGCGATGCCGCCGTTGGTGATCCACAGCTTCTGGCCGTTGAGGATGTAGAAGTCGCCCTCGCGGCGCGCGCTGGTCTTGATCGAGAACGCGTCCGAGCCGCTTCCGGGCTCGGTCAGGCAGAAGGCGGCGATCATCTCGCCGGTCGAGAGCTTGGGCAGGAACCGGCGCTTCTGCTCCGCGGTCCCGAACAGGAGCAGGCCCTTGAGCCCGATGCTGGAATGCGCGCCGAGCGTCACCGCAATCGACGCGTCCCACGAGGCGACCTGCTGCATCACCCGCGCGTAGCCGGTGTTGGAAAGCCCCAGCCCGCCGTGCTCTTCGGGAACGATCATCCCGAAGAGTCCCATCTCCTTGAGAGACTGGAGCAGCTCGGGTGGAAATTCGCCTACCCGGTCCAGCTTGCGGGTATCGATCTCGGCCATGTACTTGTCGATGGTCTCGCAGATCGGCTGGACCAGCTCGGCCTGATCGCGCGGCATCTCCGGGTACGGGAACAGCTGGTCCTCGAGGATGTCCCCAAAGAACAGCGACTTGCCGAAGGAGGCATTCGGATCGAAGGGCATCTGCGAAGTTTAACGCACCGCGCGATGCGGGGACACCATACGCAATTCAGCATGCCAACGCCGCGGTTGGCACGGTGCATTGCGTATGGTGTCCCCCGATTAGAGCAGCGCCTCGGCGACGATGGCTTTGGCTTCGTCGACGATGCGCTGGAGATGCGACTGGTCCCGGAAGCTCTCGGCGTAGACCTTGTAGACGTCTTCGGTGCCCGATGGACGGGCGGCAAACCAGCCGTTCTCCGCGACGACCTTCAGGCCGCCGATCTCCGCGCCGTTTCCCGGCGCCCTCACCAGCTTCGCAACGATCTTCTCTCCAGCAAGGGTCTGGGCGCGCACCGCTTCTGCAGACAGCTTCTTGAGGGCGGCCTTCTGCGCGGGCGTGGCCGGCGCGTCGATGCGCGTGTACACCGGGCGGCCCAGCTCGGCGGACAGCTCCTGGTAGAGCACTCCGGGATCCTTGCCAGTCTGCCCCAGCATCTCCGCCGCCAGCAGATCCATGATGATGCCGTCCTTGTCCGTGGCCCAGACGCTGCCGTCGCGGCGCAGGAACGAAGCTCCGGCGCTCTCCTCACCGCCGAACCCGAGCGAGCCGTCGAGGAGTCCGTCGACGAACCACTTGAATCCCACCGGCACCTCGCGGAGCGTGCGCCCGATCTTCTTCGCCACGCGATCGATCAGCGCCGAGGACACCAGCGTCTTCCCCACTGCTGCTCGCGCTGGCCATTGCCGCCGCGTGAACAGGTACTGGATGGCGACCGCCAGGTAGTGGTTGGGATTCATCAGCCCCATGCTGGGCGTCACGATCCCATGCCGATCCGAGTCGGTGTCGTTTCCGAAGGCAAGATCGTACTCGTCCTTGAGCCCCACCAGCTTCGCCATCGCGTACGGCGAGGAGCAGTCCATCCGGATCTTGCCGTCGTGGTCCAGCGTCATGAACCCGAAGGTGGGATCGACCGTGCGGTTCACCACCGTGATGTCGAGGCCGTACTCCGCCGCGATCGGGTCCCAGTAGTCCAGGTTCGCACCCCCGAGCGGATCGGCCCCGAGGTGCAGCCCGCGCGCAGCCTCGAGATCGACGACGTTTCCGAGGTCCCGCACGTACGGCGCGATGAAGTCGTGCTCCTCCCGCGTCCCCGAGCGGCCCGTGCGCGCGATCGCCTCCGGCTTTCCCAGGAGCTCGTTGGCGCGCTTCTCGATCCAGCCGGTCGCCGCGGTATCGGCGGGCCCGCCGTTCGGCGGGTTGTACTTGATTCCGCCGTCCTCCGGCGGGTTGTGCGATGGCGTGATCACGATTCCGTCGGCGAATCCGCCCGAGCGGCCCCGGTTGTAGGTGAGGATGGCATGCGAGATCACGGGCGTGGGCGTGGCCCGCCGGGACCAGAGCACGTGCACGCCGTTCGTCGCGAGCACGTCGAGCGAGGTCTCCTGCGCCGGGCCCGACAGCGCATGGGTGTCCTTGCCCAGGTAGAGCGGTCCGGTCGTGCCTTGCGCCTTGCGGTACTCGCAGACCGACTGCGTCACGGCCAGGATGTGCGCCTCGTTGAAGGCACGCCTCAGCGAGGAGCCGCGATGGCCGCTGGTTCCGAACGCGACCCGCTGCTGCGGGTCCGAGGGGTCGGGTCTCTCGTCGAAGTACAGCCGGAGAAGCTTCTCCACGTCGACGAGCACTTCGCGGGGCGCCGGTTTGCCTGCCAATGGGTGGGCCATGGGCCCGACTCTACTCCCTCAGGACCTGCCTGACACGGCGAAGGCTGGCCCCTGCGCGGCGACGATCATGCGCGGCTGTCGCGCATCTTGCCCAGCTCCTCCGCCAGCTCGCGGCAGCTCTGGTAGCGCCGCGCGGGGTCCTTGGCCAGCAGACGCATGATCATGCCGTCCAACCCGGCGGGAAGCCGAGGATTGTGTTGCCGCGGCGGCACGGGCGGGTTGTTCACGTGCATCATCAGCAAGGGCACCAGCTCGGCATGGAAGAACGGCACCTGGCCGGTGAACATCTCGTAAGCGCAGACGCCCAGGGCGTAGATGTCGGTGAGCCGGGTCACGGAGCTGAAGCTTCCGATCTGCTCTGGCGACATGTACAGCGGCGTCCCCGCGATCGAACCGGCCACGGTCACGCCTGGAGTCTCGTACTGCTTGGCGATGCCGAAATCCATCACCTTGAGCACGCCGTCCTCGGTGACGAAGAAGTTGTCCGGCTTGACGTCGCGGTGCACCACTCCGGCGTCGTGCGCGGCCTGCAGGCCATGGCACGCCTGCATCAGGTAGCCCAGGGCCGTGCGGAACTCGATCGGCTGCCGCATCTGCTCCTTCAGGCTCTTGCCCACCAGGAGCTCCATGCTGATGTAGCGGTGCCCCTGGTGCGCTCCGATGTCGTAGAGGCGGATGATGTTCGGGTGGATGAGCTGGCGCGAGAGCTTCAGCTCCTGCTTGAAGCGGGCCACCAGGACGTCCGAGGACTGCGCCACGTCGAAGACCTTGAGCGCAACGCTCTCTTCCAGCTCGAGATCGAAGGCGCGGAACACGGACGCCATTCCGCCCTGCCCGATCTTCGCTTCCAGCCGGTACCGTGCAGCGATCGTGCTCCCCACCTCGAACTTCTCCTCCAGGCGGCCCTCCACGACCTCGGCCTCGGCCAGCGCTTCGCCATTGCTGGTGGCGTTGGCTCCCGCAGCCACCGGTCCGGTGACGCGTTTCACCAGCTCCGGGTCGCTGCGGAGCACGGTGGAGGAGTCGCCCTCGGGCAAGTCCGGCAGCTCGCCCAGATCCGGCAGCGAGGGGATGCGCTTCTTGTGTAGATCCGCATTGGAGAGCACCTGGCGCGCCACCATCGCCGACGGCCGGAGCTGCTCTTCCAGCCGCGCCAGCCGCTCCTCTGCGCCGGCGTAGGACGGCTGCACCGCGAGGATTTTCTGTAGCGCTTCGCGGGCGTTTTCGGGAAAGCCGTTCGCCTCGTAGAGCGCCGCGAGCAGATCGAAGACCTGCAGCTCCGCCGCGTTCCGCGGGCCGCCCCGCACGTACGGGCCCACGAAGTGCTCGAAGCGGAAGTCGATCACGTTCAGGTTGGTGGCGACGCGGACCGCCATCGCCGCTGCCACCCGGTACTGCGGATCGCCGTCAGGAACGCGGCAGAGGTTCTCGAGCGCCTTCCCGGTATCGCCCGCCTCTAGATAAGCCTGCGCCGCGTCGAACGGGACGCCCGCGTCGGCGTAGAGCTGCGCGGCGTCGGCGGTCCGTCCCAGCGCCTTGGCCACCCGCGCACCCTCGGCGAATCGCTTCAGCTGCACGTATGACTGCAGCGCGGCCTCCAGCTTGCCTTGCGCCTCCAGCTTCTGCGCGGTCACCATCGACACCGCCTGCCCGCCCACCGCGGTGGCCTTCGCCGGCGCGAGCATCGGACCGGTCTCGAACTGGCCCGGCTTCATCGCCGCGAGCTTCGCCGCGCCCACGGCGTCGCCCGCCTTCTGGAGCAGCTCGACCGCCCGCTGCTGCTCGCCCAGCGCCAGGAACAGTTGCACGGCCTGCTGCTTGTCGCCGGCGCGTCCGAAGAAGATGGCCGCCATCAGCGCGCGCTTCTTCCCCGCCGGATCGAGCCGGCCCGCCTGGCCCGGCGCCACCCCCAGGCTCTCGATCAGGAGTTGGGCGGCATCGCGGGGGCGCCGCAGCATGCCCAGCACGCGCGCCGATTCCTCCACCGCGCCGGCCTCCCGGAAGAGCTTCGCGGCCGCGTCGCCCTGGCCAGCCTTCTCCAGGCTGCGTGCGCGCTCCAGCGCCTTGTCCCGGGCCTTGGCGTCCATCAGTCCTCGGGCAGCTCGGAAGCGAGCCGCTTGAGCGACTCGGGCTGGTTGGCGAACTTGAGCGCTTCGTCGATGGCGATCTCGCCCTGCTTGAGCAGCTTGAAGAGACAGGCGTCCAGGCTCTGCATGCCGCTGCCGTCGTTCGACGAGGTGTCGAGGTATCCGTCGATCTGGAAGGTCTTGTTTTCGCGGATCAGGTTCGAGATCGCGTAGTTCTGCAGCAGCACTTCCATCACCGCCACCCGACCCTCGCCGCTGGAGTGTTTGGCCAGGTGCTGGGAGACCACTCCGCGCAGGAGCACCGAGAGCGTGCTGCGCACCTGGTCGCGGCTCTCCTCCGGGATCACGTCGATGATGCGGTCGAGCGCCTTGGAGGCGCTGTTCGAGTGCAGGGTGCCGATCACCAGCACGCCGGTCTCCGCCGCAGCGATGGCGAGATGGATGGTCTCCAGGTCGCGCATCTCGCCCACTACCAGCACGTCGGGGCTCTCGCGCAGGGCGGACCGGAGCGCGCCGGCGAACGACTCGGCGTGCTTGCCGACCTGCCGCTGGGTGATGGCGCCCTTGATCGGCTGGTGGAGGAACTCGATCGGATCCTCGATGCTGATCACGTGGCGCTGCGAGCTCTTGTTGATCTCGTCGACCATCGCCGCGAGCGAGGTGCTCTTGCCGGAGCCGGTGGGCCCCGTGACCAGCACCAGGCCGTTGCCGAGCTGGGTCAGGCGCTTCACCGCGGGCGGCAGCCGCAGCTCCTCCAGCGTCGGGACCTTGTTCGGGATCACGCGGAACACCGCGCCCAGCCCCTGCGACTGCACGAAGACGTTGGCCCGGAATCGCGCCACGCCCTCGATCGAGTAGACGAAGTCCGTCTCCTGCGTCTTTTCGAACTGGGCCTGCTGCTCGTCGCCGAGGAGCTCGAGGAGGAAACGGCTCGTTTCCACTTCCGAGAGGACCCGGAAGGGGAGCGGCATCAACTCTCCCTCGTGCCGGATGATGGGGACGTTCCCGGCGTGGAAGTGCAGGTCGCTTGCGCCCTGCTCGGCGACCAGGCGAAGGAAGGAATCGATGCGGGCCATCTAGGCCTTCCTCACGCCGCCGGCGACGGGGGGGCGCTGCGCGGGCTGCGCCGGAGCGCGTGGCGCGGGCTGCGCCGGGGCGGGCGCAGGCGCGACCGCGCCGGCCTTGAAGGTGGGCACCCGCTTCTGCTGCGCCGCCTTTTCCTCCTCCTCCACCAGCGGCTCGAAGTCCTTCTTGCTCACCGCCTTCACGTACGCGTCGACGGCGCTGATCTTCCCGTCCTTCGCCAGCCGCATGAGATCTGTGTCCATCAGCTGCATGCCCTGCTCGCGGGAGGTCGAGATCACCGAAGGCAGCTGGAAGGCCTTCCCCTTGCGGATCAGGTTGGAGACCGCCTCGTTGTTGACCATCAGCTCCACCGCCAGCAAGCGGCCCGGCCCGCTCTTCTCCTTCATCAAGTACTGGCAGATCACCGCGCGCAGCGAATCGGCCAGGGTCGAGCGGACCTGTTGCTGCTGGCCGGGCGGAAAGGCGCTGACGATGCGGTCCACCGTGGTGGCCGCGGAGACGGTGTGCACCGTCCCGAACACCAGGTGGCCGGTCTCCGCGGCGACGACCGTGAACTCGATGGTGGGCAGGTCGCGCATCTCTCCCACCAGGATGACGTTCGGGTCCTCGCGCAAGGTCGACCGGAGCGCCGAGGCGAAGCTCCGCGTGTGCGTGCCGACTTCGCGCTGGTTGACGAGGCTCTGCTTGCGCTTGTGGACCACCTCGATGGGATCCTCGAGCGAGATGATGTGCCGGGAAGAAGTCCGGTTGATGTAGTCGATCAGCGCGGCGAGAGTGGTGGACTTGCCCGAGCCGGTGGGGCCTCCCACCAGTACCAGGCCGTTCTTGAGATCCCCGAAGGTCCGCACCAGCGGAGGGAGACCCAGCTTCTCGAATTCAGGAAGCTGGCCGCGGATGCGCCGGAACACGCCGGAGAGCCCGCCCAGCTGGTTGAAGACGTTGGCCCGGAAGCGCAGGCCCTCGCTCTTCACTTCGTGCGAGTAGTCGACGTCCTGGAGCGCCTGCAGCGCCATCACCTGTTCGGTGGAGAGGTGCGGCAGGATCAGCGCCTTGATCGCGTCCTCGTCGAGCCTGCCGGTGGTGAGCGGCGTCACCCGTCCCACCTTCTTCATGAACACCGGCCTCCCCGAGGCGATGATCAGGTCGTCGCCCTCCTGCTGCGCGAGCTGCACCAGGAGGCGGTCGAGGAGCGGGACCGCGTGCGCTGCCTGCCCCTGGGCGGTGACGCGCCATTTGGCGATGGCCTCGCGCGCGAGGGCCCGGACCTTGAGGTTCGGGTCGTCGTGCAGTTTGGCGACTGCGGCGGCGTGATCGCTGCAGTCGAGCTTCTGCAAGAACTTCACCGCCAGATACCGCACGTCGGCGCTGTCGGAGCGGCAGAGGGGAGCGACCTGGGCCGCCGCGGTGTTGGCGCCCATGTCGGTGAGCGCCTGGATGCACACCGGCTGCAGATCGGGCTCGCTCCCCATGATGTGGACCAGGTAGGGAACGGCGCGCGCGTCGTTGATGGCCGCCACGGCCTCGATCGCGGTCTCCCTCACCCACCAGTCCGCGTCCTGGGTCGCGGTCTGCACCAGCGACTTCAGCCCCTTCGGATCCTTCAGGCGCCCGAGCACGGTGACCGCGAATCGACGGATGACGTCGCGGGGATCGGCGAGCAACGGCACGATGTGGGCGGTCAGCCGCTGGCCGCCGAACTCGACCAGGGCGTCCATCACCCGCTCGCGCACCCACCAGTCCTCGTCGCGCAAGACGCCCATCAGCTTGGGCCAGAGCTGCTGGTCGGGATCCGGCACGCTGCGGATGATCTCGGTAGCCATGCGCCGGACGTTCACGTCGCGGCTCCGGAGCAGCCAGATCACCGTGCGCGAGACGTCCAGCTTCCCTTCGATCGAGAGCTGCTTGAGGACCTCCGCTGCCCGGTTGCGCACCGGGATCTGCTTGTGCGCAAGGGCCTCGACCAGGGGCGGCAGCACCGCATCGGTCCCGATCGCCTCGAGGACGCCCAGTACCGCCAGCCGGATGGCGCGCGGCCCCGCCCGCATCTTGCGCTCGAGCGCCGCCATCACGCGGGTCGAGCTGAAGCGGCGCAGGCCGTCCACGGCCGCCTTCACCATCCCCATCGTATCGGAGTCGAGGAAGATGCCGACGTACTCGAACCAGTCGTCCTCGGTGGATAGCGCCGAGAAGGAGAGGATGGCCTGGATCACCACCGGCTCCTGCTCCCTTTGCGCGTCGAGCAGCGGGGCGAGCGCCTTGAGCGCCGCGGCGGGGTCCTTCCCCATCAACGCCGCGTTCCCCAGATGTTTCACTGCGTGGATCTTTTCCGCCGGCGTCCCGACCTGGAGCGCGGCCTGCAGCGCTGGGATCGCCTGGTGCTTCGCGAATCCGACGATGACGTCCAGCGCTTCGACCCGGCCGGGAAAGTTCGGCTCGCCGGCAGCTCGCGTGAGCAGGTCGTACAGGGTGCGCGTACCGCCGAGCTGCTGCAGCGCCCGCGCAACGGTGGCGCGAAGTCCGGTGTCGGTCGAGCGCAGATGATCGACCAGGCCTGCATGGTCGGTCGGGCTGTTCACTTTGGGCAGGAGCGCCGCCAGCGTGGTGCGCAGCGCGGGCTCCGCCCCCTTCAGCGCCTTCACGAACGGCCCGAACAGGGCCTTGTCCGGGTTCATGTCGATCAGCCGCCCGAACACCACCAGCCGGGCGCGATGCTGATTGCCATCCGCCGTCTTGGCGGAGACGATGTCGAGGATCTTGAGCAGCTCGGAGGTGTCGGGTGCCTCCACCGAATCGATGAAAGCGTCGATCTCGTCGGGAAGCTTCCACGACGCAGCCTTGAACTGGTTCAGCAGGTCCTTTCCGGCGATCATCGTCGCTCGCCAGCTTAGCATCGGGGGGCAAATTCGCCTGTTTATCTG
>WNFT01001319.1_pt1 | contig 21030 bp, 20 predicted proteins | sample 5400191 | NCBI WGS metagenome assembly WNFT01 (sample SAMN13153359, study PRJNA577476) | soil metagenome | isolation source: 80 cm saprolite under Madrone tree | place: USA:California | collected 2016-06-14 | reverse complement strand
TGAGCCGCCGCTGATTGGAAAGTGGTTCGAGCTCTTGAAGCAGGTCTCCCCAGGCGTCGCGCAGACAACCCTGTTGTTCAATCCAGGCACCGCCGATTTCTACTTCAGGTTTTTCGAAGGACAGCCGGGGCTCGGCACCGTGATCAAACTCGCGCCGACGCGCGACATGGCTGAAATGGAAACCACGCTGGCGGCACTTGCCGCCAACACGGGCGCAAGTGTCATCATCCCGGCCGATCCGTTCAACGCCTCGAACGGCGTCGCGATCGTCGGCTGGTTGAGCGTTTCAGATTGCCCGCGGTTTACACCTACCGGCAACTCGCGATCGACGGCGGCCTGATGGCCTATGGTCCCGATACGTTCGCTGCCTTCCACCAGACCGCGGACTATGTCGATCGCGTGCTGCGTGGGGAAAGTCCGTCCGAGTTGCCGGCGCAGGCACCCACCAAATACCAGCTCGTTCTCAACTTTCAAACCGCGCGAAAATTCAATATCGCCTTTCCGCAGACCCTGCTGGCGGTCGCCGACGAGGTCGTCGAATGATGGTCGTTTTGGCTGCGCGGGAACGTTGACGGGTCTATAATTTGTTGGCGCAAACAGTCTCACCACACAGAGGGAGGCAACAAAGGCTATGTCGGCACAACCCGCAATTGATGAAGCAAGGCTCAAAGCTTTTGTCGGCCGCATGCTGGGCGATCTCGGCGCTCTGACCAACGCGGTGCTGGTTCACCTCGGCGATCAGCTCGGTTTCTACAAGGCAATGACGAAATCGGGGCCGATCGATTCAGCTGCGCTTGCCAAGCAAACCGGCACATCGGAACGCCTGGTGCGCGAATGGTTGTCGGCGCAGGCAGCCCACGGTTATCTCATCTATGACAAGACGGCTCAAAAATTCTCGCTGTCTCCCGAGCAGGCGATGGTGTTTGCCGATGAGGAGAGTCCGTTTTTCATGGCGGGCTTTTTCGATATCGCAAGCGGCCTGTTCCATGATGTGCCGAAGATCGTCAACGCGTTCAAATCAGATGGGGCGCTGGCCTGGCATGAACATAATGGCTGCCTGTTCTGCGGCACCCAGCGCGTATTCCGCCCCGCCTACAATCATCATCTTGTCAACGAATGGTTGCCGGCGCTGGAAGGTGTCACGGCGAAGCTGCAACGCGGTTGCAGTGTTGCAGACGTTGGCTGCGGGCATGGTGCATCCACCATTCTGATGGCGAAGGCCTTCCCGAATTCGAAATTCTTCGGCTACGACTATCATCCGGACTCGATCGAAGCGGCGCGTAAATCCGCCCGTGAAGCCGGCGTCGGCGAGCGGATCTCGTTCGAGACCGGTGCGGCCAAGAATTTCCCCACCAAGGGATTTGACCTCGTCTGTTTCTTCGATTGTCTTCACGACATGGGTGACCCGGCCGGCGCCGCGCATCACGTCAGCAAGGCGCTGGCGCCGGATGGCACCTGGATGATTGTCGAGCCATTCGCCCACGACAGGCTCGAAGATAATCTCAACCCGGTTGGTGCATTGTTTTATGCCGCATCGACCGTTGTCTGCACCCCGGCCTCGCTCGCGCAGGAGGTTGGCCTTGCGCTCGGTGCGCAAGCAGGTGAGGCGCGTCTCAAGAAAGTAATCATGGAGGGCGGCTTCAAACGCGTCCGCCGCGCCGCCGAAACACCCTTCAACATGGTGCTGGAGGCCAGACTGTAAATCCTCGTCGAAATCGGGCGGCTGGTTGCGATCCAAGACCACTAGCCGGGATGCCGACGATGCAGGCAGCGTAGAGTTCAGCCGGCGAGGAACGACCAAAACAACGCGATCACAGCCAGGGCCATCAGGGCGGTGCCGAGCCAACCCAGGGCGATCAACCACGTCCTGGCTCTGAACCGCCCCATCAATTTGGAGTATGAGACAATCACCATCATCATCGCCATGATCGGAACGGCGACAATACCGTTGAGCACGGCGCTCCACACCAGCATGTGAATGGCGTCGATCCCGGTAAAGCCAAGCCCGAATCCGATCACGGTAGCGGCCGCGATGATGGTGTAGAATCCGACAGCGTCCGGCGCCCTTGCTTCAAGCGTGGCTCGCCATCCGAATGCTTCGGACACCCCGTAGGCAGCCGAGCCGGCCAGCACCGGGATGGCCAGCATGCCCGTGCCGATGATGCCGAGGGCGAAAAGCAGAAAGGTAAAATCACCTGCCAGCGGCCTTAGCGCCTCAGCCGCCTGGGCTGCTGAAGTGATGTTGGTGACGCCGTTGGCGTTCAATACAGCGGCGGTGGTCAGAATGATGAAAAAGGCAATCGCGTTGGAGAAGATCATGCCGACGATGGTATCGATCCTGATGCGGTCAAGCTCCGGATCGCCGCCTCTGGTCAGCTCGCGAAGCGGACGGTGTATCTTGCCCTGATGCATTTCCTCGACTTCCTGCGAGGCCTGCCAGAAAAACAGATAGGGGCTTATCGTGGTGCCCAGAACCGCCACGACCATCAGGAAATAATCTGCATTGATGGTGGGCTTGGGCCAGATGGCGGCCAGCAGGGCTGCGCTCCACGGAATATTCACGGTCAGTGCGGTTGCGACGTAGGCAAATAACGTGAGCGTCAGGAATTTGAGCACCGGCGCATAGCGGCGATAGGGCACGAAAACCTGCAGCAAGGTCGATGTCGAAGCGAAAATCAGCGCGTGTTCGTGATTGAGGCCACCAATGACCAGCGAGAGAGATTCTCCCATCGCCGCGATATCAGCGGCGATGTTAGCTGTGTTCGCAGCGACCAGAAGAAAGACAAGCGCCATGACCAGCCAACGGGGTGCCAGCTCCATCACATTGGCGGCGAGACCCTTGCCGGTTACCCTGCCGATCCGCGCGCTGACCAGCTGGATTGCGATCATGAACGGCGTCGTCAGAAACACGGTCCACAGCAAGCCGTAGCCAAACTGCGCGCCGGCTTGCGAATAGGTGGCAATGCCCGACGGGTCGTCGTCGGCGGCGCCGGTCACCAGTCCCGGGCCGAGCAGCCGAAGCACCATCCGCCAGGGGTTTCTGAATTCCGAGCGCTTAGTTTCGGCCATGAACTTCTTCGAGATGCGGTATCAACCGGATCGGCGGACCCTGGCGTGGGACATTCGCGGTTTTCAGCGGGCAATCAAGGCGATTCACGCTTCGCGTGGGTACCTGGTCCAACCCGCGTCGAGTTTGCGCCGCAGCTGTCATGGCGATAGGCATCGAAAAATTCCTCCCGATATCAATGCGGTAGTTTGCTGCGAGTTCCCTTCACCTGGTTTCAAGGCGTGGGCGTCTTGGGTTGCGACCAACGCTTTTCGAAAAGATTTGACACGTCGGGCAAATCACCTGCATATGTTCACCATCGCAAGAAGTAAGCCCGCGCCGGAAACCGGTCGCGGGCTTTTTGTTTCCGGAAGATTTGAATCATCGGACGGCGGCCGCGTAGCGGGACGCCACATCCTCCCCCGTCACACCCAGAGCGTCCTAATCTGAGCTGCCGTCCGAGCCTGCCCTGGAGCATTTTCGTCGAACCGTTATCACGCATTTACGGCCTCATGGTTAGAGACGCACGGCGTTGCCGCGCTCCTCACCATGAGGGTCTGAGAAGAGGAGGCGAAGCGCCGTCTCGAAGGATGAGCCCACCACAGTGGAAGATGCCCTGGCCGGCGCGTGCGAACGTGCCGGCATGCGGCGTGGCCAGTCCACGCCGCACGCGGCCCCGCCGCGACGATCCGACATGCGGATCGCGCTTAAGGATAAGGCGCGACGGTCGTTTGATTTGCGACATGCGGCACATTTAATTCACAGGGCTGGAAGAGACACGTCAGTTTTGCAAATCCGCCGGCACGTCGCCTTTCCGGATCGCGGGGACGATCGGGGGCTGACCGGTTTCCCTGAGAATAGCCTGCGCATCGGGCGTCAGCAGGAAACGCACAAAATCATTCGCTTCGCCGGGGTTTTTTGCCGTCCCCGGAACCAGTGCCGCATTCTGGATCGAATCGCTCATGTTGACGCTCGCCGGGAAGCGGATGATTTCAACGTCGTTCCGCGCGGCGACTGCTGCCGAATAATAAACCACGCCGGCGCTGGCGTTGCCTTCGCGGACGGCGCGCACGGTGTCGGGAACGGACGCCGGGTTGGCTGGATCGCCAATACTTGAGTCGATGATTTTCTGCGCCAGCTCCGGCTTGCCTTCAAGCGCGGCAGCCCGCTTGAGAAATTCGATGGTGCGGCCGGTGCCGAGATCCTTCACGCCCGTTACACGGACAAATTTGACGTCGGGCCTGGCGAGGTCGGAAACTTGCCGGATTCCGAGCGGGTTTCCTTTCGCGGTGATGACGACCATCTCATTGCCCGAAAAGATCACATACCACGACGCGGCGTCGCGATCAGAATCCGCAATTTTCTTGTTCATCAGGTCTTCATCGGCCACGGCCGTGGACGACGGGGCAAAGACATCGCAGGCATCGCCTTTCAATATGCGTTCGGCCAGCTGCTTCGAGACCCCCGACGTCAGATTGATGGTGGCATCCTTGTTCTTTGCTTCGAATGCCTTTTTGAGCTCGCGCATCGGGCCGGCAAGCGAATCGGCGTGAAATACCTCGACCGCGCCCGCCATCGCTTGTGCCGCAGGCAGAATCCCAGTCGCGGCAAGGCAGATCGCCAGCACGGTGCGTAGCCGCGGCCCGGTTTTGCTTCTCATTTGCTTCTCCCTTTTTAGTCCCGATCTTCGAGCCGGACATCGTTGCCGCTGCCGGCTTGATTTATGAGTACCCTCCCAAAATGGCTGACGCAAATGGCTAGATCGCTGACCGAAATTCGCTCGCTGGCGCGAAGCCATACCCGGACCGCGCTCAATGTCCTGGTCAGGATCATGCGGTCGAAGGATGTCACCGCCGCAGCGCGCGTGGCCGCCGCCAACGCCATCCTGGACCGCGGCTGGGGCAAGGCGCCGCAGGCCATCGAGAACGGCGGCGATGGTCCTTTTGAACTGATCCATAGAATCGAGCGCATCATTGTCGACCCTGAGAATCCCGACAGCGCGAATCTTTGAGCCGCTGCTGGCGCCCTCGCGCTACAAGGGCGTCTATGGCGGGCGCGGCTCGGGAAAATCGCACTTTTTCGGCGAACTGCTGGTGGAGACCTGCCAGGCGGAGCGCGGCACGTCGGCGGTGTGCATTCGCGAAGCCCAGCGGTCGCTCGCACAGTCCTCGAAGCGGCTGATCGAAAGCAAGATCGCGGCGCTTGGGCTCAGCCACGGGTTCAGGGTTTACAGCGATAAGATCGCGACACCTGGCGACGGCATCATCATCTTCCGCGGCATGCAGAGCTACACATTCAAGGCGGTGATCACCATTATCGTCACCGGTCTTGTCGGGGCAGTATGGCTCGGCCTCAAGGTCATGCTCGGCAAATAATCCGCGCCACCGTCATGATTGCTGGATTGCTGTTTGTATTTCTCGTGCACGCCATTCGCTGCTGGTGATCAGGAGGGCTCGCGGGAGTACGGCGACGCGGGCCTGCGAAGCCTGGGCGGCGCCGGGACGCGGCGGGATTGTGGGCACGGGCAAACGGCATTTCCGGCGCGGATCTCGAGAATGCCAGTCGATGTCCCAGGAGGTTTCTGCCGGTTGAATCCATGGTTCAGGCTGTACCCGATCAGGTCGTAGTGTTAGATTTCGGCTGATCACCAATGGGGCGGCATGACTTTCACATCGTGGCAATTCGGCGTATTCGTTGCGATCGTATTTGGGGCCTACTATCTCCCGCCGTTTAGAACGCTTCAGATCCAGTTGCTGGTTGTCGCGAGCTTGTTCTTTTACGGTTATGGGCAGCCCGAACTTCTGCCGCTTTTGGTCGTCGCCGTTTTCGGAACCTATCTGCTTTTGATTTTGACTTTGCGGTATCGGCCGATATGGTTGCCGATCGGCATTGCCTTCAATCTCGCGCTGCTGGCGTTCTTCAAATATAAATTCCTGTTTGTCGATCCAGCATCGGCCAGTTTGGCTGGCGTTGCGCCCATCGATTTCCTCTTGCGCTTGCCTCTCCCGATCGGAATTTCGTTTTTCGTGTTCCACAACATCAGCTTGCTGGTTGATCTGACCAGGCAGAAAGGCGCAGCTCCGGATCTGAAAAGCGTCTTTCTCTACATCATCTTCTTTCCGCAGCTTGTTTCGGGGCCGATTACGCGCGCCGAAATGTTCATGCCGCAGATCAAGCCGAAATATTTTGCGGATGTTCCGTTCGTCGAGGCTGCGAAATGGATTTTGACGGGGTTCTTTTTCAAACTCTACGTCGCGAACAATCTCAACGAGATGACCTCCTATATGGCGTTTCCGCTCTATGAGACGCTCCAGACGCAGGACCGGTGGTTGCTGGTGTTCCTGTACAGCTATCAAATCTATGCGGATTTCTTCGGTTATTCGGCAATCGCCATAGGCCTTGCGTTGCTCTTTGGCTATCGGCTGCCGATCAACTTCAATCTTCCATATAGCTCCAGCTCGTTTTCTGAATTCTGGACGCGCTGGCACATGTCGCTGTCGAGCTGGCTGCGGACCTATCTTTATATCCCTCTGGGCGGCAATCGCCATGGCCGCTTCAGAACCTATCTGAACCTGATGATTGTGATGGGGCTTGGCGGTCTCTGGCACGGTGCCGGACTGGGCTATCTTATGTGGGGACTGTTGCATGGCTTCTTGCTGGTGATCGAGCGGCCGTTCATGGGGCGCCTTCAGTCGGTGGACTCGACTGTCTTTCGGGCGGCTCGCATAGGCTTTGTTTTTGTTTGCGTCACCATGCTATGGATTTTCTTCAAGCTGCCGAACTTCGATCACGCGATCGGCTATTTGTCCGGCATGTTTACGCCAAGCACGAATCCAAATCCGCCGAAACTGTTTTACAATCTGGCACTGCTCTACTCCCTGCCAGTCATAGTACAGCACCTTGTTTCTCGCTCGCTATTCGAGCGGACCCTGCGCGAAGCGGAGCCATATCTATACGGTTCGATGGTCGCGCTGATGTATCTCGAGGCCGGCCCCGAGACCTCATTCATCTATTTTCAGTTTTGAGTGTCAGCATGCAACGAATGTCGGCTGTTCACTGGTTTGCAAGATGTGGCCTTTGCGCCGCGATGCTGTTGCTTGCCTGCGGAATAGCTACCGCCTGGTTTGGCAGCGGGCTTCAACTACCATCGACGACAACCCGCGACGGCACGCTGATCACACTGAACCGGTATGCCAAGGAGCCGATTCCCGACGTTGCGCTCGTGGGTAGTTCGCTCACCTTCCGCCTCAAGGAGGAATACTTTGCAACTCCCAGGTTGCGAAATCTGGCGCTGGCCGGAGGGTCGCCCGTCACGGGGCTCGAGATCGTGGCGAACCAGCCTTGGCTTCCCAGGATCGTTTTGGTGGAAGCGAACGTTTTATCCCGAGCGGCAGATAGCGCCTTGATCGAGAGATACTCCAGGAGCGGCAATGCCGAACCGCTGTTCTTTCGGCCAATCAGAACCGCTGTAGCGGCCTACGAGAATTGGCTGCATGCGCCTCTCAGCAATGCACAGGTCTCCTTCGCCCTCAGCCAACTGGTCGAGCAGCCACCCAGTAGGTTTGACAGCCACATTTATGCAGATCGTGCACTTCAGCAGTACAACGCAGAGGATCCGAGCGTCGCCGCACGAATGAACGCAAAGAGGATTGAACAGTTGATCTCCGAGATCGAGCGGAGAGGCGGGCGGGTGCTGCTTTTCGAGCTTCCCTATTCGGAGCAACTTGAAGGCTCGCGGGCAGCAACAATCACTCGCGAGATCATTCATTCTCAATTTTCCGATCCGGGCCGATGGCTGCGCATCGATTACGGGAGAGCAGAATTGCGCTGGGCGGACGGCGTTCATCTCGACGAGCGATCCGCCGTGCTCGTAACGCAATCGATCGACAGAGCCCTTGCTTCACTTCCTGGATCGAGGTGACGGCCCCGTAGAGCAATCCCGCAACCGCGGGCTTATTTTCCGGCACGGCCGCACGCCGTAACCGGCCCACTCGGCCCATGCACGAGCCCTGTGCTCTCTAGCGTTGCAACTTGTCCAGTGTGATCGGTAGGTCGCGCACCCGTTTTCCGATCGCGTGGTAGGCCGCATTTGCAATGGCCGCGGAGCCATCCGCTTTGCGGAGAGAGGCCGGCCGGCTTCTTACCTCTCGATGCTGTTTCGGTGCGAGGCCTCAATGCGGTTGCGAGGCGGGATTTGAAGGTCTGGCCGATGTACAGGATACGCGAGGTCGATGGCCGTGACGAGGAAATCGCAGATGTGCTCGCTGACCTCCATCGCCTGACATTCTTTGACGGCGCTGCCATTCCGGATTTCGATTGGGGACATTGGTGGCTGGCGTATTGCGAAAGGATGCCGGTCGCCTTTGCCGGAGTCGTTCCGTCGACGCGCGCATGCAATGCGGGATATTTTTCCCGTGTCGGCGTGCTGAAGAAGCACTATGGGAACAAGCTTCAATTGCGCCTGATGCGCGCGCTGGAATCACGTGCGCGGCACAATGGGTGGAGCTGCATCGTCTCGGATACTACCGGCAATCTCTTCTCCGCCAACAATTTCATCCGGGCCGGTTATCGGCTGTACCAGCCGCAATGTCCATGGGCCTGGCCCAATACGCTGTATTGGCGCAAGTTTATCCGGTGATGCCTCGGCTCGCGCAATCGCGCATGCGTCTCAAGCGATTGCTAATGTTGAACTTCTGGAAATAGACCTTACAGTCGCGCGCGCAGCGCCGACGATGGCGTTGGTCGATATCAGAAGGGAACAGAGTGATCATGACGGGGAGACCGCAATTACCGGATCGTGCGCCGCGGGTGAAGGGTGTGCCGGCTGCTCTTGACGGGTTGCTGGTGGTGGATTTCACCCGGGTCGTCGCCGGGCCGGCCTGCACGCAAACGCTCGCCGATTTTGGCGCCGAAGTCATCAAGATCGAGAATCCGGACGGTGGCGACGATACACGCAGCTATGAGCATGCCGATCTCGCTGGCGAAAGCGCCGCTTTTGTCAGTTTGAACCGCAACAAGCGTGGCATTGCTCTTGATCTCACCAAGCCCGAGGCGCGCGACATAGCGCGGGAATTGATTGCCCGGGCAGATGTCGTGGTGGAAAATTTTTCTGCCGGCGTCATGAAAAAGCATGGTCTCGACTATGTGTCGGTAGCGCCGTCCAATCCCCGCTTAATCTATTGCTCGATTTCGGCCTATGGCCGCGAGGGACCGTTTGCATCCCGTCCCGGCTTTGATCCGATCACGCAGGCCGAGAGCGGATTCATGTCGCTCAACGGCTTTCCGGATGGCCCGCCGGTGCGGACCGGGCCACCCGCGATCGACATGGTCACGGGCATGTCAGCCTGCAACGCCATCCTGCTGGCGCTGTTCGCCCGCGAACGGCTTGGCCGCGGCCAACATGTTGAAGTGGCGCTGTTCGACGTGGCGCTTGGCATGACCGGATTTTATGGCATGGCCTATTTGATGACCGGTGTGAACCCGAGCCGTCAGGGGAATTCACCCAACGGATCACCCTCAGTCGGTGTTTATCATGGTTCCGACGCGCCGTTTTATATCGCCTGCGCCAATGATCGACTGTATCGCCGTCTCGTCATCGAAGTGCTCGGCCGGTCGGATCTCGCCAGCGGTGAATTCGCAGACCGACGTTCACGAACGGCCAATAGGGAGAAGCTGCGCTCGATCCTTTCCGGGATTTTTGCGCAAGACCTTCGCGAACATTGGGTGGCGAAGATGAAGTCCGCCAATATCCCTGTCGGTTATCTCCGCACTGTCGAGGAGGCTTTCAACTCGCCGGAAGTGCGCGAGCGTCATCGCGTCAGCCAGATTCCGCACCCGGTCGCAGGCTCGGTCCCCAATATCGAATCGCCGCTCCGCCTTGACCTGACGCCGGTTGCCGACCCAGTCGCAGCGCCCTTGCTGGGCGAGCATACTAAGGATGTTTTGCGCAAGACGCTCGGCTACGACGATGCCCGCATCGCTTCCTTAACCGAGGCGGGAGTCTTTGGAGCGATACGAAGCAAGATAGCTGACGGCGCGCAGGACAGCGCCATATAATCGTAGTCATGTTGCGGAAGCTGGGAATTGGGGATGCGCGGCGATGACTTGAACATTTGAACCGTACTTGCGGGGCACGAGCCGGTAAGTATCTCTTTCCAAGCATGCGAAATTCGCCCGGCGGCCTGATGGTCGCCGGGCTTTTTTCGTTTTTGGATCCTAGCCGTTCAGCCCCGCCGTCTAGACTGCAAGAGAGAGTCGGGTCCGTATGTGTTCCAGCCCGCGGTGCCGCGCAGGCAGCCTATCTCGACAAATCCCCAGATCGTGAGCGCGAAAACTTGCCAGCGCGAGTATGTAGTGCAGTACCGCGCCTGTGGCACCGGCAAACCATGCTGTTTTCGCTAGCTGGCCGAGCACGCCCGGCACCAGGTAGAACACCACCAACCACCAGGCGCTCTTGTCGCGGTCATGCAGCCGCTCGGTGGTGATGGAAACCCCCAGAGCAGCCACGGAATGAGGACAATAACCACCATGATGATGAAGAGCGGCGCGGCAATGCCGGCGGCGGTAAACAGGATAACGGCGGCCATCACTCCGGCTACCGTAAAGAGGAGAGACGAACGCCAATATTTGGCCCGGTTGATGCGCCCGCTGGCGCCGAACAGGAATTCGAACAAGTCTTCCATGATACCTCTGCATGTTAATGCACCGCCAGGCTGACGCAGACATGCGTCGCTCCGAAACGTATAGAGGTTGAAGGCAGACGGGACGATCGGACTACATTCGGATACTCGCGGAGACAATGCTTTCTGATCGGTGCGGCCAGGTCCGACGGCATGCTTTTGCGCAATACGCGCTAGACATCAAGGCCAAGCACTCTGGCACCATTTCCGCCGGCGATCTGAGCCAGCGTTGCCTCGTCCATTCCGCGTATCCCCGCGATATGCCCGATCGGATTATATTCGCCCATATCGAACGGGTAGTCAGTACCCATCAAGATCCGGTCCGGGCCGAAAACGTCGATCAGATATGCAAGTTGGTGATAGGTAAAGACCACTGTATCCAGATAGACCTGCCGCAGATAAGCTGTCGGCGGTAATGGTAGTTCGCCATGAGCATCCTGCCGCGCTCCCCAAGCGTGATCGATCCGGCCGGAATAGCCGGGAAGATAGCCACCGCCATGCACCGCCATCAGCTTCAAATCGGGGAAGCGGGCCAGCGTGCCGGAAAAGATCAGGTGGTGAAGCGCGAGCGTGGTATCGAGCGGATTTCCCAGGACATTGTTGAAATAGAAGTGAGTCAGTCGTTCGCCATGCGTGAATCCGTTTGGATGCATCATGATGAACGCCCCGAGCTGTTCGGCCTTCGCAAAGAACGGCCGGAATTTTGGATCGGACAATTCCTGGCCATCGACATTGGTCAGGATCTCGACGCCCTTCAGCGTTAGCTCGCTGATGACGTAGTCGAGCTCACGGACCGCGATATCCGGCTCCTGCAGCGTAACGACGCCGAGCCCGACAAACCGGTCGGACTTGCGCGAGCAATATTCCACCACGCCTTCATTGGCGAGACGATGGGCGGCTTCTGCTATTTTCGGATCGATCGAATAGTAACACTGGCCGGGTGCTGGCGCCACGACCTGAATGTCGATACCCATTTTATCCAGATCGAACAGACGTCGGTCAATCGTCGTCATGACTTCGCTGACGTCCTTCTCTTGCTGCGCATTGATCTCCTTGGTTGCAGCATCCGCAAAATATGCAAGCGGGATCCGGCTGATACCGATATGCGGCTGCGCCAGCTTGGCGGCCTGGGGAACCACGATGTGGGCATGAATATCGACAGTGGCGGACGACGGGCGCCGGGCGAGCCCGTCGGCGTCTTGGATGCGTGCGGCGCTGCGGCCATAGCGATTCTTGCGATCGATCATTGAAGGGACCTTGTTGAGGCGGTTGTTCAGGCGTGACGATGCGAGAGCTGCTATCGTCAATCCTGACCGGCAGATCTAGAATCGATGATAATGGCTTTCTTCAACACTTCGAACACTGCAGCCGTGTCCTGGTCGCCCAATCCCATCGCCATCGCCTCCGCGTAAACTGGCTGAGTCAGCGTAAACAGAGGGGTGGCGCAGCCAACGCCCTCGGCAAATTCGGCGATGATCGCCATATCCTTTTGCCAGGTCGTCACTTTCATGGTTGCAGGCTCATAAATGCCTTCGACCATCATAGGCGCCCGCATCTGAAACATCCGCGAACCGCCAGCGCCCGGGCCGACCATGTCGACCACCATTTTTGGATCGAGCCCGGCGCGTTGCGCCAAAATCATCGCTTCGGCGGTCGCAACGTTGTGTATGGCTACCAGATGATTGGCGATGAACTTCATCCGACTGCCATTGCCGAACCTTCCAAGATCGGCACTTTGCTTGGCGAAGTCGGAGAACAGATTCGTACATTGTGCAATGGCGTTGCTGTCACCGCTGGCGTAGACGACGAGATCGCGGATCTTTGCCTGCGCCCCGGTCCCGCTCAGGGGACAGTCGAGTGCGATGTGGCCGGCTTTCTTCAGGAGCGCCTCGAAGCGAAGTTTGTCGGCGATGCTGAGCGTCGAGAGTTCGACCACGATTCGTCGAGATTGACCGGAACTGGCGATGGCTTGCGCGACATCCTCGGCCGCGGCGGGATTGGGAAGGCTGGTCATGATGATGGGCGCATCGCGCGCAAGTTGGCGGACGTCATCGGCGATTGTGACGTTCGCGAGGGCAAGCTCGGATCGTCGTGTGGCGTCGATATCAAAGCCGATCACGCGCCATTCACGATCGAGAAGAGTCCGCGCAATCGCGCCGCCCATGATGCCAAGCCCGACGATTCCAACGGTCTTGTCCATGAAAGTCCTTTTCTGTCGAATTCGATTGACGGGCAACGCCGGCCGCGCCTTAATTAGTGATCAGGCGAGCAACAATCGTCAAGTAGCTTCGGCCGGTGAACCAGCTCTGGTCGCGACGTGGCGAAACTAAGAGAGGCGTTTGCCTCTCGATTCCGATCGGTCGTATCTCAAAACTGCACAACGGGCGAGATAGCAAGGACGTCAAAATGGCAGGTGTTGGTCGGAAGCCAAACACAGATCTGCCCCCGGGGCCGCATACGGATGACCGCGCCTATGCGGCCATGATGGCACGTGCCAAAGCGCTCATTCCAAAATTGCGCGATCGCGCTGCCCGAACTGAGGAATTGCGGCGTCTGCCGCCGGAGACTGAACGCGATTTGCATGACACTGGTTTGTTCCGGATCGTGCAGCCGAAGAGGGTGGGGGGCGCGGAATTCGATTATGTCGCGCTGGTCGATTGCGCCGATGCGCTCGGGCAAGCCGATGCATCTGTGGCCTGGAACTTCGCCAATCTCGCGAGCCACCACTGGATGCTGGGCATGTTCGACAAGCGCGCCCAGGATCTGGTCTGGAGCAAGGACCCGGACGCTCTGATTGCATCCTCGTTCATATTTCCGGCCGGTCGCGCCAGAAAAGTCGAAGGTGGATATGTGCTGCGAGGCAGCTGGCCTTTCTCCTCGGGAGTGGATTCCAGCGAATGGAATATGCTTGCCAGCGTTGTTTCGTCCGACGACGAAGCCGACGGTATCGAATACCGCATCTTTCTGCTTAACAAGAGCGACTACAAAATCAAGGACACGTGGAATTCTGCCGGCTTGGGAGGAACGGGATCGAATGACGTCGAAGTCGAGGATGCCTTTGTTGCCGAGCCGATGACAATCGCGGTGAGCGATCTCGCCGGTGGTCCGACGCCGGGCAGCGCCGTCAATCCAAATGCGCTTTATGCGCTGCCGGTGTTCTCCTTGTTTCCATATGTGCTTTCCGGCGCAGCTTTGGGGAATGCGCAGGCGTGTCTGGATGATTATGTCGATGTCGCTCGGCACCGCGCATCGACCTACAATCGCGCCAGGCTCGCCGACCTGCAGAGTACCCAGATCAAGATTGCCGAAGCTTCCGCGAAAATCGATGCGGCGCGCCTGATCATGCGTGCGACATGCATCGATGCGGTGGCCGACGCTAGACGCGGCCATATTCCGGATATGGCGGCCAAGACCAAATCGCGTCGGGACGGGGCTTATTCGGTCAATCTGTGCACCGAAGCGGTGTCGCTGTTATTCGCGGCAAGCGGAGCGCGCGGACTATTCACGAGCGGAACGCTACAGCGGCAGTTTCGCGATGCGCACGCGATCAATTCGCACATCGCGTTCAATTTCGATGCGGCTGGCACCAACTACGGCCGCATTGCGCTAGGCCTGCCATCCGAAAACCTGACGCTTTGAGGCCGCCGGATGACCGACGCGCCAAAGCATCCGATCGATCCAGATCCAACTAACGAACTGGCCAGTGATCACTCGCCAATTGATCCACGGGATTTTCGTAACGCGCTGGGCACGTTTGCCACCGGCGTTACCATTATCACGGCCGCTGCTGCTGACGGGAAGCCCTACGGGCTGACCTGCAACTCGTTTGCGTCGGTGTCGCTGAACCCGCCGCTCGTACTCTGGAGCCTGGGGATCTTTTCTCAGGGCATGAGCGTATTCCAGGACGCCAGCCATTTCACGGTCAATGTCCTCGGCGCATCGCAGCAAGCGCTTGCGAACAAATTCGCAAAATCTTCCGAGGACAAATTTGCCGGGGTTCAATGGACACCTGGCCTTGGCAAGGCGCCGATTCTTGCGGACAGCGTTGCAAACTTTCAATGCCGCGCAGCCAATCGATATTATGGCGGCGACCATGTGATTTTCCTGGGTGCGGTCGAGGCCTATGCCTACAACCGGAAAGAGCCGCTGCTATTTGCTCATAGCGGTTACGGCCGATTTCTTGCCACTGACGACACTTTACTGACGCGTAAGCCATGAGAAAAAACCGTGGCCCAGGCCGTCCCCGGACAATCGCCGCAAGCAGTTCGGTTCAGCACTATTGCGGATTACCCATCGGAATTAGAGTTTTGCCATTTCGCTTCGATACCAGTCCCCAATCTCGCTCGCGGTCATCAGCGCAACGCCTTCATGGGCGATGACGTAGTCGAGCAAAGCCTCGAGATATTTGATGCGATGCGGGACACCGGTGATGTAGGGGTGAATGGAGATCGCCATGATCCGCGCGTTCATGGCGCCCTCAAGGTACAACCGATCGAACTGATCGGTACAGCGCTTCAGAAATTGCTCGGAAGAAAGATGCTGCAGCGCATGAATGACAATATCATTGGTCTCAACTGAGTAGGGAATTGTCGTGATTGTGCCATAAGGCGTTGCAACATCCTGCGGAACATCGTCGATCACCCAGTCCGCCACATATTCGATGCCGTTGAGGCGTAGTAGATCAAGGGTCTCGTCGGTCTCTGTCAGCCCTGGACTTTCCCACGATCTCGGTGACCTGCCTGTGAATTTGGCGATGGTTTCAACGGCCCGTTTGATCGTATCGGCCTGGTTGTCCAGTCTGTGCATCGGACCCTGAACGAATCCGTGGCCCATGAACTCAAAGCCGGCCTCGAGCGCGGCCGAAGCAACGCGCGGATAAGAGCCGCATACGCTTGCATTCAAGGCCAATGTCACTGGCATATTGCGGTCCGTGAGCGCCTTGAACTGCCGCCAGAACCCGGCACGCATACCGTATTCATGCCATGACCAGTTGGGCACATCCGGCAGCATTGGCTGTCCCATCGGCGGGCTCAGCACCGTTCGCGGCATCGCGTTTTCGATCCGCCACTCTTCGACATTGAGGATAACCCACACCGCGATTTTCTTGCCGCCCGGCAGCTCCAGCCTCGGCCGGTCGACTTGCGCTTGGTAGGGGATGCGATCGGTCAGAGCCACGATGAGCATTCTCGGAGTTGGCTGCAGGTTATTCCGCGGCCTTCGACTGATTCAGGATCCGTGCGTTAACGCGCGGCATGACTTTTTCAGCCATCATAATCATGGACTGCCGTCCAAGCTCGCGATCTTTCCAGTCCTTGCCGGCATACAAGAGCGTACCGAACTTGCCAATTTCGTCTTGAAAAGCGAGTAACTGATCAGCAACGCTCTCCGGCGTTCCATAGATGATCAGCTTGTCGCAAATCGTCTGCAGCGTCACTTCATCGTCAGGCTGGTCGCGGCGCGTCTTGAACAGCTCGATGCGGCCGCTCATTTTCAGTTTGGTGAACAAGGAACGATAATAAAAGACGTACGGCCCGGCCGGGTCGGTCGCGTAGGCCTTTGCCGTCGCCGCGTCCTTGGCAACAAAGACGCTCTTTGCGACGCGCCAGTTTGCAGGATCGGCTGCGCGACCGCCGCGCTCGCAGCCCTCGACGTATCTAGGCCAGTGGCTTTTCACCCAGGCCGGCATCAGGAAATTGGCCGAAATCGGATCCCAGCCGCGCGCAGCGGCCTCGGTAACGCCCTTTGAGTACGGCGCGACGGCGGTCACGACGATCGGCGGATGCGGCCACTGCAGTGGCCGCGCAATGTATCCCTGGCCAATATCCCTGATCAGGGTCCTTTGCGTCGAGATGTTCCAGTATTTCCCTTGAAAATTGTAAGGCGGCTCGCCGGCCCAGATATCCAGAACCTGATTGATCGATTCGAGAAACATCTCGTTGCGATTGGCATCGAGGTTACCGAACAATTCCGCGTCCGAAAGAAGTCCACCGGGACTTATTCCTAAAATCAAACGTCCCTCGAGCATGTGATCGAGCATTGCCACGCCGGCGGCGACGGCGGCCGGATGGGTATTCGGCATGTTGATCGTGCCGGTACCCAGCTTGATCTGCTTGGTGGCCGCGGCGATCCACGCGATGAACGCAATGCAAGAAGTGATATTCTCGGCTCGATCGGTGATGTGTTCGCCGACATAGCCCTCAGTGAACCCCAATTCGTCGGCTAGCAAGAAGGCTTCCCGGTCTTCTTTCAGGGATAGCCGCCAATCCTTTTCGGGAGGGTGAATCGGCATCGTAAAGAAACCCAGATTCATTGCCTCCTCCTCGCCCCCTGGTTTTGATGACAACCAAACCGTGCGTCGTTCGCAACGATACCGCAAGTCCAAAAGTCAAATCCCCGAAATAGTCGTTCGATAAACAAAACTTGACCTTTGATGGTTGCCACCCTCTAATTCTGGAAAATACGCCAAAATCCGGCCCGGGGGAGGTCGCCAATGAAAGCCTCGGCTTTCAGCTACGCACGCGCAACCAGCGCCGCAAACGCGCTGGATCTGCTGGCCGCGTATGGGGACAAGGCGAAAGTCCTGTCAGGCGGCCAAAGCCTAATGCCGGCGATGAATCTGCGTTTGATATCCCCCGAACTCATCGTCGATATCGGCGAGATCACCGAATTGCGCGGAATTGCGGTAAGTGGCGGTGTCGTCAACATCGGTGCCCTGACGCGCCATGTTGATCTCTTGCGATCTCCCGAAATTGCAGCGCACGCGCCGCTATTGGCGGAAGCGGTCGGTCATGTCGCGCATCCCGCTATCCGCAACAGGGGTACCCTCGGCGGCAGCCTTGCACACGCCGATCCCGCTTCCGAGCTGCCGGCCAGCATGATCGCACTGAATGCGACGATTGTTGTTCGCGGTCAAACCGGCGAGCGACGGATTGCGGCCCGGGATTTCTTCACTGGAATTTACGAGACGGCGCTGTCGGCGCGGGAACTACTGATCGCCGTCGAAGTGCCGATTGCTCAGGAAAATTCGGCGCATTTCTTCAGCGAATTCGCCCGGCGGCATGGTGATTATGCCATTGCAGGCTTGGCGGCGCAGGCGATCGTACAAGGCGGTCTGTTCACTGACCTTCGCGCGGCATTCTTTGCCTTCGGCGACCGGCCGATATTGGCCAAGGCGGCGACAAAACTGATCAATGTCCGCATCACGCCAGCGGTATTGGCTGAGGCATCGGCGACGCTCGGCGAAGAACTCGACCCCCAAGAGGATCAGCAGGCGTCTGCTGCCATGCGCCGGCATCTCGCGAAGATATTGTTGGCGCGTTGCGTCTCCGCGCTTCTTGGCCGTCCCGATCTCAACCCTGGGGGACGGGTGTGACAGCCGCCACGCCAATCTCCCTCGAAGTCAACGGTGAACGCGTCAATGCGCATGTTCTGCCGCGTCTCAACCTGGCAGACTTCCTGCGCGAGCATCTAATGCTGACGGGAACGCATGTCGGCTGCGAGCATGGGGTTTGCGGCGCATGCACGGTGCGCCTGAACGGCGAGATCGTTCGTTCCTGCCTGATGCTGGCGGTGCAGACGGACGGGGCATCTGTCGTAACCATTGAAGGATTGTCCGACAGCGGCGAGATCGCCGACCTGCAGACCGCCTTTCGCGATCGCAACGCATTGCAATGCGGCTTTTGCACGCCGGGAATGCTTGTCACCGCACAGGACTTGCTGCAGCAGGAAGCCGAGCCCGATCGGGCGAGGATACGCGAGCATCTGTCCGGCAATTACTGCCGCTGCACCGGTTATCAGGCCATTGTCGATGCGGTCGAAACCACGGCGCGGGCGCGCGTGGGGCGCAAGCCATGAAGGTCGCATCGGCAAATCCCGACGCTCTATCAGTGCTGGATCGGCCGAATTCATACATCGGCAAAGTGGTTCCACGGCCAAATCTCGAGCGGCTGATGCAGGGACGCGGGCTTTATGTCAGTGACATGGAGCTACCGCGCATGGCGCATGTCGTGTTCCTGCGCTCGCCTCACGCCCACGCGAAGATCATTGCCGTCGACGCCACCGAAGCGCGGCGTATGCCTGATGTGGTCGCTATTGTGACAGGCAAAGAGCTTGCGGCCGTCGTCACGCCGTGGGTTGGCGTGCTGTCGCATTTGAAGGGCCTCAAATCTGCGCCGCAGCATGCGATCGCAATCGACCGCGTCTGCTGGCAAGGCGAAGCCGTCGCCGCAGTGGTGGCGACAACCCGCGCCGTGGCAGAGGACGCAGCGGAAGCCGTCAAGGTTGAATACGGGAAATTGGACGCAGTAACCGACATGCGCACCGCGCTCGATCCGGAAACCCCGGCAATTCATCCTTTGCTCGGTGACAACCTTGCTTTTGAACGTAACCTCGACGCTGGTGCTGTCGACGCGGCGTTTGCCGGCTCCGACGAGGTGGTGGAGGCGGATTTCATCTTTGGGCGGCACACCGGCGTGACGCTGGAGCCCCGTGCGGTAGTGGCCGACTGGAACGTTGCGGAACAGAGGCTGACCATTTACCAGGGCACGCAGGCGCCGCACATGGTGCAGAGCATCGCGGCTCTCCATCTCGGGCTCGAGGACAGGCAGGTTCGCGTCGTCTGCAAGGATGTCGGTGGCTCCTTCGGCATCAAGGTTCACATTTATGCCGACGAAATGGCTGTTTATGCGCTGTCCAAACTGTTGCGCCGGCCGGTCAAGTTCGTCGCGGACCGGGTCGAAAGCTTCAACACCGATATTCACGCCCGCGACCATCGCTGCAAAGGGCGGATCGGCGTCAAGCGCGACGGGACGATCATGGCGTTCGAGATCGACGATCTCACCGGCATCGGTCCGTATTCGATGTATCCGCGCACCAGCGCGATCGAGGCCAACCAGGTCGTCAATCTGGTTGGCGGCCCCTATCTGACGAAAAACTATCGCGCGCGGGCTCGTGTCGTGTTCCAGAACAAGAACGTGATGTGCCAGTATCGCGCCGTCGGCCATCCAATCGCGTGCTCGGTGACGGAGGGACTGGTCGACCTGGCGGCGTCAAAAATCGGAATGGACCCGGTGGAAATCCGCCGCCGCAATCTCATTGCCGATGACGCCTATCCCTGCGCGTCACCTTCCGGCTTGCGGTTCGAATTGCTGTCGCATCAAGCCGCAATGAACAAGCTGATGACGATGATGGGTTATGACGCGCTACGCGCCGAACAGGCGGCGTTGCGCAAGAGGAACCTTCATCGCGGCATCGGCATTGCCAGTTTCATCGAGGTCACCAATCCAAGCGCGGCGTTCTACGGCGTCGGCGGCGCGCGCATCTCGTCGCAGGATGGCGTCGCGGTGCGGCTGGACGCCACCGGTTCGGTCATCTGCCAGACCAGCATCACCGAGCAGGGGCAGGGCTCGGAATCGCTTACGGCGCAGATCGTCGGCAGCGTACTCGGGGTTTCAATGGAGCGCGTCCGCGTCATTCTAGGCGACACCGACACTACGCCATACGGCGGCGGTACCTGGGCATCGCGTGGCGCTGGAATTGGCGGCGAGGCCGCATTACAGGCGGCGAAGATGCTGCGCAAAAACATTCTGGATGTCGCAGCGGCGATCCTGCAGTCTTCTCCCGCTGAACTCGACATCGTCAACGATGCGATTGTGAGCGCCGTCGACGGCTCGTCACGCATCGACCTGAAGGAGCTTTCCAGAATCGTGTATTTCCGCCCCGATACACTGCCGCCCGGCATTCAGCCTGAGCTGATGGCGACGCGCCACTTCGTGCCCCGGGAATATCCGTTCGCCTTCACCAACGGCGTTCAGGCCTCATGGCTTGAAGTGGATGTCGATACCGGCTTCGTCAAACTACTCCGGCATTGGGTAGTCGAGGATTGCGGCACGATCATCAATCCGCAGCTGGTCGATGAACAAATCCGGGGCGGCGTGGTGCAGGGCCTCGGTGCGGCGCTGTTCGAGAAATGCATCTATGATGAGCGCGGCCAACTGACGAACGCCAATATGGCCGATTACCTGGTTCCGATGTCCGGGGAAATGCCCGATATTGATGTAGGGCACGTGGTGTCGCCGACCACGGAGTCGGAGTTGGGCGCGAAGGGTGCTGGCGAGGCCGGCACGGCGGGAGCAGCCGCGGCGGTCGCTAACGCGGTGAATGATGCACTCAAGCCGTTCGGGGCGATTATTACCGAGATTCCGTTGACGCCGCAGGTTATCCTGACGGCTCTGGGACGAATCTGAACTCGCCGTCGCCCAGCTCAGCGACGCCGGCGGGCGCATGTCCGCTTAGGTCAAAAGTGGG
>WNFT01007124.1_pt1 | contig 21040 bp, 18 predicted proteins | sample 5400191 | NCBI WGS metagenome assembly WNFT01 (sample SAMN13153359, study PRJNA577476) | soil metagenome | isolation source: 80 cm saprolite under Madrone tree | place: USA:California | collected 2016-06-14 | reverse complement strand
GCCTGAGAAGGTCCTTCAGCCCAATCTTCAGTGCCAAGGTGATGCTCAAGTCCTGAACGTGAATGCCGACATTTCCAACCACAACAACCGGCTCACCGCTCCGATACGCAGGGTCAGGGACTACCGCCTGATAGACCAATGTGCAGCCAAGAAGGACGCCGCCCGATTGCACCGGAGAGAAGGATACAGCCTGTGTTCCAAAGATCCTTGTGTCTTCCTGCCCAAACGCAACTCCGGCATACGAGATGGCAACGATAACCGCAAGGCAATGGGTGGCCCTCTTCGCGAAAATCATGTTCACTCCTTTGCCGGTCATGTTCGGCAGCTTATCGGCCTGTCCAGCTAACGGCTACACGCTAAGCCGCGAGCGGCGCGGAATGCCCGCACGTTTCGCTTTCGACGCCCTCGCGCCGGTCGTCGGCTTCAGCGTGGTGTTAGGTTGCCCGGCCGCAGGGATTCTTTTGAGCACCTTTTCGAGTGCCTGCGGAACGTCGAGAACGAAAAAACGCTCGCACGAGTAGCCGTAGTCTTCGCCGCTTTCGTCGATGACGCGTATGAGGCCATGTTTTTCGGCCTCTGCATCCGGAATGACTTGGTATAGCTTTCCCGCCTCCAGCGAAGCCGGATAGCCTGTGTTGTTAATGCAAACGGCGAAAACAGTGCGTCTTGATTTCTTTTTCATGATTAATCCAACAGAGGCAACTTCAATTTTAGCTCTCGGCGACCGATGCCATGGGCTTCATACCAGTGAAGCTCCGCTTTATGAATCGTATCATCGGAAAGGCGTACACTTGCGAAGCCCTTGAGCTTTCTCCACCGACCTTTACCATAAAGCTTGTTTAACCGAGTGCGGTCATGCACGCCGCGACCCACGGCGATAGACTTAATACCCTTGATCTGGCTGACGATTTCGAAGTCCAGAAGTCCATCCCACTGGCATCTTACCGCCGCACTTCCATATCTGTATGTCAACCTAACGGGATGCGGCTGAGCGGCCGCGTTTTTCAGCGCGCCGCTCCAGCCGCGTGTTATCCGGCCCCGGTTGCTGAGGACCAGTTCCAGTCAGAACCTCCGAAGGCGCTGCGCTCCATGCACGAGCGTCAGAATGAGTACTTGTTTCTCGGATACCTTGTAGATAAGACGATAGGACCTTACCAGCAATTCCCGGATAGATTCGTCGCCGAACTCTGGAACAACCTGGCCTCGCTCGGCAAAGTTGGCAAGCGAAGCCGCAGCTTCCTTGATCTCCTGGACAAACGCTGCCGCGTAGAATTTGGAATCCTGTGCGATGTAATCTGCGGCATTCTCCACGTCCTCCCAGGCGGGATCAGTCCAGGTTATTTCTCGATCCACCGCGCCATCCGTCGCTCAGCTTCCTCCTGGGAAATCACCTGTCCACGCTCTGCGGCATCCAGCCCCTTCTGGATCTTCTGACAGACGTAGATGTGATACTGAATGTCATCGAGCGAAGCGTCGTCGGGAAGCTTCTCAAGAAGGTCGCGAACCTCCTCTTTGGCTGTCTTCATTCGTCCTACCTCCGTTGGCAACATTCTACATCGAAGATCCGACAGGAGCGCGGCCCGTAGAACGAAGTCTGGTTGTCGGTTTGTCCGGATAACGGCTGAACGATGAGCCGCGCCGAGCCGCGCGTTTTGTTGCGCGGCGAGGGAACCCGAGCGGCTTCGCCGCGAAGGGCGTCGGCTCCAAGTTGAGCTGGTAACTTGCTGTAGCGGCGGTCTATGACCGCCGGCGATGCTGATGCTGCACGTTGGAGTATTGTCGGCGGTCATAGACCGCCGCTACAGTGAGAAAACCAGCCGAACCAGATGTTCCAGGAATTCGGGCCGTATTTCATTCTCGTCGGCGAACACTTTCAACTGATCCGCTGAAAACGACTCGAGTTTCGCCGGCAAATGCCGGGCGCAGGAGTTGCAGCCATCCGTGGCGTACAGGACGCGGTCTTTCGCCGAGTAGGCGAGCATCCGAGGAGATTCGCTGTCACGAAGGATGCGGCCGTTTTTCTCGTATTCGTCCGGATCGACCAGCCAGGTGTCCGGAGTGGTGAGGTGCTCGGCGGAAACGACCTGGCGGATGGAATCGTAATCGAACTGGACCAGATCGAGGGCTTTTGCCGATAGCAGGCAGTCACGGTAGTAATTGAAGACCACGATTACTTCTCCAGCTCACCCGCCACGATATTGAAAGAACCGAGCGCCGCGACAGCATCCGAGAGGTAACCGCCCTTCACCAGGTGATTGAAGGCCTGGAAAATGTAGAAGCATGTTCCGCGGCAGCGAAGACGGTAAGGGCGTTTGCTGCCATCACTGATGAGGTAGAAACCCAGCTCGCCGTTGGCGGCTTCCCAGTACGAATAGACCTCGCCGATGGGCGGCAGAATGCCGTCCTGAATCAGCTCGAAGTGATTCATCAGGTCTTCGATATTCGAGTAGACGCCTTTTTTGGGCGGCAGGCTGATCCGCCGATCGTCGATCTGCACGGGACCTTCGGGCAGATTCTCGAGTGCCTGTTTAATGATCCGAAGGCTCTGCCGGATTTCCTCAATCCGTACCAGGTACCGGTCATAAACGTCACCGCTCTCGCCCACGGGCACATCGAACTCGAACTTGTCGTAGTCGTAATTCGGGAACCACTTCCGGACGTCGTATGGAACTCCTGCGGCGCGCAACACGGGACCGGTGAATCCCCAGTCGATGGCGTCCTCGGCCGAGATTGCCGTTATTCCTTCGGTACGCATCTTGAAGATCTTGTTATGGCGATTCATCTTCTCGATGTCGTCCACGTATTTTGGAATGTTCTGGAGCAATTGGCGCGAGCGCGTGACGAAATCCTTCGGGATGTCGTCAGCCACGCCGCCGATGCGAACGTAGCTCACGGTCAGGCGCCCGCCGCAGCAGGATTGTACCAGAAATTGCTGATGGCGCCGAGGTCCACAAGGTTCGTGCCGATGCAGACCAGGTGGTCCGCAATCCGGCTGAACTCCGAGAGGATCACGCGGATGTATTGTGCCCTCTTCGGTATCTCGACGGCGAACGTTTTCTCGACTGCCATCGCATACGCTACACCGTTCATCATGGCCGACATGTAGTTGAGGCGATCAGTGAAGGGAATCACCTGCCAGTACATGTGCGTCTCCGACATCTTCTCGAAGCACCGGTGCAGATAGCCGATCTCGGTATCGGCATCGACGATTTTTTCGCCGTCAACGGCGACCTGTAATCTGAAAGTGCCGTGCATTGCGGGATGCTGCGGCCCGACATTCAGGATCTGTGGATGCGCCAGGCCCATGGAATCGGCGTATTTCTTTGCACGTTCGACGACCGGCAAATCGACAGTTTCCGTGCACAGCGTGCGCTGACCCGGCGGAAAATCCTTCCGAAGGGGATGCCCGACGAACTGCGAGTGCGTCAGGATCCGCCGTAAATCCGGGTGGCCCTTAAACTGGATGCCGAACATGTCGTAAGCTTCCCGCTCTGACCAGTCCGCGCCCTTCCAGACATCGATCACCGAGTCGATAGTCGGGTCGTCTTCCGGAACCGGAACTTTCAAGCGCAATCGATGTTTGTTGGAGAGGGAAAGGAGATGGTAGACCACGTCGTACCTTGACGCGCGCTCCGAGAGATAGTCCACGGCGGTGACGTCCAGCAGCATCTTGAAATCGAAAGCCGGATCGTTCTTGAGCGCACGTAGCACTTCTCTGGAACTCTCCCGCTTGACTGTGATCGAAAGATCCCCGCGAAATTCGCGCATGCTGATCAGTTCGTCTGGAAACCGTTCCTTGAAAGCCTGAGCGATGGGTCCCTGTACGACCTGGTTTTCCTCGAGGAACCGAACCAGCGAGCGCGGCGGTCCCTGGAGATCATGGACGGTGGCATCGATTTCAGGTGTTTTCAGCCGTGTCTGCCGGGGGTGGCGTTCGTAGGAGAGACGCGTATCGTTTTCGACCTGTTGCTGAAGCTTCATCACCGCGTCGAGGACTGCTTCAGGCGTCGGCGGACAGCCGGGGATATAGACATCGACAGGAATGATCTCGTCGATACCCTGCATCACGTGATAGGCGCGATAAAAGCCGCCGCAGGTCGCGCAGGCCCCCATCGAAATCACCCACTTCGGCTCGGCCATCTGAGTGTAGATTTGTTTTAAAACCGGCCCCATCTTGTCGTTAATAGTGCCAAGGACCATCAGGACATCGGCCTGTTTGGGCGCGAATCGCACGACTTCGGAACCAAAACGGGCGATGTCATAGTGCGCCGACGCCACGGCCATGAACTCGATGGCGCAGCAGGCCGTCCCGAAGGGGTAGGGCCAGAGCGAGCTCTTTCGGGCCCAGTTGACGAGCGAACTGTATTTGGTGAGGAAGAAGTTTTCGTGATCCCGCTTGGTCTCGATTTCGGCGACGCTCATAAGCTTTTGATTGTAGCACGCGTTAACGCGGGCTAAAGCCCGCGACTACATTGGGGGAGCCTGTTGGAGTAGTTCCCCAATGTAGTCGCGGGCTTTAGCCCGCGTTTACGGGTCGTATGCCAGGTTCGGCGCTAGCCAACGCTCGACGACTGCGGTATCCAATTGCTTTCGAGCGCTGTAATCTCTCACCTGATCCCGATCAATCTTGCCCACGCTGAAATACTGCGCGTCGGGATTGGAAAAATAGAGACCACAAACGGAGCTGGCCGGCATCATGGCGTAGCTTTCGGTGAGTTGAATATCCGTGTTGTTTTCAGCCTGGAGCAGATCGAACAGTGTTCGTTTTTCCGTATGATCCGGACTGGCGGGATAACCCGGGGCAGGCCGGATTCCTCGATATCTTTCGTTGATGAGATCTTCGGTCGTGAGATGCTCACCCCTTCCGTAACCCCACTCTTCGCGGACTTGTTTGTGCAGCCGTTCGGCAAAAGCCTCGGCCAGGCGGTCGGCCAGCGCTTTCGCCATGATCGAGTTGTAATCGTCGTGGTCCTTCTCGAATGCGGCGCAAATATCTGCCAGGCCGACACCCGCCGTAACGGCAAATCCCCCGAGGTAATCCACAATGCCTGATGTTTTCGGCGCGATGAAGTCCGCAAGGGCGTAGTTGGGTTCGCTGTCGGCCTTCTTCGTTTGCTGGCGCAGCGTATGAAAAACAGCCAGGACGCCGGTGCGTGATTCGTCCGAGTACACTTCGATGTCGTCGCCCACGCTGTTTGCAGGCCAGAATCCGTAAACACCCCGCGTCATCAGGCGCCGGCCGGAAACGATCTTTCGAAGCAGTTGCTGGGCGTCGTAATAAAGCTCTCTCGCCCTGGTTCCTATGACTCTGTCCTCGAGAATCTTCGGATACGTGCCCCGCAGTTCCCAGGTGTGAAAAAGCGGTGACCAGTCGATAAACGGGATGATTTCGATCAGCGGAAAATCCGTCAGCACGCGTAAGCCGCTGAAAGCCGGCTTTGGCGGCTTTCCCTGCGACGGCCAATCGACGGGGAATTTTCGCCGGCGAGCGTTTTCAAGAGTAACCAGTGGCACGCGCGTCTGGCGTTTCAGGTATTCCTGGCGGGAGGACTCCTGCTCACGCTTCGTGGTTTCCGCGAATTGGCATCGCAACTCTGGATTCAGCAGATTTCCCACAACCCCAACCGCCTTCGACGCATCCGGGACGTGCACAACCGGTTCGTCGTAGGCCGGCGCGATCTTTACAGCGGTATGAATTCGGCTCGTCGTGGCCCCGCCGATGAGCAGCGGGACTTCGAAGCCTTCGCGGCGCATTTCCTGAGCGACGTGAACCATCTCGTCGAGCGACGGCGTGATGAGTCCGCTCACGCCGACGATGTCCACTTTGCGTTCGCGCGCCGCGGCGAGGATCCTGTCGCTCGGCACCATAACGCCCAGGTCGATCACTTCATAGTTATTACATGCCAGCACGACACCGACGATGTTCTTGCCGATATCGTGCACGTCTCCTTTGACCGTAGCCAGCAGTATCTTGCCTTGAGCGCGTGCGCCTTCTTCTTTCTCCGCCTCCATGTACGGAATCAATTGCGCAACGGCTTTCTTCATGACGCGCGCGCTCTTGACGACTTGTGGAAGAAACATCTTGCCGGCGCCGAAAAGATCGCCGACAACGCTCATGGCGCCCATGAGAGGTCCTTCAATGACCTTCAGCGGCTTCTGGTACTTCTGGCGTGCTTCCTCGACATCCTGGTCGATGTAATCGACGATTCCTTTGATCAGCGCGTGTTTCAGACGTTCTTCCACCGGTCCTTCGCGCCATTCATCTTCTTTCACCTCGGCCTTGCCTGTCTGCTTTACCGAATCCGCGAACACCAGCAGGCGTTCGGTGGCGTCGTGCCGGCGATTGAGTAAAACGTCCTCGACCAGCTCGAGCAAATCTTTTGGAATCTCGTCGTACACCGGAAGCTGGCCCGCATTAACGATGCCCATGTCGAGACCGGCGCGGATCGCGTGATAGAGAAAGGCAGCGTGCATCGTGTTGCGGACAGTGTGATTGCCGCGAAAAGAAAACGAAATGTTGCTGATTCCGCCGCTGACCTTCGTGAAGGGCAGCGTGGCTTTGATCCGGCGAGTCGCCTCGATGAAATCGACGGCATAGTTGTTGTGCTCCTCGATTCCAGTCGCCACGGTAAGGATGTTCGGATCGAAGATGATGTCGTGCGGCGGAAAGCCGGCATCTTGAGTCAGGATGCGATATGCGCGGGCGCAGATTTCAACCTTACGGTCGGCCGTGGCCGCCTGGCCCTTTTCATCGAAGGCCATGACGACGACGGCCGCGCCATAGCGTCGAATTCGGCGCGCCTGGTCCTTGAAGACTTCCTCGCCCTCCTTCAGGCTGATCGAATTGACGATGCCTTTGCCTTGAATGCATTTCAGGCCGGCCTCGATGACCGGCCACCTGGAGCTGTCCACCATGATCGGAACTCGGGCTATGTCCGGTTCCGCCGCGATGAGGTTCAGAAAACGCGTCATCGCGGCCTCGGAGTCGAGCAGTCCTTCGTCCATGTTGACGTCGATGACTTGCGCGCCGCCCTCGATTTGCTCTCGAGCGACGCTGAGAGCTTCGTCATATTGGCCGCCGAGGATCATCTTCGAAAACTTCGGAGACCCTGTCACGTTGGTGCGTTCGCCGATGTTCAGGAAACTCATCTCCGGGCGCAAGGTCAACGGCTCGAGCCCGCTCAGCCGCGTATGCGGCTCGACCTGCGGACGGATTCGGGGTTTCAATCCGTGAACCGACTCCTCGATCGCCTGAATATGCTCCGGGGTTGTCCCGCAGCATCCGCCGACAATGTTCACCCACCCGCTTGCCGCAAAATCGCGCAGCACGGCGGCGGTTTCGTGGGCGGTTTCGTCGTAACCGCCGAAAGCGTTCGGCAGGCCCGCGTTCGGATGGCAACTAAGAAACACCGGCGCGACGCGCGAAAGCTCCTCGATATAAGGACGCATCTGTTGACCGCCAAGCGCGCAATTGATGCCCACCGACAGAAGCCTGGCATGCGACACCGAGTTCCAGAAGGCTTCGATCGTCTGTCCCGAAAGCGTGCGGCCGCTGTTATCGGTGATTGTGACTGAGGCCATCAAGGGGACGCGGTGGCCGGTTTCCAGAAAATACTTTTCGAAGGCATAGAGCGCGGCTTTCCCGTTGATGGTATCGAAGATCGTTTCAGCCAGGAGAAGATCAACGCCGCCGTCCATCAGGCCGCTCGTCTGGTCGTAGTAGGCAGCGACGAGCGCATCGAAGGTTGCCGCCCGGAATGCGGGATTGTTGACATCCGGCGACATCGACGCGGTGCGATTTGTGGGTCCCACTGAGCCTGCAACGAATTTTGGCTGCCCCGGATTTCGCATCATGAACTCGTCCGCAACGCTGCGCGCGAGTTTCGCCGCCGCAAAGTTCAACTCATAAACCATCGATTGCATCTTGTAGTCGGACATCGAGATGGCATTCGAGTTGAATGTGTTGGTTTCGATGATGTCCGCGCCGGCTTCCAGATACTGCCGATGGATGTTCTTGATGATTCCGGGCTGGGTCAGCGACAGCAGGTCGATGTTTCCTCTGAGGTCGGCCGGATGATCGGTGAAGCGGCCGCGATAGGCCTCCTCATCGAGCTTCAAGGCCTGGACCATCGTTCCGATCGGCCCGTCGAGGATGACGATCCGGTCGCGGAGCAGGCGTTCAATTCCTTCAGCGGAGTTTCTGCGTTGTGTCATCGCTACATACTCTTGTATATTCTCCGCCCAAATGACCGACCTGGCGAAACGGTTGTGTGATCAGATTCGAAAACAAGGGAAAAATCGAGGTCTTCTGATCGCCTTCGAAGGACCGGACGGCTCGGGCAAAACGACGCAGCGAAAGCTATTTAAGGACTGGCTCATCGGTGAAGGGTACGGCGTCACCACCACCAAGTGGAATTCATCGAAGCTGATCAAGCCTATCATCAAGGCCCGCAAAAATGCCCGCTCGATCAATCAGGAAGAATTCTGCCTGCTGCATGCCGCCGATTTCCGCCATCGTCTGGAGAACGAAGTCATTCCGGCGCTGGTCCAGGGCAAGATGGTCGTAGCAGACAGATTTCTCTTCACGGCGCTGGCGCGTGATGCCGCTCGCGGCCTGGAGTTGGATTGGCTGCTCCACATTTACTCGCCGTTGTATTGGCCGGACATCGTCTTCTATTTTTCGGTCTCGCCGGAGACGAGCGGCAAGCGCATTGCGGCGACCCGCTCGCCGAAGTATTACGAGTCGGGTCAGGATGTGACCAGGATCGACGACCCGTTTCAGAGCTATCATCAGTTCATCAGCCGTGTCATTCAGGAATACGAGGCACTGGCCGTGATCTTCAAGTTCATCAAGATCGACGCCGAGGCTCCGATTTACGACCAGCACATCACCCTCAGGCGCCTGTTTCAGAAATCGCGCGAACGTCCGTGGCCCGAGTGGAATGAGGAAGCCATCTGCGACTGGGCGCGAACGGCGCCGCAGGCTTGCGAGGTGGTCGTTGGCCACTAGTGTCCCGTCAACGGGCCAGCTTTTCAGCCTTGATGTGATCGATGGACGGGACGTGGTGCCCGCAGCAAAGAAAGTCCTTAAACAACACCACGGGCAGAATGGCATCTCCACGTGGGATTCGTCTTCAATCTTTTTCGAAATGCATGGCCTGGAGGTCGGCGAGCATCCTTCTCCCCGAACGCTCGTGCTGTTGTACGCGGCGGATATTTTCTTCCGCTTGCGCTGGCAGATTCTTCCGGCTCTCGAACAAGGGAAATGCGTGGTCGCGGTGCCTTACCTGGAAACCGGTTTCGCTTTCGGCGCCCTCGCCGGGTTGCCCAAAAGGTGGCTCACGGAAGTTTTTCGTTTCGCACCCAAAGCCGCCGTCAGCTACCGGCTGAACGGATCTTCCGCAAAGCTCGGCCCCCCAACTGCCGGATTCATCGAATTCTGTTCCAATACCCTGAACGAGGATCTCCGGCCGAAATTCGCCGACTACTTCGACGATCTCGAACGCCGCGGCCACTGCCGTTCGCTTTAGGCGAAGTGCCTTTGTGTCTTTGTGTCTTTGTGTTGAAATGTACCTACCTTTCGCCTCTTCCCACCAATGAGAGGTTTATGAACCACAAAGACACAAAGGCACAAAGGCATTTCGTCCCGGAGAACGTTAATCGCGCTTCCAGAGTGGTCGTCGATGCAGCGTTTGCGGTGCATTCGCAACTTGGTCCCGGACTATTGGAGAGCGTCTACGAAAAATGTCTCGCGCACGCAATACGAAGAAGGGGATTGTTAGTGCAGCGACAGGTGCTGCTGCCAATCGAATTCGAAGAACTGCAAATCAACTCCGGTCTTAGGTTGGACATGCTTGTGGATAACTGTCTGGTCGTTGAAGTTAAGGCAGCCGAAGTAGTTTTGCCAGTGCACAAGGCGCAGCTCTTGACCTACCTGAAGTTATCTGGTCACCGACTGGGGCTACTGATCAATTTCAATGTGCCACTAGTGCGGCAAGGCATCATCCGAATGGCCTGTTAACCCTGGACTGAGGTGACGGCTGTACCGTTGGGGGTGGTTACTTTGACGGTGATGTTTCCGTCTACGGTGAAAGGAAGCTGGGCGAAGACCTGGGTGTTGGAAACGTAAACGAGGGAAAGGGGACGATCGTTGATCGTGACGCTTGTGCCGAACATTTCGTCGGGAAGCGCAGAACTGCAGAAAGTGGATTCCTCGGTCGAAAGGGAACGGCCCACTATCCGCACGAGCGCTCCGGCAACCGGCGCGGGTTGGAACGAGACAGGTTTAATGTTCGGGTCGTCCGTGAACATCGGTCTTGGGGTCAAAGTGGTAGTTTCGATCTCGGTTCCATCGTAACGAATCGCATGCACGTCCATGCGGGACCCACGCACTTCGACCCGCAGGTAGTGGTGCTCGGATTCACCGAAGGCCACTTCGGGCCGCCTGTAAACCGGATAAAGAAGCGCTCCGCCCCCGCCGGCCACGAAATAATTGATTCCTGCGTTGGGAGCAACGATGTTTCCCTTTCTCATCGGATGGCTTCGCTGGTAGCTGTGCTCGTGTCCGCTTAAAACCACCTGAACCCCGTAGGTTTCCAGAATTGGAACCACCTGTTCGCGAATCAGGCGGCATGCGCCGTCATTTTGGTTCGGTCCTCCCGCGTAGGGCGGATGGTGAAAGTAAACAACGCGCCAGAACTGCCGAGTGGTCTGCAGGTCGTTATTCAGCCAGCGCAACATCTGGCCGGCACCGGATGCGGCGCGTTCCAGCGGAAGATTGGAATCCAGCGAGACAAAGTGAACGTTGCCCCAATCATAGGAATAGTAACGGCCTCGCTCGGCCACGGGTACGCTGTCGCTCGGAAGGCTGTGGACGGCCAGATAGGGTAATGCACCTTGGACGTTGTAATCGTGATTCCCGGGGGCAGGGAAAAACGGTACTGATCCCATCGAGGCGTAGTAGTAATTGAAATGATTTCGCCCGTATAACTCATGGGTACCATCCGGGTAGACAACATCGCCGACATGGACCACCATCGACGGCTTTTCGGCCAGCAGTTGCCGCGCAATAAGGTACTGATGTTCCGAGTTTCCGAGACCGCTGTCGCCGACTCCGCTGTCACCCAGGACACAGAAATTGAACGGTCCAGGTCCTGCAGTTCTAAAACGGAGATCCCCACCACCCAGCACTGTCGCGCCGCTGACGAAGGCGTTGTAGAAATACTCGGTATTGGGACTCAAACCCGTGAGTGTCGCCTGATAAAGCGTGTAAGGCACAGGTAAGCCGGTTTCTACAGGTCTGAATGTGCGGCTCCTGGCAGGAGCTCCCCGGTAGCTCACTCCATCCGACGTGTAACGCAGGCTGCCGACAGCATTTTCCAGCGTTGCCCAAAGTATCGTGGCCTTATTGTTCTGGACGTTCTGGACGTAAGGAAAGCGGGTCGGTGAAATTTCGGACGGGACCGCATCGGACGGGACCGCATCAGACGAGACCTGATCAGACTGGACCGGATCGAGTCCATATCGAACCCAGTTCTGAGTTGCCGTCGCGAAACCTAATGCTGCGAGGAATCGCCTTCGATTCATTGAGTCGTCACGTCCAGTGGTTGACCCGTTTGGGAAAAATATCGAATCATTCCGGCCGAAGTCTGTCCTGCATAACCGCTGAAAAGTATGAACTGCGTTGTGTAACCGCCCCCATATGCGAAGTGTGGAAATAGCAATTCATCAGCCGTCGGGCTGCTATTCTCTAACACAGGCGGAGTTGTTGTAACAAGAAAATCGCCACGTTCGTTATAGCGCCCCCGCAGTCCAACCATGGAAATCCCGCCGGATGAAGCAGTTGAGGCCCTTAGCACCCCCTGAAAAGGCACCGGCAACGAAACGAAACCTGGTATTTCGCTCAGGAACAGGCCGGTCTGGCCGTTCGACGGAATGGTCATGCCACCGCTGAGTCCCGTCGGGGTACCTGCCAGGGTGGTGAGCTCGAAATTCACGATGGCCGGCGTGCTCGACAGATTCACCACGGCAAGTCCGGTCTGCAAACCCCCGGTTCCGGTCTCGACGTACATTCGGAACGCATTCCCCGAGGAAATTGTCGGGACGCCCGCTTCGCTTACGGTAAACCCATCCTTCTTGAACGAAAAAATCGCAAAGGCTTCCGGCAATCGATCACTGGTCAGCACGCGCGCAGATCCGACCTGGATGCTCGTTCCCACGCCAGCGGTCCGCAGGCGCACAGAGCTGCGCGGAGCGATAGTATAGGCAAACGAGCTATTCGTTTGGCCGCCGATCGAGACGGTTACGGGCTGTGCCGGAGCCGTCAGCGTTCCCTGACTGAAAAACTGAACGCTCCCGCTGATCGACTGATCGGAAGGATTTACCAGCACGATTTGAGACGTCCACCCCCCTCCATCTGCGAAGTGCGGAAGAACGGAGGCAGGTGACGGATTGGGCATGTCCACGACCGGCAGCGTTGTGATGAGGAACTCCGATCGCTCATTACTGAATCCTCGTATTGCCACAACAGCCACAGGCACGGACGACGTGTTGCTCAGGAAAGAAGATCCGCCCCGATCGGAAATCGTGAAGGACTGCTGGCCGCCGGTCACTGCCGCGATCTGGGACGCGACCGTGTCGCTTCGCGTCCGCGCAAATACAGTTATGAAGGCGACCTCGGCATCGAATTGGGCATTCGTGCAGGGCCTCAGTTCGCCGGTATGTCCGGGATCGCACTCTTTGTTCGTATCCAGATATGCCGCATCACGGGTCAGCGCATAAACCCGGATCTCTTTTTCCATCCATCCTCCGGCGCCGCCGGCCAGGCTTCGGGCGCGCGATAAGGCGTCCACAAACATCGCCTTGAGACTGGGTACTGCAAGGGTTCTACGCATGAGAACGTTTTCATTGGTGTTTTGCCAGACGGACCGGTCCTGCGCGTCGAAAGCGTTGCTCTTATCCCAGGGTATGAATTGAAAGCGAGTCGTGTTGACGAACTGGTAGAGATAGAAATTATTGACTCCGTAGTCGCCGAGAATCCCGTCCTGTTCGGCAAGAAAAGCTTCGGCCGCGATCTCCGTCAGGAATGGATTGAAGTTGAGATACGGCGCCATTGCCGATGTGAAGCTGGCATCGGGCGCTTGATTGATGGTGCGAACCAGCGCCTCAATGGCAGCGGAATTCGGGTTGTCTTCGTGCGTTTCGGGCTTGAAAGGCTTCGGGACGTAGAGCGCGGGATTCGAACCTTTGTATTCGAATAACCAGGGCTTATCGCCGGGATTATAGTCGTACTGGTAAAGGTAGCCACCGTCTTCGCCAAAGTGTTCGTTGAGGAAAGTTTTGTCCGGGGATTCGACGACGGTGTAGAGACCCAGGTATGCGCCGTTAACGTACAGTTTGGTGAACGCTTCGCGCATTGCTGGCAGCCCCATGCGCCGCATCAATCCCATCGCGATGAATTCGTGCATCATGGACGCGTCCTGCGTGTTGTTGCGAAGGATGAACGATTTCAAACCCGCGAACTTCTGCTTTGAGTCGTAGCGGTCGAAGTCCACACGGAGGCCGGGTTTGAGAGAACTGCGGCTTCCTGTGCCTCTGGAGCGGATGCCGATTTGAGGTATCGCCACATCCTGACCCTTGAACCGCCAGGTCATATCGGATGGGTAGTATGTATTGTCCAGGAAGTTTGCTTTCAGCTTCTCCCAGTCGGCGGGAAAGATATCGAGCCGGATTTCTTGCAGGATCGTGTCGTTGAAGAAATCATCAGCCGTCTGGGCGGACAGGGAAATTGAAAAGGAAAGGAATGAAACCAGGAGGCAGAAATTCCGCATCACATCACAAATTGCAGCCGCAGGAGACCCATCCAATAATCAGCGCGGCCGGAAATCGGACTGCGTTGAAGGTCCTCGAGCCTGTCGTGGATACCATTCACCTGAATTTTAACGAAGTTGTTCAAATACCAGTTCACGCCTGCCGTCCACACGCGATCGCTGTTGGCGAGAATGTTCGAAGCCCGCGGAGTTCGCGAAGGCGCTCCGATATGCTCGCTGCTGCCGAATCGAAGTTGCTCGTAACGGGCGGCCAGTTCGATGGCGCCCATACCGCCGGCAACAAATAATGGACGCCGGGGCTCGATACCGTTGGCCTTTTTCTCGCCCGTGATCACCCATGTCCCGGTGACGTACCAGCCTCTTGAAATGAGGAAAGGCAAATCGGTTCCACGGATGCTTTGTCCGGATCGCTCGTCGCGAGCGTGAATGAATTCGCTCTTTACTGAAAACGGTCCGGGACTCCAGTTCAGTTCCGTGCCAAGACGGAAGCGCGTGCCGCGGACGTTCGAGCGATGAAAGAAAGTTTTACCGGAGGCCGTATGCCCGCGCATGCCGTTCAGTCCTTCGGGGATTCCGCCCGAGGTTTCCGGCAATCCCAAGTTCAAGATCCTTCAGAATTTTCGGAGTCCGCAGGAGCCGCAGGGGCGCCCCCGTCACACGTGCGGCGTAGGTGCGCTGGGCGATGGTTTCTGTCTCAGCTGCCAGTGCGTCTTCGTGCTCGCCACCGTGCCGGAAGACGCCGACTTCGTAGTTGAGCCCTCTTTGGAAGAACCGGCCGTGAAGCGATGCGCCGATGTCGCGACCGGGCGCCAGATCGTCGGCTACGCGGGAGCGCAGGACGAAATCGAGGTTATGAGTGCCGGTCAACTGCTCCATGCTGAATGGGATCTTGAATTTTCCAACCTGAAACTGGAAGTTTCGAAAATACCGAAAGTTCAACTTGACGTCGCGCCAGGGCGTAACGGTAGTCCGGCCGCCGAAAGAATCTCGAAATTCCCGCTCGACTTCATATTCGAACTCTTTGAGGAAAGTGCCCTCCAGTCCGAAACGCACGCGCTGCATGTCGAACTGGCCTTCGTCGGTTGTAAGGTCGGGAGAAAAAGCGCGAAAATCGCCCTGAACCTTTGCGCGAAAGTCGATGCGCAGAATCCGGCCGAAGCGCAGCGACGGTTTGTCTTTGAACACGAGGCGGACGCCCGAGTTTTTGTCTGTCGTCTCGTCTTGAGCGGACAGCGGCAGGCAGATGAGAACGCTGAGAAGGAGGCTATGCGCCCACCGTAGAATAAATCTCATCTTCATCCTCATCTTCATCGTCATCCGTACGTACGTGAGTTTCTGATGAAAGGCTCATGAGATTGGACCCGTCGGCGGCCAGGCCATCAAAGAAATCGTTCAGTTCGTTGATGTTCTCCCGATCGCGAACGACAATTGCCACTTCCCGGCGAGAGTCGAGACTCGGCGGCGACAGGTGAATGCTGCCCAGGGCTGCAACGCCGTTATCCACAAGAATCATCCTGCCATGGGATATGAGGCCGCCCATCGGTCCCTGCCCCAAGACCTGAACGAGAACACCCTCTTTTTGCTTCTCGAGAAGTAGAGAAACCATTCTCGGATCGATGACCCGGTGATCGATGATCCGGATACTCGCTTTGGCTCCGGCAAGCAAATGAGTGATCCGCTGCCGGGCATGATCGGGCCCCACGATCAGTCGATCCGTCAGCTCGGGCAGCGGCGATGCCGGTTGTCCGTAATCGTTGTCAAAGATGATGTTCAGACCCGATACAACCGCCGGATCTTCGCTGAACACCATAAAGTCGCAGGTGCTCTCGAAACATTTCCGCGTGAAATTCAGCGAACTGACCAGCGCGCGCCCGTCGTCGGCGATGACGTACTTTGCGTGGTATTTCATCAACGGGCCGTCATACCGGTGCACGATTGCGCCCGTGCTTTCCAGCAGCGCACCCAGTTCTTTCAACCGCTGTTTCCAGCCGCGTGCCCGTTGCGTGATCAACACGCGAACCAATACGTTTCGCTTTACTGCAGCGGCAACTTCGTCGATCACGGCCAGGTCGTCGCAGCGGAACATGGAGAGAGTGAGGAAGCGCTGAGAGGAGCGCATGAGTTCAAGCACGGCGTTCCGGCGTGCGGCAGGTGCAAGAATCAGGTGGTCCATTGTTGTTCTTTAGAAAAAGCGGGCAAGTATAGCATTTCCGAAGGAGTGCTGGTGGGCCCAAATCAACGCGGACTAAAGCCCGCGGTCCTTCTACAAAAGCTTACGGCAAAGGGGGCGGCGCGTACGTAATTCCCGGCACGAGTTTGCCGGGGGCCACATTTGCAAGGATCAGCAGGCTGCGGCTGAAGAACACCTCCGTCCCGTAAATCGGGCCATCCGATCGGACGAAGATGTATCCTCCATCCGTCGTACGCGTCTGGGTCTGTGGCACCCATTCGCTCAGCAGCTTTGCCATCTTTGTGGAGCCTTTCAACTCAAAACGGGCGCCGCCGATCAGCAAGCCGTCCGGATTGAGCGCGAAAACCTCCACGTTTACGCTTCTGACACCGGGATTCAGCAGAGCCAGCCCGGTCCACCACGGGGGCAAGTCGGCGATATGGGCAAACAGCAGGTTCGTCTGAGCTTCCCCTTGCCCGGCCGTCACCGCTACTCCTCCGGCCACAGTCTCGGCGTAAGCGACAAAGCCCGCAATGGGGAGAGTTCCGGTCACCTTCGCCCATCCGCTTTGATAACCGGCCGGCAAGCCGAAGAGCATTCGTGCATTGCTGCGAATGGCGCCGTTGGGCGGAAGGGAAAGCATGACGGACTTCGTTGTAACACCGTCCTCCGCAGTGAACGTGAGGGTTATGTCGTTCGGGGTGCTTGTGCTGAGATTCGTGATGCCTATTACGCTCGTCCAGTTTGCGCCACCCAGCGTTCCATCAACAACCTGTGGAAAATTGAGGTTCGTCAAAGTCTGCGAGGAAGGCACGGCATTCGCGACCGCCCAGGACGGACCGGCGATAAAGTTGCGGACAATCACCAGGGCCGCAAAAGGGTTCACGCACGTCACCCTGAGGTGCGTTGCAGTGGCAAGATTCAGAGAAGGAAACAGCGTTGATGTTTCCGATTTGAAGAAGCCCTTGGGTGGGATGACCTGTACTACGGCCGGGGCGAGCTGAAGTCCGTCTTCGCCATACACGCGCACTTGTGCCACGACAGGGTTCATGCTGCCGGTATTTGCCAGGTGGAGTTCAGACTGCGGAGTGACAATCGGTACGACCAGATCGGGCGAGGAAACGGCGGCATCGGCGCCATCCATGAATGTGGTCCAGTCTCCGGCCATCCAGAAGCCCTGCAGTCCCAGCGCCGGACTGGTAGCCTCAACCCACCCGGTATTCGCCGCGTCTGGAAACAGGTCGCTTCCAAGCTTCGCCAACTGCCCGCGCGCCGGGACCGTCCGCGTCGTCGCGTTTTCGACCGTACCATCGGCCCTGTACAAGGTGAAGGTAACGGCCGCATCAACAGCGGAAGGGTTCACTACGGCAAAACCGCTGGTGCTGAGTTCCGATGGCTGAATGGCCCTGGGAAAACTGAGCGTTGACTGGCTGTCGACGAATGCGGGCAAAGCCAGGATCGTGATAAAGACAAGAACGGCTCGTTTCAATCCCACTTTCGCGCACATGTTTAACACAAAGACTCCAAGGGCACAAAGACACAAAGAATTGACGTCAAAAAATCGGTGGAATGCAGGTCGCTGTTGGCGGAAGAATAGCAATCATGATCAATACAATGCCGTCCGTTAAAGAGATGAAGCAAGCGTACCTTCAAAAAGATCCGTCCTATGACGGGATTTTCTTCCTGGGCGTTCGCACCACCGGGATATTCTGCCGTCCATCGTGCCCTGCCAGAAAACCGCTGCCCGAGAATGTAAATTACTTTTCGAGCGTGCGCGAAGCCGTTTTCGCAGGCTACAGGCCCTGCAAGCGATGCCGTCCACTGGATACAGACGGCCGGCCGCCGGATTGGGTGGGTCGGCTGTTGAACTTCGTCGACAAAAAAGAAGAAAGAATCAGGGATTCCGAAGTACGCCAATTCGGAATTGATCCCTTTCGCGTGCGCCGCTACTTTCAAAAACACTACGGTATGACATTTCAGGCCTACTGCAGGGCAAGGCGTATGGGTGACGCTTTGGATCAACTCCGCCGGGGAGCCAGCCTCGATGACGTGGCGCTGGGGAACGGCTACGAGTCGCACAGCGGATTCAGAGACGCCTTCACCCGCACTTTCGGACGGCCTCCAGGCACAAGCCGGGGCACCGACTGTATTGTTGTTACGTGGATCGAGAGCCCTCTCGGTCCGATCGTTGCCGCAGCGAACGACGACGGAGTTTGTTTGCTCGAGTTCACCGACCGCCGAATGCTGGAAACACAATTCCGCACACTCCGGAAGGTCTTCTCCTCTGCGATCGTGCCGGGGGAGAACTCGCACCTGAATCAACTCCAGAAAGAGCTTCGGGAATACTTCGCCGGCTCTCTCCGGGAGTTTTCAGTGCCGCTGCTCTATCCGGGTACGCCTTTTCAGAGCCGCGTATGGAACGAATTGCTGCGCATACCATACGGCGAAACCCGTTCATATGAGGACCTGGCTCGCCGCCTGGGCTCTTCGGGCGCGCAGCGGGCCGTCGGCCATGCAAACGGCTCGAATCGGATCGCCATCGTCATTCCATGCCACCGCGTGGTTAACAAAGACGGCAAGCTTGGTGGCTATGGCGGGGGTCTGTGGAGAAAACAGTTCCTCCTCGATTTGGAAAAGGGTAAGCGGCGGCTCCTGGACTAGGCAGAATTAGCCGCGAATTACGCGGATTACGCGAATGGGGCGCGAAAAGAGAACCTTTAACGCGCCCCATTCGCGTAATCCGCGTAATTCGCGGCTAATTCTGCCTGCTTAATATCATTTCGGTGACGTCTTCCTTGTGCTGCCACCCTCGCGCTTGACCGTTTTCAGCACGACCGGCGCTCCGGCGAAATTGTCCAGGGCGATCGTCTTTGCTGCACTGTCAGGAACCACCTTGGCGAGCACAGAAGCCTTGCCTTCACCTATTCCCTGGCGGTTGAATCGCAGCTCGATGACGCTGAACGGATACGAAGTCGCAGCCGAAGGATTGGGGGCTTTCCAGATGCGCGGATCCCATGAGCCGAGGGAGCGGTCTGTCGCAATAATGATGCGTTCGCTGCCATCCGGTGTTGTGAGATGGTGGGCATAACGGATCGAGTAGCCGGCACTCTCGCTCGTCCAGACATACCCCAGGGTGGGCGCTTTTTCCAGAGCGCTCGCCAGGTCTTTGTCGCTCTTTACAAGTGATGCGAGCAATTGTTCGCGCTCAGCGTCAGTTGACCAACGGAGCAGATCGATCTTGAACGGATCGCCGGCTCCAGTGACGTTCACAGTTGTTCCCGTGAAGCGTTCTATTGGTCCCTTCGTTTCTGTCTGCGCGACAATTACAAGAGAGGCGCCCGCCATCCAAGCCAGCACGAGGGCTAAGGCGGGGCCGCGTCGAAGAAAGGTGTTCGTGTGCATCGGACCCTCCTCAAATAAATTCGAAACACGAGCATATTAATGCAAGACCGGCAGGCTGTGGGAGGGGCGAAAATTAATGCGGCTCAAGCCACGCCGTCGACCAATTCAGGCGACGTCGCAACCCGGAGGCGGATGGTTGTTGAGGTGTTAATCGAGACAACCCGGACGGCTTCCTCATCACCCCGCGCGGATCGGTACAGAACGACCTCCGACGGCCGGAAAAGGATCTGCCGGATCTCTTTCTCATCCGATCGAACGGTGACGTTGATTCGGGGATTCTTTTCATCCTCGAGATCCAGCGCTATCGATTGCAGTGGCAAAAATCGAGACGCGACGTCTTCAGCGGTCTCCAGATCATGCGTTTCGACCGTGACCAGCCAGCCATGGTGTCTGTGGCTAAACTCCTGAAGGAACTCACGCCACTGCTTTTGAGGAATTGAAACACTGGACATTTTCTATCACCGTGCTCCCGTACATCCCTAGCAAGACAACTGCCATTAATCAACCGGTAAAGGGATTGCTCTTTCTACCATTAAGAAAACCCCGAAGGAGAACTGTAGTAATGAGAAGACTTTCAGTGTTTTGCTTCATAGTTTTCATGTCCTTGCTGGTTGGCTGTAACAAGGAGCAGGAGACCACCACCCAGGCGGCCAGGGAACCGGTACCTACGATGTCGAATTCCGACCTGCAAAAGCAAATCGAATCGAGAATCAATTCCGATGCCGACCTGAAGGCGGCGGACTTGTCGGTCGAGGCTGACGCCAATCGCAATCACGCGACATTATCAGGAACCGTCGAATCGGACGAGCTGCGAGATAGAGCCGTCGAATTGGCCAGGAGCGCGCATCCCGGCCTGGCGCTGGAGAACAGGATTGAGGTCAAGGCACGCGAACTGAGTCGATCCGAATACACCGAAGACCACGCGCGACAGGAACGTGAAACTGCGAAGGAGAACAAAGAAGCAATCGGCGAGTCGCTCGATGACGCATGGATTCATTCCAAAATCGTCGCGAAACTGGTCGCGGACTCGCAAGTAGCCGAACGAAAAGTGAACGTCGATGTGAAGAACAGTGTGGTGACCCTTCGTGGCACCGTGGATAGCGCTTCGGAAAAAGCAGAAGCCGAGCGGATTGCAAAAGACACAGATGGCGTGAAAAGCGTCATTAATCGACTGAAGGTAGCACCGAAAGCATCGTAATGGCCTGAGTATGGACGAGCGCGGGCTAAAGCCCGCGACTACATTTCAGGCCGAAAGCTGATCCCAAAGGTAGTCGCGGGCTTTAGCCCGCGTTCGTCCATGACGGGGAATTTTGTCCAGCAGTGTGTGCAAAAGTCCCCGCCGGTCCGATATCCGGGAATTCATGCCGCCCGGATATGCGAGTCAGAAGCTGCCGCCTTCGCAAATATCTTTTTGAGATAGTCCGGCAAAAGGTTGTTCGTCTCGCCGAGGCTGCACCGGAATCCGACATAGCCGTCCGGCCGCACAAGATACGCCGCAGGTTCGATTCCATAACGTGATGCGACATCGCCACTCACGTCTGTGAAGTCCGCCGTGGTCGAGCCATTGGCCGCGATCTTGTAAACCGCCAGGAGATCCGCAGTGAGGTTCAACTGCGGAACATCGTAGCCGCCGGGCCAA
>WNFT01001315.1_pt1 | contig 21070 bp, 16 predicted proteins | sample 5400191 | NCBI WGS metagenome assembly WNFT01 (sample SAMN13153359, study PRJNA577476) | soil metagenome | isolation source: 80 cm saprolite under Madrone tree | place: USA:California | collected 2016-06-14 | reverse complement strand
GCGTTCTCGCTTGCCGAGACCGTCGTGGTGATGAACCACGGGCGAATCGAGACCGCTGGAGATCCGCGCAGGGTGTTTGCGCGACCGCAAACGCCCTTCGTGGCCGAATTCCTCGGCTTCAATATCAACCGTGGCCGCGCTGTCACTATCTTGCCTCGACGCAACGGCTTTCATGTGGAGGTCGCATTGACGGACGGCTTGCGAATCTGGGGGGTCCTGCGCGGTGACAAGCCGGCGCTCCCAGGACAAAGCGTTCTCGCCTGCAGCCGCAAGGAACACATCGCAGTGGCGAAGCCCGCCGATGCGGCAGTGTTGCCGCACCGCGATGTCGCGGGCGTGCCGGGCGAACAAACTTTCATCGGCGTGACGCAAGCGGCGTCATTTCTCGGCCTCGAAGAGGAGTATGTCATTTCCATCGATGGTATCGAGATGGGCGCGATCCAGCCGCCTTGCGGATTGCGTGCCGGCGAACCCGCAACAGTGACGATTCGCCCGGAGAACGTCATCGTTTTCATTGCCGAAAACAGCGACGGCCGAGGATAGTGGAGCGAATTGAGACTGCTGGAACGGCACTTGCGTAACAATGCAGGCCGAACGAACATTTTGGGAGGTGCGATGAAATACGTCCTTAGGGCTGCTGTGCTTGCGGCAGCCGCGGTGGTTGGTCTCGCAAAGTCCTCAGGCGCCCAAGAGTCTCCCGTCTTGCCTCCCGCCTTCCAAGGCGGGTCGGCCGAAGAGAAGGCCCGCCTCACCGAACTCATCGGCGCCGCCAAGAAGGAGGGCAGCCTCACCTATTGGGACGTTGTGATCCAGCCCGAAACCAATGACGCGCTGACCGCGGCATTTCGCAAGTTCTACGGACTGCCTAACGGGTTTCAAATCCACTATCAGTTGTCCGCTACGGCGCCGCTGGTGACGCGGGTCGAACAGGAGATCAATGCCAACCGCGTCACCATCGATGTGGCGGCAGTCGGCTCGCCCTCCTGGGCATTCGAGCGCGCCGCCGCCGGCGATGCCTTGGAATACGATTCGCCGCAGTACAAGTTCTACACCGACGTGATGGCGCGCGGGCTCGGCCGCAAAGGCATATTCGCCTTCAACGGCGCCTACCTGTTCGTGCCGATGTGGAGCACCGACCGGACCAAGTTTGAAGGCAAATCCTGGAAAGACGTCATCAACGCCGTGCCGGCCAGCCGTATCAGCATCGGCGACGTGTCGAAGTCGGTGGCGTATCTGGCAACCTATGCGGGTCAGCGCAATGCCCTCGACGTGAACTACTTCAAGGCGATCGCGGCGATGAAGCCATCGTTTCTGATCCGCTCCGAGCAGGTCGCAGGCCGCCTCGTCACCGGAGAGGACTTGATGGCGTTCTCCGGCATGCCCACGCGCGCCTATCAATACAATCAGAAGGGCGGGAAATTGAAGTTCATGCTGCCGGAGGAAGGCGCGGTGCTGCTGCCGCAAAGCATGTTCATCCTTGCCAAGGCACCCCACCCCAATGCCGCCAAGTTGTGGGTCGATTTCGTCCTGTCCGAACAGGGGCAGACGATCCTCGTCAAAGGCGAGGCCATGGTGTCGGGCCGCAGCGGTTTCAAAAGCCCATTGCCTGACTATGCTCCCGGCATCGACAGTCTCAAACTGATCAATGTCGACTGGCAGGGCTTGTCGTCGGAAAAACTGAAGGGGCTGCGGAACGAGTGGACTGACGTCTTCAATCCATAGGGTCATCAAATCCGACCCACGCACCGTCGCGGCAACTGCGCCCGCAGGCCTCTGCGAACGCGACATCCCGGATGCCGGCGGCGAAGTCGGAGCACAGCGGCGCGTCCGCCGCGAGATGGCGCAAGAAATCCTCCCAGCCGACCCGGTAGGGATTAACATTTGGCCCCGCCGCCGGCGCTTCCTGCCAGCGCGCGCGATAGTCGACGGCGAGGTCGACCGTCGGATTGAAAGCCGCTACCCGCGGGGTATCGACAAGCGACTGCATGTAACAGCGATGCAGCCCCGCAACGGCGGAGCCATTGGTGCCGTCGATCTGCAACGTCACGAGATCGTCGCGGCGGACCCGCGTCGCCCATGAGGCGATGATCACGCCGGTCGCGCCTGACTTAAGCTCGACCAGGGTGGTCGCCTGATCCTCGACATCGACCGCGTAGCGTGCGCCGGCCTCGTCGAGGCGCTCCGGCACCGCGGTCGTCGCCGAGGTGAACACGCGACGGATCGGCCCAAGCACGCCTTCGATGAGATAGCGAAAATGCGAATACATATCGGTGAGAAGGCCACCGCCCCCGGTCTTGCGGTAGTTCCAACTCGGCCGCTGGCACGGTTGATCGAAGCCGTCGAACGCCCACCAGCCGAATTCGAGCCGGAAGCCAACGATGCGCCCGAAAAAACCCGCCTGGGCGAGCGTGCGCAGCTTGCGCAGGCCGGGCAGGTACTGCTTGTCCTCGACCGCGCCATGCTTCAAACCGCGCTCCGTCATCGCCGCCAGCAGCGCGCGACCATCCGCGACCGTCAGGGCGACCGGCTTTTCCGCATAAATATGCTTGCCGGCCGCGATTCCTTTTTCGAGCGTAGCCTGGCGCTGATGGGTGGCGGCGGCATCGAACAGCACCGCGTAGGCCGGATCGGACAACGCCCCGTCAAGATCGGTGGTCCAAGGCGCGCCGCCGTTCTCCCGGGCAATGGCAGCGAGACGTTCCTTATCGCGTCCGACCAGGATCAGGTGGGGCACCACGCGGTCCGCGCCGACCGCAAGGCCGCCTTCGGCGCGAATCGGCGTGAGTGCGTTTTTCAGATGCTGCGTGGAGCCAATGCGGCTGGTTGCGCCGTGGACGATAATGCCGATAGTGCGCGAGGGCATTTGGATTTCTATAGTGTGCTATTTAGACTAAACGCAACGTATGTCGCTACGTGTTCGACACCATGATACGCAAGGCCGCGCGCGCTGACTATCCACGCATTTCGGAGATTCGGTTATCCGTTCGGGAAAACCGTCTGTCGAAATCAAAATACGAATCGGTTGAAAGGGTCGCCAATTGGATTTTCGACAACTCCACATTTTGGGCGTGGGAAGAAGACGGCGCCATCCAAGGCTTTTCCGCGGCGGACCCGCGGGATGGAGAGATCTTCGCGCTCTTCGTGCACCCCTCTTACGAGGGGCGTGGAATCGGATGCGCCTTGTTGCCGATGGCCTGTCAAATCCTTCGCGACAGCGGTCACACAATTGCGACGCTGACGACCGAGGCTGGCACGCGCGCCGAACGATTCTATCGCCAGGACGGCTGGACCGAGATTGGGCGACAAGACGACGGCCAGATTGTTTTCCAGAAGGAACTTTAGGGCCGTGCCACGCCATATCGTTTGCCTCACCTTCGATTTCGATACCATGTCGGGCTTCATCGCGCGCGGCCTCACCACGCCCACAGCCCTGTCGCGCGGGGAGTTTGGAGCGCGGGCGTCGCCACGCATCCTGGCGTTTCTGCAATCGCGGGGCATCCGCTCGACCTGGTTCACCCCAGGCTTCACCATTGAGACCTATCCGGGCGAATGCGTCGCCGTCCTCAAGGCCGGACACGAGATCGCTCACCACAGTTGGGCCCATGTGCCGCCCGCCGCCCAAAGTCGCGAACAGGAGGAGGCCGACATGGAGCGGGCGAACGAGGCCATCCCGCGCCTCACCGGCCACAAGGCGCGCGGTTATCGCTCGCCGTCGTGGGATTTGAGCCCCAACACGGTCGATCTCTTGATCAAGAATGGCATTCTCTACGATTCGAGCCTGATGGGTGGCGACTATTGGCCTTACCGGGCGCGGCGGGGCGACGTGGTGGAACTTGGGCAGCCCTATCGGTTCGGCGAGGAGACGGCGCTTATCGAGATGCCCATCAGCTGGTCGCTCGACGACTATCCGCATTTTGAATTTCTACGCACGCCCCAGACGGTGCTGCCCGGCCTGCAATCGGCCCGCGCCGTGATGGCCAATTGGCTCGACGAGTTCCGCTACATGAAGAAGTCGGTTGACTGGGGCATTCTGACCTACACGATGCACCCTTACGTCATTGGTCGCGGCTACCGCATGCTGGCGCTGGAAGACTTTGTCGATGCGCTTGCCCACGAAGGCGCGGTGTTCATGGCAATGGAAGATGCCGTGCAGGAGGCTAAAGTGCGTATGTGGGGGGCATGATGAACATGATTGATGCGACCCGCGAGCAGGACGCGGATCATCGGTTCGCGGCCGCCGCCGTGGAGAGTTTCATCGGCGACGCCATGACGGCCGTCGGGCTGCCGGCGACCGACGCCACGAGGGTGGCGCAGCTGATGACCGAAGCCGATCTCACCGGCGCCGACGCCCACGGCGTTTTTCGCCTGCCCCAATATGTCCGCCGCGTCCGCGCCGGCGGCGTCAACACGCGTCCGCGCATCACGGTCGAGAAAACCGCAGCCGCGACCGCACTGGTCGATGGCGACAACGGCATGGGGCATCTCGTGGTGAGCCGCGCCGCCGAGACCGCGATCGAGCTCGCCCGCGATGCCGGCGTCGCCTGGGTGGGGGTGCGTCGCTCGAATCATGCCGGTACGGCGGGGCTCTATGCCGCCATGCCGGTGGCGCACGGCATGATCGGGCTCTACGGAGCGGTCGCGAACGCCAACCACATGGCGGTGTGGGGCGGCGCGGAGCTGTTACTCGGCACCAATCCGCTCGGGATCGCGGTGCCATCCGGTGACGGGCCGGTGGTGCTCGACATGGCGACCACCGTCGTGTCCTACGGCACCGTCAAGCAATACGCACTGGCTGGCCGCGACATGCCGGAGGGTTGGCTGATCGACACTCAGACCGGCCGCCCGCTCACCGATCCGAAACGCAGCGCCGAGGGCCTGTTGCTGCCGATCGGCGGTTACAAGGGCAGTGGTCTCGCCATCATGCTCGGTCTGTTGGGCGGTGTGCTCAATGGCGCGGCGTTCGGCCGTGACGTCATCGACTTCAACTACAACCAGGACGGCGCCACCAATACCGGCCAGTTCATGGTCGCGATCGACATCGCGCGGTTCGTGCCGCTCGCCACCTTCGTGGCCGAGACCGACCGCCACCTTGCGGATCTGCGTGCCTCGAGGCGGTTGCCAGGCGTCGACCACATCCGCCTGCCGGGCGACCGCCGCCGCGCCTGCCGCATAGAGCGCCTGCGCGATGGCGTGCCGCTGCCAACGGCGCTGCTCGCGCAACTCGACAAGCTGGCGGGGGACTTGGGCGTGAACACGCTGCGGGAGAGGCCGGCGTAACCGGCGGTTTCCGGCCGCTTGACCTCAGTAAGCCGAACCGCTCTCCGCCCGTCGCGGGTTCTGCCGTGGGCCAAATCCGGAAATCCCTGGCTTCCGGGTACACCGACAGTTGGCGTAAGCTTATATTGGTGAGCTGCCATGGGGCATGCCCGTGCAATGCGAATTTGACGGCAACGCGGAATGCCCGCAGCGGGCACGTGTCTGCACTCTAGGGGGGTGCTCAACCGCCTGTCGGAGGCCGCTGTGATGAAGCTTGAACGCCGTAAACTTCTTAAATTCGCCGGAGTTGCGGTCGCGACTCCCATGATATCACAGATCGCCCGCGCTCAGGCGTATCCAACAAGGCCAGTGCGATTCATCCACGGTTATGTTCCCGGAGGTTCGGCTGACATCACGGCGCGCCTGATCGGCCAATGGCTGTCGGACCGGCTGGGACAGCCGTTCATTGTCGAAAGCAGGCCGGGTGCCGGCAGCAACATCGGTACCGAGGCGGTAGTACGCGCCACCCCCGATGGCTACACGATCCTACTCGTTGCTCCGGCGAACGCCATCAACGCGACGCTCTACGAAAGGCTCCCCTACAATTTCATACAGGACATTGCGCCCGTTGCCGGCCTCATCCGATTTCCGAACGTTATGGAGGTGAACCCTTCGGTCCCGGCCACGACGGTCCCGGAGTTCATCGCCTACGCCAAGGCCAATCCGGGCCGGATCAACATGGCGTCGTCCGGCAACGGGTCGACGATCCACATGTCCGGCGAGTTGTTCAAGATGATGACCGGCATCACAATGGTTCACGTCCCCTATCGCGGCGCCGCGCCGGCACTGACTGACATGATTGGCGGTCAGGTGCAGGTGATGTTCGACAACGTGCCGTCGTCGATCGAATATGTCAGGACCGGCAAGCTGCGGGCGTTGGCGGTAACGACGGCGAGGCGCTCCGAAGTGCTGCCGGACATCCCGACGGTCGGCGACTTCGTACCGGGCTACGAATCGAGCGCATGGTACGGCGTCGGAGTCCCGAGGAATACGGCCCGAGACATCATTGACCGACTGAGCCGAGAGATCAATGCGGGGCTCGCCGATCCCAAGCTAAAGGCGCAGTTTGCCGACCTCAGTGCCACCGTGATCCCAGGCTCGCCAGACGATTTCGGCAAGCTAATCGCCGAGGAAACTGAGAAGTGGGGTAAGGTGGTCAAGTTCTCGGGCGCGAAGGCGAATTGATCTGCGAGGTGCGGAATGGGTCGCGGGCTGCCCGGGTGAGCACCGCCGCTACACGCTGAGCGAGGACCTGTCGGGGTTGGAACCTCTATGTGAGGGCGCCACCGCTATTTCAGCGCCAGAACGACCGGGCCCGATACCGGATCGGTGACCCCGAGGCCACTGCCAAGGTCTTCAAGCGTGTCGCGGAAGGAATCTAGCGTGGCAATCATGTTCGGCCGTGCCTGCGCGAGCGCATCCATGTCGGTCCATTCGGCGATGATGCAGTAGGTGCGCTCGCCAGTATTAACGATGTTGGCATGTTTGAGGCCCGGCCAATTGGCCTGGGCCTTCTTGTGGGCGTCAAGAAAATCTTGCTCGCGTCCGGGCTTTACCCGGAAGCGCACGACATTGAATGCGGTCATGGTGCATCCCCATCGAACGGTCCGAAACGATGCCTCACGCGCGCTCGGCAGGCAACAGCTTTTCGCAAACGATCTGTTCGCAATTTCCCGACGAAACCGCTAGGTTCGGCACTCGTGAAAGGACATGGGAGCGCCGGGCATGTCTGAACTCGTGAGCCTGCGAGCTGACGGCGACGTTGCCGTCATCACCATCGACAATCCGCCGGTTAATGCCATGAAACACGAGGTCCGGGTCGGGCTCCTCGACCTGGTATCGCGGGCGGCGGGTGATCGCAACATCTCCGCCGTCGTGATCGCTTGCGCCGGGCGCACCTTCGTAGCCGGCGCTGACATTACGGAATTCGGTAAGCCGCCGCGCCAACCGACCGCCATCGCGGTGATCGAAGCAATCGAGGCATGCCCCAAACCTGTGATTGCGGCGCTGCACGGTAGCCCGCTCGGCGGCGGTCTCGAGCTCGCACTCGGTTGCCATTTTCGCCTCGCTGCGCCCGGCACGCGCCTTGGCCTGCCGGAAATCAAGCTCGGCATCATTCCGGGCGCCGGCGGCACCCAGCGTCTGCCGCGGCTGATCGGCATGGAAAAGGCCATGGCGATGATTCTTTCGGGCGAACCGATCCCGGCCGGCGAGGCGGTCGATGCCGGCCTGGTCGACGAAATCATCGAGGGCGATCTCACGGCCGGCGCCATTGCGTTCGCTCGGGCCGCGGTCGCCGAGAAGCGCCCGCTGGTGCTGGTGCGAGACCGCGACGAGAAGCTCGCCAGCGCCCGTGATCTCGCCGCGTTCGACGCGGCCGCGGCGAATTACACCAAGCGCGCCAAAGGCCAGAAGGCGCCACTCGCCGCCGTCGCCGCATTGCGAGCCGCCATTACGCTGCCGGTCGCCGATGCGCTCAAGCGCGAGCGGGATTCGTTTCTGGAACTGGTCGCGGGCGACCAGTCCAAGGCCCAGCGCCATATCTTCTTTGCAGAGCGTGAAGCCGCCAAAGTGCCGGACATCGCCGGCGTCAAGGCCCACGACATCAAGCAGGCCGCGGTGATCGGTGCCGGCACCATGGGGGGCGGCATTGCCATGTGCTTCGCCAATGCGGGCATTCCGGTGACGGTGGTGGAAACCGGCGCCGAGGCGCTCTCGCATGGCCTCGACACGATCACGCGGAATTACCGCAATACGGCGGCACGCGGCGGGCTTGGGACGGAAGAGATGGAAGCGCGCATCGCGCGCATCATCGGCACGACCGACCTTGCGGCCGCTGCGGATGCCGACATCGTGGTCGAGGCCGTGTTCGAGGACATCGGGGTGAAGCAGGATGTGTTCGGCAGGCTCGACCGTATCGTCAAAGCAGATGTGGTGATCGCCTCCAACACCTCCTATCTCGACATTGATGCGCTTGCCCGCAGCACCGCGCGGCCGCAAGCCGTGGTCGGGATGCACTTCTTCAGCCCCGCCAACGTCATGCGCCTGTTGGAGGTGGTGCGCGGCGCCGCCACATCGCCCGAAACGCTCGCCACCGCCATCGCGGTCGGCCGCAAGCTCGGCAAGGTCCCGGCGGTGGTCGGGGTATGCCATGGCTTCGTCGGCAATCGCATGCTGCGGCTGCGGTCAATCGAGGCTGAGCGCCTCCTCCTGGAGGGCGTGCTGCCGCAGGATGTCGACGGCGCGCTTACGGATTTCGGTTTTCCGATGGGCCCGTTTGCGATGGCGGACCTCGCCGGTCTCGACGTCGGCTGGCGCATGCGCAAGGCGCAGGGGCTCTCGGCGCCGATCGCCGATCAGTTATGCGAGCGCGGCCGCTACGGCCAGAAGACTTCTCGCGGCTTCTACCTTTACGAGCCAGGCTCGCGCACGCCCAAACCCGATCCCGAGGTCGAGCAGCTGATCATCGATACGGCGGCGCAGCGCGGCATCGCGCGCGGCGCACTCGGCAAGGACGCGATCGTCGAACGTCTGCTGTTCCCGATGATCAATGAGGGCGCCCGCATTCTGCACGAGGGCATCGCCCGGCGCCCCGGCGATATCGACGTGATCTGGGTCTACGGCTACGGCTTCCCGGTCTATCGCGGCGGGCCGATGCATTATGCCGACAGCATAGGGCTTGGGTATATTCGCGACCGGCTCACGGCCTTCGCCCACACCACCGGCGACGACCGCCACCGTCCGTCGTCGCTGCTGGAAGAACTCGCCGCCGCCGGAAAGGGATTTGCGTCGCTGGACAAGTAACGCGCCCGGATGGGTTTCCGAAGCTGAATGTTGTCCGCTCCCGCCCTAAGGGTGGAGCGGATCGGCGCACGCGGTCGGGTTGGCTCGGCAGACCGCTGCGGTAGCTTTTACGTACGTAATTCTTTAGCCCACCGTTGAGAGCCAAATGCGCCCACCTCGCGCCATTACACAAGCCCGCTCATGGGTGACATGAATGTGTCATCCGGCGTTGCAATATTGCGGCCGTTTTAACACAGCGGTAAGGGAGCAAAAGCATGAGTTCATTTTCCCGGAGGACGAAACGCCTCGCACTCGCGAGCGCATTATGTTCCCCGATTCTTTTGCCAGTCGCGACGCCGGCGCTCAGCGATGACGATGCGCCGCGGCGCGTTGACCACGTGCTGCTGATCAGCGTCGATGGATTGCACGCGGTCGATCTTGAGAATTGCATCGCCACCAATTTGTGCCCGCGTCTCGCGAAGCTCACGAATCATGCGGTGGTCTACCCCAACGCCTCGGCCACAAAGCCGTCGGACTCGTTTCCGGGCCTGCTGGCGCAGCTCACCGGCGGCACACCGAAATCGCATGGCGTGTTTTACGACGACAGCTATGACCGTACCCTCTTCGCTCCCGCCGGCAATCCGCCCCAGCCGTGCAAATCGGGACCTGGCGCCGAGACCAACATCGCCGAAAATGTCGACAAAAACCAACATTCCATCGATGGCGGAGTACCGGCGGCCCTGACCGGGCCAAACAGCGCAATTGCCATCGACCCGAACAATCTGCCAGGGCAAAGCGTGAATGGAATGTGCAGCCCGGTGTGGCCGCACAACTTCGTGCGCACCAACACGATCTTCGGCGTCGCCCACAAGCACGGATTGCGTACGGCCTGGTCGGACAAGCATCCGGCCTACGATATCGTCAACGGTCATGATCCCGAACACCAGATCGTCAACGGGCCGGGCACGAATGTCGACGATTTCTTCGCTCCTGAGATCAACTCCGATCTCAGCGCCGCTAATATCAATTTGATCGCGTCGCTCGGCCTTCATTCGACGGCACCCACACCGGCGGTCATACCGGGCGGCAACTTCACCAGCTCAATCGACGGCGTCGAGTGGTATGACGGCATCAAGGTCCAGGCGATCATCAACGAGATCAATGGACTAGATCATACCGGCAAGAGCTATCGCGGCACCCCGGCGATCTTCGGGATGAATTTTCAGGCCGTTAGCGTCGGCCAGAAGCTCAAGATCGGCGGCTACGTCGATCCTGCCGCAACGCCAAGCGCCAACCTCGCCAACACCATCGCGTTTGTGGACCGCTCGATCGGCCAGTTCGTGGACGCCCTGCGCAACCGCGGCCTCTCCGAGAAGACGCTCGTCATCGTCAGCGCCAAGCATGGCCAGTCGCCGATCGATCGTTCGAAGCGGACGACGCTCGACGACGGAGCGGTCATCGCCGCGCCGATCGGCAGCAACTTCGCCTTCGATATCGCCGACGACGGCGTTTTGATCTGGCTGAAGGATAACTCCGACAGCAAGACCGCCCAGGCCGTCGCCGCGCTCAATGCTTTCAAAGGAGATACCGGCATCGTCGAGTGGCTTTCCGGCCCCTTGCTGACCTTGCCGTTCCAGAACCCGGCGACGGATTCGCGGACGCCCGACATCATCGGCATCGCCAGGACTGGCGTCATCTACACCGGCGGCTCGAAGATCGCCGAACATGGCGGATTCAACGAGGACGATGTTCATGTCGCCCTCATCGTGGCGCATCCGGACATCGAAAAGACCACCATCAATGCGGCTGTGGCAACCACGCAGATCGCGCCTACGATCCTCAAAGTGCTCGGTCTTGATCCGGATGAACTGCGATCGGTGCGGCTCGAAGGAACCCGCGTGCTGCCGGGCTTCGACTGAGCTCAGAGCGCGTTCCGAGATAGAAGCGCCTTTCCGCGTCATGCCCGCGCTCGTCGCGGGCATCCACGTCTTTCTTTGGGGGACCTTCAGCGAGAAAGACGTGGATGGCCGGGACGAGCCCGGCCATGACGAGTCATAGACTATGCCGTCTTCGTACTATTCTGACTCGCTGCCGCCCTGCCATCGCCGCACCACCGAGGTCTCGATGCCGAACAGGTCAAGCAGGCGGCCGACCGTGTGGTTGATGATGTCGTCGATGGTCTTGGGCCGGTTATAGAAGGCGGGCACGATCGGTGCGATGATGGCGCCGATGTCGGCCAGTTGCGTCATAGTGCGCAGGTGGCCGCCGTGAAGCGGCGTTTCGCGCACTGCGAGAACGAGGCGGCGGCGCTCCTTGAGCACGACGTCGGCGGCGCGGGACAACAGCGAGCTCGTAACTCCCGTGGCGATCTCGCTCATGGTCTTGATCGAGCACGGCGCCACCACCATGCCGATGGTCTGGAACGAGCCTGACGAGATCGACGCGCCGATATCGGCATTGGGATGGTTGACCGTGGCGAGGGCGCGGATGTCCTTGGGCTTGAGGTCGGTTTCGTAGGCGAGCGTCATCTCGGCCGATTTGCTCATCACCAGGTGGGTTTCGATATCGGTGCCACGCAAGATTTCCAGCATGCGAATGCCGTACACGATGCCGGACGCGCCGGAAATGCCGATGATCAGCCGGCGCGGTGAATTGTTTGTCATCCTTCCTCCCCTCGATGCGACCGAAGCGTATTGTTGTGGAATCGTATCAAGCCGCATCTGTAGGATGGGTTGAGCTCTTGCGAAACCCATCCCCCTCCCTACCCTCCCCCGCATGCGGGGGAGGGTAGGGAGGGGGGTGAGGTCGGTGAGGGGTTTCGCTGCGCTCTGCCATCCTACGCGGCTTCGTCGGCCGGCAGTGCGGCCAGCAGGACATTCACGGCGTCCGGCGCGAACGTGCGTGCCAACGCCTGTTCGTAGGCCGCCACATTGGCGCCCGCGGCGGCTTCAACCGTCGATGCGTTTTCGGTCCCCAAATCGGCCGCGAGCGCAAACATCGATTCCTGTTGCAACCTCTCGGATTCAAGTTCGATCGCCTTAATCCTGGTGCGAAACAATTCCGCGGTGCCGCGTTCGACCAGCGACGATCCGTCCTTGAGCCGACGCCGCAGCGTCCGCAACGGTACCACGACATCATCCCGCCAGGGCCCAACCCTCGCACATACCGCTGCCGCCGCCGCCGAGGGAACGCATCGGCGCGCTGCCGCGAGCCACAGGAAGAACAGCAGGATGTTGACGTCAACCCCGCAGCCGTCCTGAAGCGCAATGCAGGCGTCTGCAACTCCCGGCCGGCGATAAAACCGGAGCGAAAAGCGCCAGAACGGCGAGCCTTGTTCCGTCTGCGTATCAGCCATGCAGGTCACCTATTGCAACTTCTCATAGGCGCCGGCCGCCCTCAGCGCCGCCACGATGCGGTCCGGCGTCAGCGGCATTTCGGCGAAATGTACGCCGAACGGCGAAAGGGCGTCCTCAATCGCCGCCACGATGGCAGCCGGCGCCGGAATGGTGCCGCCCTCGCCGGCGCCCTTGACTCCGAGCGGATTGAGCGGATTGGGCGTTTCCACATGCTCGATGACACAGTTCGGGACGTCATTGGCCATCGGCATCAAATAATCCGCGAAGGTGGTGGTGAGCGGTTGGGCGTCCGCATCGTACTTCATGAACTCAAACAGCGCATTGCCGATACCGTGCGCGACGCCGCCCTGAACCTGGCCGTCGACGATCATCGGATTGATGATGTTGCCGCTGTCGTGAGCGACCACATAGCTCAGGATCGTCACGCCGCCGGTCATCGGATCGACCTCGACTTCGGCCACGTGGGTGCCGTTGCAATAGGACGCCTGGGGCGGCGTGAAATAGGCCGTGTATTCGAGGCCCGGCTTTTGGCCGGGCTCAAGAGAAAAACCCGGGACTCCCTGGGCAAGGCGTGCAAGTTCGCCGAAAGTCAGGATCGGCTTGTTGCCGCCGCGGGCGATCGCGCGGCCGTCGTCGAGGGCGATCTCGGTTTCCGCAACCCCGAGCGTGCGCGCCGCGAGCGCGACGACCTGCGCCTTCACGTTGTCGCCGGCGATCATCGCCGAATTCCCAGCATTGATGGCCTGCCGGCTGGCGAAGGCGCCGATGCCCTGGCTGATCGCATTGGTGTCGCCGGCGGTCACCACGATATCTTCGATCCGGCAGCCGATCCGGTCAGCGACGATTTGCGAGAGCATCGTGTGCGTACCCTGGCCCTGCGTGGTGGCGCCGGTCGCAACGGCGACCTTGCCGCTGGGCAGAATGCGCACCGAGACGCCCTCGAACGGGCCGAGCCCGGTGCCTTCCACGTAGTTGGCGATGCCGATGCCGATATAGCGTCCGTCCGCGCGGGCGCTCTGCTGGCGGGAACGGAAACCGTCGTAATGGGACAGCGCTAAGGCGCGGGCCTGGCTGCGCGGAAAATCCCCGCTCGCATAGACGAGCGGCTTGCCGTCGCGGAACACGAGCCCGACGCTGTAGGGCATCTGCTCCGGCCTGATCATGTTGCGGCGGCGCAATTCTGCGCGGTCGATCGCAAGCTCGCGGGCGACGCGGTCCATCAAGCGTTCCATCGCAAACACCGCCTGAGGCCGGCCGGCGCCGCGCACCACCGTGGTCGGCACGCGGTTGGTGAGCACCACGGTCGCCTCGAACCGGAAGGCCGGCACTACGTAAGGGCCCGGGATTGTCGTCACCGCGATATAGGGCGCGATGATACCCCAGGGCAGATAGGCGCCATTATCATGGATCATGGTGCCGCGCAGGCCGCGAATCCGGCCGTCGCGATCAACCGCGATGGCGACTTTCCAATACTGGTCGCGCTCCATGGTGGCGGAAAGGAAGTGCTCGCGCCGGTCTTCGATCCATTTGACCGGACGGCCGAGCTTCATCGCCGCAACCGGAATCACGACTTCCTCGGAGTAGAACGGCGCCTTGGTGCCGAAGCCGCCGCCCACGAACGGCGCAATGACCCGGACCGAGGGAAGCTCGCGTTGGAGCAAATCCGCGATCGTGCGCTGGCAGATGTGCGGCGTCTGCGTCGTCGACCACACCGTGAGGAGATCTGCGGCGTTATCATGGTTTGCCAGGAGCGCCCGACCCTCGAGCGTCATCGCGGCGCCGCGGTGCTGAAAAATCTCTTCCTCGAAGACATGCGCGGCGCCGGCGAATGCGGCGTTCACATCGCCGTAGCTCATCGGTACGACAGCTGCGACGTTGGTGGTAAGATCGCTATGGGAGCGGGCTGCACCATCGTCAAGTCCGGCACGGCAATCGCTCACGGCAGTCAGCCGCTCGAAATCCACCACAATCGCGTCGGCTGCGTCCTCGGCGACATAGCGATTGTCGGCGACGACCAGTGCGATCGCCTCGCCCACATAGCACACCTCTTGGCAGGCGAGCGCCCGCTGCGTACGCATCGCCGTGATGGCCGGATTTGGCACGGGGGTCGGGATTGGCTCGGTGGCGAGGCGGCCCGGCATGTCGCGCGCGGTCAGCACCGCATGAACGCCCGGCATTGCCAGTGCTGTCGCGGTATGGATCGACCGGATGCGGGCGTGCGGATACGGACTGCGCAGGAAGCAGCCATGGAGCATGCCTGGCAGTTTGATGTCATCGACAAAGCGCGCGCGGCCGGTGAGGAGCGCCGGGTCTTCCACCCGCGCCACCCGTGCGCCGAATTGCTTTGCGCCCATGATGGTGCTCCCGCCTGTGCATCTGCGCGCGGCATTTCTCTTGAGCGCGACGACTTTGTATCAGCCCGATCAGGTCGCCAAAAACAAGAGTTTGTTGGTGTTGGATTGGATGGCCCGCAGGCTCGAAATCGGTATCTGTGGCCTGGCGGTCGGACCTGCGATTGTCCTTGCGGTATTGCATAGCGGCAAGCGGATGCGAGCGGCCACGACCGGACGTCTCTGCCCGGCTTTTTATTCGTTTCCGACGCGACCCGACTGCGGTAGGTTGTGGACTGAGGGGAGGACATGCTGATGCGGCGGCGCGAATTCATCGCCGGGATCGGTGGGGCGGCAGCATGGTCGCTTGCTGCGAGGGCTCAGCAGCGGGCGCTGCCGGTGGTCGGGTTCGTCACTGCCAGGTCGGCCGATGCCTCGGTGGACGCCCAGGCCGCGTTCCGCAAGGGTCTCCGCGAGACTGGCTATGTCGAGGGCCGAAACGTAACAGTGGAGTACCACTGGCTGGAGGGCCGATTCGATCGGCTGCCGGCGCTGATGGACGATCTGGTCCGCCGTCGCGTGGCCGTCATCGCCACGCCCAACAACACCCTCATTACGACCACGGCCAAAGCCGCGACAACAACGATCCCGATCGTTTTCAGCGTCGGCCTAGACCCGGTCAAAGCTGGTCTTGTGGCGAGCTTCGCCCGGCCGGATGGCAACGCCACCGGCATCCATTATTTCGCCCTGGAGCTGACTGCAAAGCGGCTGGGACTGCTGCATGCGCTGGCGCCCAAGGCCACCCGCGTGGCTATTCTCATTAATCCGGCCAATGGTCCGAGTGCAGACGTGACATTGCGGAGCGTTGAGGACGCGGCCCGCTCCATCGGGCTGCAAACCAAGGTCCTCAACGCCAGCACGAGCGGCGAGATCGATGCCGCCTTTGCGGGGCTCGCGCACGAACGCGCGGAGGGTGTCCCCCCGAATGATATCCTCTTTGTCGCTGCCGACGGGCTTTTCCAAAGCCGCAGCCAGCAACTTGTCGCTTTGACCGCGCGTGACAAGATTCCTGCGGGTTATCCGGATCGCGCCGCTGTCGCCGCCGGCGGGCTGATGAGCTACGGAACCGACATCACGGAAATGTACCGTCAAGTCGGCGTCTACACCGGCAACATCCTTAAGGGCGCCAAGCCGGCCGACCTGCCGGTCCAACAGTCGGCCAAGTTCGAATTCGTCATCAATCGCAAGACCGTTAAGGCGCTCGGGCTGCAAATTCCGGTGATGCTGATGGTGTCCGCCGAACTGATCGACTGACGAAATCGTCGTGCGGCTCCGGATCAATTCTCGACAGGCCGGACGACCGCCGAGGCGAGAGTCGCACTTGCCGCCCAGCGCTGCTAGGGTCGCGGCAAGACCGCAGCCGAGGAGACCATACGCGATGGCAACCCGTATACCACGCCTTACCGGTGCACGAGCAGTTTGCGGCGGCCTCGCGTTGCTGACGGCCGCCGTCGTGTCCGGTCTCGCCACTGTCGCGACCGCCCAAAACTATCCGACCCGGCCCATCACCCTGGTCGTGCCGTTTCCGCCCGGCGGCAGCACCACAATCGTGGCCCGCATCGTCACCGATCGGATGGCGGACGCAATCGGCCAGCAGTTCGTGGTCGACAACCGCGGCGGCGCCGGCGGCACGCTTGGCACGCGCCAGGTCGCCAAGAGCGCGCCGGACGGTTACACCATAGCACTCGGCTACACCGGCACGCTTGCAATCGGCCCGTCGCTGTTTCCCAATGTCGGCTACGACGCGCGCGCCGACTTCGCGCCGATCGGCCGCATCGGAGTGGCGCCAAGCGCGCTCGTGGTCCATCCGTCGTTTCCCGTCCATTCCGTTGCGGAACTGATCGCCTATGCCAAGGCGAACCCGGGCAAGGTCAATTATGGCTCCGCCGGGATCGGCACGGTGGGCCATGTGGCGGGAGAGTATTTCGCCATCGCGACCGGCATCAAGCTCACCCACATCCCCTACAAAGGCACCGGTCCGGCGATAACGGACCTGCTCGGCGGTCATATCCCGTTATCATTCTCGCCGATACCGGCTGTTCATGAGAGCGCCAAGAGCGGGCTCTTGCGCATGCTCGCAGTCACCAGCGCCAGGCGATCCACTCTGCTTGCGGACATGCCCACCGTCGCGGAATCCGGCGTGCCGGGCTTCGATGCCGTGCTGCGCTACGGCCTCGTGGCGCCGGCCGGCACGCCACGGCCGATCATCGAACGCCTCAACACGGCGCTGCGGGCGACGCTGGCGTCGGAGGAGGTGCGCAACCGGCTGGCGATCGAAGGCGCCGAGCCCCTGCCGAGCACGCCCGACGAATACGCTGTCGACATCGACCGTGAAGAGACCCAATGGTCGAAGGTCATCAAGGCCTCCGGCGCGAAGGCGGAATAGCTGTCCGATGAATTTCGAGTTCACCGACGAACAAAGACTGTTTGCGGACGCGGTGCACAAGTTCGCGCGGGCGGAGCTTGATGCGGACGCGCTCAAACGTGCCCACAATCCGCGGTTTCCGTTCGACGTGGCGCAGCGCATGAGCCGGCAGGGCCTGATGGGCATTACGCTCCCCGAGGCGGATGGTGGCCAGGGCGGCTCGCTGATGGATGCCGTGCTTGCAATCGAGCAGGTGGCGCTGGTGTGTCCGCGCAGCGCCGACGTGGTGCAGTCCGGCAGCTTCGGACCGATCCGCACCTTTGCCGAATATGCGTCGCCGTCGCTCAAGAACCGCTATCTACCCGACCTGCTCGCGGGTCGCACCGTGATGAGCCTCGGGATGTCGGAGCCCGACGCCGGCTCGGCCGTGACCGATCTCAAGACGACGGCAAGGCAGGAAGGCGCCCACTACGTTATCAACGGCACCAAGGTGTTTTCCACCTTCAGCCCGGACGCCGCGGTCTTCCTCGTCTACGTGCGGTTCGGACCCGGCGTTGGCGGCATCGGCTCCGTAGTTGTAGCGCGCGATACACCGGGGTTGCGGATCGGCCAACCGTCGAGCTTCATGAGCGGCGAGGAATGGTGCGAACTGCATTTCCAAGATTGCCGGATCCCGGCCAACCACGTGCTGCTTGGTCCGGGCGGCTTCAAGAAGCAGATCGTCGGTTTCAACGTCGAGCGCATCGGCAATGCGGCCCGCGCCCTCGCGTTCGGGCGTTACGCCTTCAACAAGGCGCGCGACCACGTCGCCACGCGGGTGCAATTTGGCCGCCCGTTATGCGAGTTCCAGGGCCTGCAATGGAAGTTTGCCGATATGGCGCTTAAGCTCGAAGGCGCGCAATTGCTGCTCTACCGCGCTGCGGCCAGCGCGGATCGCGGCTTTCCGTCGGCCTACGAGACCTCGCTCGCCAAGGCCGCCTGCAATCTCGCGGGGTTCGAGGTGGCGCACGAGGCCGTCCAGGCCATGGGGGCGACCGGCTATAGCCGCGACACCTTGGTGGAGTACTGCATGCGCCGCTGCCGCGGCTGGATGATCGCCGGCGGGTCGGTGGAAATTCTCAAGAACCGCATCGCCGAGGAGATTTTCGATCGCCGCTTCGATCAACGCGGACGACGGGCCGATGCGGCGGAGTGATTTGAATCTACCTCCCCCAACCGAAGTCGGGCCTGCCCGACTTCGGTCAGTCGATATAGTGGCCGAACCCTCGCAACAGCGAGGTTCGGCTGGGGGGAGGTCGGCCGCGCAGCGGCCGGGTGGGGGTGACAGCGCTTCAGCATTTTCGGCGACGCCGCGTCACCCCACCCCGGACCACCTTCGGTGGTCCGACCCTCCCCCTCCAGGGGAGGGTGGAGAAAGGCTGAGACACGCCCTGTTCTCCCCCCGCTCGGTCGCGCTGATCGGGCAATCGAACGATCCTCGCAAGACGGCCGGGCGGCCGTTGAAATTCCTGCGACAGGCCGGCTATGCGGGGCGCATCTATCCGGTCAATGCGCGGCGCGCAGAGGTGTTGGGCGAGCGGGCTTGGGCGTCCGTCGAGGCGCTGCCGGAGGTGCCCGAGCACGCCTATGTGGTGGCCCCCATCGACGCCGCAATGGAAGCCATCGAGGCCTGCGGACGCGCCGGCGTCGCGGTCGCCACCGTGCTGACCGACGGATTTGCGGAAGTCGGCGAGGCCGGGCGCGCCCGGGAAACGCGGCTGCGCGAGATCGTCGCGACGACAGGCATGCGCATCGTCGGGCCGTCCAGCCTCGGCATCGTCAATTTGCGCAACGGCACCCTGCTCACCGCCAATGCGGCGTTCGACGAGCCGGATCTGCCGGCGGGACGCATCTTCGCGGCGTCTCACAGCGGCGGCATGATCGGGACGTTGCTGTCGCGCGGCAAGGCCTGCGGCATCGGCTTTGCCGGGCTGGTGTCGGTCGGCAACGAGGTTGACGTTTCGCTCGGCGAGATCTGCGACGCCGTGCTCGGCGATCCCGACATCGACGGCTTTCTCCTGTTCCTCGAAACGCTCCGTCACGCCGACCGGCTGCGTGCATTCGCGCAGCGCGCGGCCACGCTCGGCAAACCGATACTCGCCTATAAGCTCGGCCGCTCCGCGCCAGCGCGCGAGCTCGCCGTGACCCATACGGGCGCGCTCGCCGGCGAAGATGACGTCGCGGAGGCTTTTTTCCGCGATTGCGGGATCGCCCGGGTCGAAACGCTCTCGGCCCTGATCGAGGGCCTGCCGTTGCTGGCGCGGGTGCCGGCGCGGCACAAGACGCGCAATCCCTGCGTGGCGGTCGTCACCACGACGGCGGGCGGCGCCGCCATGGTGGTCGATCCGCTCGCGAGCCGCGGGGTCGATGTGGCAGCGCCAACCGAAGCCACCTATGGGCGGTTTGAGGCCGCCGGCATCAAGGTGTCGCGGTCGCGGCTCATCGACTTGACCCTCGCCGGGACGCGCTACGACGTCATGAAGGCAGCGCTCGATATCTTGACCACGGCTCCCGAATTCGATCTCGTCGTGATTGTGGTTGGCTCCTCGGCGCGGTTCTATCCCGAACTCGCCGTACAGCCGATCATCGACAGCGCTGGCAGCGACAAGCCAATTGCCGTGTTCCTGGTTCCGGAAGCGCCTCAGGCGCGCGCGGCCCTCGGCAAGGCGGGGGTTGCGAATTTCCACACGCCCGAAGCCTGCGCCGATGCCGTGGCCGCCGTGCTGGCACGAAGGGAGCCGCGGCTTGCACCTCCCCCAACCGAAGTCGGGCTTGCCCGACTTCGGTCACTCAATAAAGTGGCCGAACCCTCGCAACAGCGAGGTTCGGCTGGGGGGAGGTCGGCCGCGAAGCGGCCGGGTGGGGGTGACAGCGCTTCAGCATTCTGGGCGAGGCCGCAGCACCCCACCCCGGACCGCCTTCGGCGGTCCGACCCTCCCCCTCCAGGGGAGGGTGGGCCAAGCTGCACGCTCGACGAACTTGAAGGCTATGCGCTGCTCGATCGGCTCGGCATTCCGCATGCTCCATCCATCGCGCTCGATGCGAATACCGTAAAGCCTCCAACGCTGCCCTTCGGATATCCGGTCGTCCTGAAAGCATTGTCGTCCGCGGTCACCCACAAATCCGATGTGGGGGGCGTGACGCTCGGCATTGCCGACGCGCCGTCGCTCGGCGCCGCCATTGCGGCCATGCGCACCCAGCTGCCGGAGTTGCGGCGCGTCCTGGTGCAGCCGATGATTGGCGGAATCGGCGAGGCTCTCATCGGGTACCGGGTCGATCCCGATGTCGGGCCGCTGGTGCTGGTGGCGGCCGGGGGCATCTACACGGAAATCTATCGCGACCGCAGCCTGCGCCTCGCCCCGGTCGACGCCGACACCGCCGTCGAGATGATTGCCGAGGTGCGGGGGCTCAAATTGCTGTCAGGCTATCGCGGCAAACCGGCCGGCGACATTGCTGCACTGGCGCAGGCCATCGCCGCGCTGTCGCGGCTCGCCGCCGATCCGGCCGTGGTTGAAGCCGAGATCAATCCGCTGATCGTGCGCCCGCAGGGCGTTGTCGCGGTCGACGCGGTGGTGCGGATGCGGTGATCTTATGCCCGTACGCGTAGGATTGGATCGCAAGCTTAACCCATCCTACTATTCAGCCGTCCACACGATCTCGCCCACCCTACATTTGCGCTTGACCAAACGCCCATCCAGGTTTCACGCTCGCTGCGCAACTTCGGAGAAACCCCATGACCCGCGCCGAAGCGGTCCACACGCTGCAGCCGGCGGCCGGCGCCACCGCGGCGCTGGTCGAGTTCGTGAGCGCGCTTCGCTTCG
>WNFT01001751.1_pt1 | contig 21076 bp, 17 predicted proteins | sample 5400191 | NCBI WGS metagenome assembly WNFT01 (sample SAMN13153359, study PRJNA577476) | soil metagenome | isolation source: 80 cm saprolite under Madrone tree | place: USA:California | collected 2016-06-14 | reverse complement strand
AGCGCCATACCTCATCGTCACGCTCCCAATTGAAGACGTAGCGAGCATCTGCCATCACAGGCCGTCGCAGATAAATTCGCTCCCCAAGTAGGTACATCCCTTGCGAGCGCCCTGCCACATAATTACGTTGTGTCTCATTCATACAAGTCCTACATCGTGTGCAAAACTTACTCCAGCCGCCAGGGGCTCGACGCCAAAGGTCTGTGCCAGCGTCTGACCCAGATCGGCAAAGCTGGTGCGTACGCCAAGATCAACTCCGGCGCGTATGGGCTTGCCATACGCCAATAGCGGCACCTCCTCACGCGTGTGATCACTGCCGCGATAGGTGGGGTCGACACCATGGTCAGCGGTAAAGAAGATGGCATCGCCAGGGTGCATGACCTGTTGCACCTGCGAGAACCACGTATCCACATCGCGCAACGCCTGCGCATAGCCCTGACTATCGCGCCGATGACCCCATAACATATCAAATTCTACCAGATTAACAAAGAGCAGGCCCGTAAAATCGCGTTCGAGCCAGCGCAGTGTCGCCGCCATACTATCGTGGTTGGTTTCGGTATGGTCGCGCCGCGTCAGGCCGCGTCCTGCAAAAAGGTCCTCGATTTTGCCAATGCCGATGACTTCTTTGCCGTCGGCCTTGAGCAAGTCGAGCAGCGTTATCCCCAACGGAGCAAGGGAAAAATCCCGCCGATGCTCAGTGCGCCGGAACGCTCCCGGCTCACCGATGAATGGGCGAGCGATAACACGCCCAACAGCATGTTCGCCCGTCAACATGCCACGGGCAATTTCACAGATATGATACAGCTCTTCAAGCGGAATGATATCCTGGTGAGCCGCCACTTGAAAGACACTGTCAGCAGAAGTATAGAGGATGGGATAGCCGGTGCGCATGTGTTCTTCGCCAAGTTCTTTGATAATCTCGGTACCGGATGCTGGCTTGTTGCCGATCACCTTGCGACCAATCGCCTGTTCAAAGGCGGCGACGAGATCGGCCGGAAAGCCATGCGGGTAGGTCGGCAAAGGCTTTTGCAGCACAACGCCGGTGATCTCCCAATGGCCCGTTGTACTGTCCTTGCCTGCTCCTCGCTCAGCCATACAGCCATAAGCCCCCCTGGCATCTGGAGTCGGCGGTGTCCCCAGAATAGGGGTGATGTTGCCCAGGCCGATGCTGCCCAGGTTGGGCAAGGCCAGACCTCCGACGGCCAATGCACAATGCTCTAGTGAACTAGCCCCGTCATCGCCATAGCTATGAGCGTCAGGATTTGCACCTGCACCGACCCCATCAAGAACCACCAGAATGGCTCGTCGTAGTGTTGTCATGGTTCGATCCTTCTCTTCTCCAGTTCTGGATAGTGTGGCAGTGGATCGCCAATCAATGGCAACGCGTAGTCATAGAATGCCTGCGTGACCATTGTTTTGTCCGTATTCAGATACTCGTCGGGCAACAGACGCTGCGCATTAGCAATCCGCTCAAGCTCGACCAGTCCTGTAGTGCAGGCATAGCCGGAGTCCGTGTGACGCACCAGCGTGACCATCTTATCGCTCTCGCCAGCAAGCACCGCTTGTACCCCCATCTGTCCTACCAGGTATGCCTCATCACGATCGGTATACGAAATGCAGCTTGATGACATGCGTTGCAGATCACCAGGTTTGTCGAAACGCGCACGCAGCTTCAAACGTTGCATTACTAATTCTACCAGGTATTGCGCCGCTCCGCTCAGCAATGGATGCTGAAATGCATCTGTCCCCACTTGCTCGCTGGCCCCGAGTGCCTTTCCCTGCTCGTCGCGGATGGTCTCGGCTGCGACGACCACGACATACCCCAGGCATCGATAGACCTCCTCAACCTGTTGCAGGAAACGGTCAGCATTGAAGGGCTTTTCCGGTATGAGTATAATATGCGGCGGATCGCTCTCATGGCGTTTCCCCAGAGCCGACGAGACAGCCAACCAGCCGGCATCGCGCCCCATCGTTTCGATCACTTTGACCGGATAGTGCCAGGGTATCGAGCGCGTGTTCATGCTCGAATCCATTGTGGCTAGTGCAATGAAGCGGGCCGCGCTGCCATAGCCGGGACAGTGATCGGTAAAAGGCAGGTCATTGTCGATGGTTTTGGGGATACTGATAGTTTGCAGATCATAGCCAGTGTGTTGTGCGGCCAACGCCAGTTGGTGCGCCGTGTCAGCGGAGTCGTTCCCGCCGATGTAGAGCAGGTAGCGGACATCATAGCGGCGCAGCAGTCCGATGGCTCGCTGGGGATCATCCACTTGCAGTTTGTACCGGCAGGTGCCCAGGGCCGCCGATGGTGTGTTGAGGAGTTGAGACCATACGTGGTTGGGCTGCGATCGCAGGTCGATCAAATCTTCTTTGAGCAGGCCTTCGATGCCGTGCAGCATGCCATAGAGGCCGCCAATACGTGCATCCGCCAAAGCAGCTTGCACGGCCCCGACCAGGCTGGCGTTGATGACGGCGGTGGCCCCGCCTGCTTGTCCAATGATGAGGTTGTGTGCCAAGGGTAATTCCTCTGCAAGTATGGATGCTGCTGGTCAGTAACAGTACTCTCTATTGGTCATTATAGCAAGAGGGAGGAGATGACCACTTCTCTGTATAAGCGTTCAAGTACTATTCCCCCACAGAATCCTTGCAGGAAGCAATCTACCAGATGGGATTATCACGAGCTTGCTTTGAGTTGTCTCATCTTTACAGGTACTTCTCTATGTCCCTGCTACATTTCTATCGTAGCATAGTATAGCTCACAATGAAATGGTTTGAGTACGCTTTCGTAACTACTCAGGCCAGGCGGTGTGTATTGTTTTCCGTACCACCTTCGGCAGTTCGCAAGTGGTTTGATGGTGAGTGCGAGCAGTGCCCTGGTAGGGATGTATGCTATAGTTGCTCAAAACAGAGACATGTCTGCCATGCCTCCATTTCTTGTGTTCAGCTACGCCCGTTGACGAAACAACCGACTAGGCGGCAGGACACACTACGGGTGCCCTATCACAGGACTAGAGTAACGTGTCTTAGATCGCCGCCGTCGAGGATGTCTCCCGTTTGCGGCGCATCACTGAACTCGTGTTTCCCCTGCCCTGTTGCTGTTTCCATGCCTCATGCCGCTGCATGAGCACGGCTTTGATGGCTGCTCGGTCACGACAAGCACGCAATTGTTCATCTCCCACGCGCCGCGAGAGGTTGATCGCAGCGTTGTGGTCCGCATGGGCCTCGAACCCGCACACCTGGCAGCGGAACGTCCTCTGATCAGGTCTGTTTTTGCGATCCGTATAATGGCACACACTGCACTCCTGGGAGCTATACGCACTGATGACCGGGGTGGCCACCACCCCCCGTTTCTGACTATTCCAACGGATCTGCTGGGGGATACGCCCCAGGTGAGACGCCCGCAAATAGGCGTTTTGTGCCCGTGCCTTGAAGCGCATCGTGGCCACTGATAACTGCTCATAAGCAAACTGCGCGCCTTCGTGGTCGGGATCAGTAAAACATTGGTTGACGGCGTGGTTGATCTCTTGCTTGACATGCCGGATCAGTCGCTGTCCCGTGCGACTGCTGGTCGAGGGCAGCTTCTTGACCCCCTTCTTTTTGAGACACGCCCGCAGTTTGGCCTTGCGGCGGCGCTTGGCGCGATCCCGTTTGTGGCGGGCACGCAGGTTTTTGTGGAACGAGCCGTACTGCTTGCCTGTGGAGGTCGTCACGAAGTTGGCGATCCCCACGTCAATCCCCACGATGGGGGCATCCGATGGAGTCTGCACGGGCACGTCCTCATCATAGGAGAGGGTGAGCCACCACTGCCCCTCACGCCGGTTGAGCTGTACGCTGGTGTTGAGCGTTCTCGCTTGATGGGTCTTGGGATCGGTGAGTTGCTCTTGGTGGTACGCTGCCAGCTTGACCGGCACGGCGATGGGCTGCCCCTTGGCGAGGGTGCTGATGGTGAGCCAGTAATCATAAGTTGACTCGTGGGAGGGCTCTAGTTTGACCACGTTGACATTGGTCTGAATGCAAGGTTCGCGCAAGGTGGGCACGGTCCACTCGCGCCACTGGGGCTCTGTGGCTTTTACGGGAGTGCTTCCCTCCGCTCCCTTGTTCTGATACTGCGCAAGATCGTACTGGTACTGCTGATAGGCAGTGGCGCGATTGGTGCGCCAGGACTGGGCGATGCCTGCGGCTTGCATGATGGCTACCCGCTGCCAGCGCTCCGAGAGGGGCGTGGGGAACACGGGAGGCCGCAGCTTGTCGGGGGCTCCTTCCAGGCAGAACAGCGCGACATACTGCTGAAAGAGTGCCAGGTACACCGGTGCTAGGGCATCAAGGGCCGCCAACTTGCCAGGGTTCGCTTCCAGCAGGCCGATTTGGGTGACGGCTTTGGTGATGCGCTGGGGTTCGCCTGGCTTTGGTCGCTTCTTGCGTCGCTGCTTCTTCATGGCTGGTACTCCCTTCCTGCACATTGTAGTATAGCACTATTTGCTAGGTAAGCACAATTCAGCTTTCCCCATGCGACAAGCTGAAAAGGGGAGGTTAAAAACGTAGAATAAAGGGCTAGATTTGTTACATTTTGCTATATTTCTTAAAACATGTATGCTATACTAGCGTCGTTACTCACAGCAAGGGAGTTTATAGGTGGCTTCTCCAATATCACGACAAGCACTGCAACGGTGCAGGGTCTTCCAGCCCGCCATTTCACCTTGCTCCACTGTCGTGATGAGTACAGCTATGCGAAAGGAGAGCGGTGCTTCCTCCCGATCCCGTAAACGGGATGGGTGTCCGCACCTGATGTTTTTATGAACGTTAGTACTGGTGGCTCGCACATCCTCTTTTTTGAACGTGATCAGCAACTGACAACGTTGCTTACCAGCGAATTTCAGCTTGCTGGCTATGAATGTCATGGGGCACGCACGGCAGTAGAAGTGTTTGATACGATTGCCCATCATCCTATACGGCTCGTCCTGGTCAACCTGGCACAGGCGGCAGCGGGCCGACGCGAGTTCTGGGTGGCCCTGGATGCCCAGCGCAGAGGGCGAGGCGTGCAGGTATTTACTTATCGCTGTATGAATCTGGCGGGATACGGCTCAGAGGACCCTGATGAGCGTGGACGCTCAGCGCGTGCTGACATAGAAGTAGATGGCATGCTTGGTGTCATGGGCCTGATCGACGCTGTACGTGCACGTATCCCTGGATCAACCATAGGCACATTACCACGCATTCCCACTGCTCCTGTCGGCAACAGGCAAACAGTCGGACAGCCCGTGGCAGGTGAGGCACCGATGCCAGCACCTCCGTTTACCACATTGGCTAGCTTACCGCCTTCTGCAGCGACACCCAACAGTGCTTTAGCCGCCCTTGCATTCTCTTCTACGCCTCCACGTCAGCAACCAACGATGAGTGCATCTCCTCTGCCTATGGGACCATCTGACCATACGACGCAAACCTATACCGACAACAGGATCCGTGCAATCATCTATCCAAACCAAAATCCATGGAATCCTGTTAGTTCCGGTCAAGTGACCACTCCAGGTGCTGGCGCTCAGTCCAGCTACAGCGGTCCGTCAGCAGCGTCAAATACGCATGTAGCTCCACCGGCAAGTTCTGCCGCCCGTCCGTCCGGCGGGCAGGCAGCAACTCGGGCAGCGTTTGCTTCTGATATGCCAGGCATGCTAATGCCAGCGACGCAACCGCCTGCACCTGAAAGTGGCGAGGAATCCGGCCTGGCGCAATTATCGCGGATGTTACAGACGCACACACAGAGTGATACGCCACGAGAAGTGAGGCAAGAGTCCCAAGAGCGCTCAGTGAGTAAAAGCGGACAAGCATGGGGAGATGCACCAAATGCTACCTTCATCAGTACACTGCCCTTACGCGCATCGCCCATTCAGGATATGCCAGTCGAGCGTGCTGTCGGCGGACAAGTCAGTGGGAGCAGTGCAGGCATAGGCGAGCAACCAAGGCAAGAATATCGCCCCGAGCGGTTTGATCTATCAGTGCGCACTTCATATCCAGCCGCCTCAATGCCCACGCCAACATCGGCAAGGGCATCCTCTTCCGTGCCACCTGCTCCCCCAACGCCTGTGCCGCTAGCACCGGCGTCACCTGCACAAACAATGGAGCCAGCATATCCGTTTGCACAGGACATGTTTGACGATACCAGCCTTCTTGCAGAACAGGTGCGGGTAGAACAGGTCCAGGCAAGTATACAAAAGGCGCCACGCCGACGAGAGAGCGAGATGGGTGTAGCATCCGAAGGTACCTTACTTGACATTGTGCAGAGCCTCCCACCTATGCCGCCATCGCCACCGTCAACACCGGTGCTGAGTGGGCGTGCTACTCGTTCACTGGGACGTGTACTGCTCGAAGGTCATCTTGTCCCACAAAATCGTCTGGAGGTCGCCCAGAATGTTCAACGTTTGCTTCGTGGTGTCGACCTGAATTATCAACTTGGTGAGATACTTCTTATGTTCAAGTTACTAACGCCGGATCAATTGCTGGCAGCAAGCCTGGTCAGTTACGGTTTGATCTCGACGACGCAGATCAGTGCCCTTGGCCGTATCCGGCAGGAACTACATTCCATCGGCCTGGAATACGATCTAGAGAATCTGCTCATTCTTTTCCGCATCCTGACTCCTGAACAGTTGCGTGAAGTACGGGCAAATTGGTCGTCATGAGTGAGTGCAGGATTTTTATATCGGAATGAGCCTGTCGAGAGCTTCTTGCATGCAAGAAGCTCTCGACAGGCTCAGCTACCCCTTACTCTACCGTCAGCTGCAACAAGCCAGGGTTGCCCACCTGCTCCTCCTTGAACATGTTGCGCACAATCACCGCCCAGTGTTGCACACTCGTCTCAGCCCCCTTTTTGCCGCTCAGCCCCAGCCAGCGCAACAAGTTTATGCCCGCTGCATCGCTCTTCTCCGTTGGCAGAACAGTTGAGCCAACTGCCGCCAGGGGTACACGCAAGACGTTCTTCTCACAGAAGTCCAGGCTGAATCGCTTGACCTGACCTCCGCCGACGACGCGGGCCAGCGCATCCGGTAGACAGACATGAGCAATCAGGCCCGGTTCGTAGCTCGGCACACTAATTACCAGGTCGAGTTCGTCGCCCACCTTAAAGCGCTGTTGTGGACGCCCCTTGCGTTCGAGACGCACTTCCACAGCTAGCTGGCTCTTGAAAGCGCTCCAGTCCTCAATCACCTCCGATGTGACCTGCGCGGCGATGACACCTTCAAGACAGCGCAGCGTTTCGACTTTGCCACCGTAGGTCAGCGCATCGGCCAGGGGCATCTCCTGCCCGTTGAGCGACACACGCCCTGCCTCGGCATTGCTGACAATACCTGCATGGCGCAGGCCGATCATGAGGGCCAGGCACGCCGCCGTATCGACGGTGCTGTAGAGTCGCCCCTCTTCATTCAACTGGCTGGTCAGGTAGTTGGTGCCAGCGATGGCCTTGGGAAGGTCGCTCGGTTCTTTCGTTGCTAGCAAAGCTGCTGCCGCGTAGGCGCTTTCTTCTCGCGTCGAGACGGCCATACCCCACAAACGATACGATGGTTGATCGGCAGGCACCTGCACACAGGTTTGTCCATCCTGCTCAACCAGACGTGAGCGCACGTAGGCTGCGGCCCTATCTTTGTCCTTCTGCGACGAGCCGTTGGCCAGCACCTGGTAGGCCGCATGACAGTCCTTGACCTCTTTGGGCAGGTAGTCGATCTTGTAGTAGGCAGCAGCGTCTTTCGTCATGCTGCCAATATCGTCCAGCAGCGTCCGTAGCGCCTTTTGCTTCACCCCGGAGCGTTCGCCGGTGGGCAGATTGAGCAAGTGCTTCACACCCAGTGGCGCACAATAGGTATCGGGTGTTCTTGCTCCGCGCTCCTCCGGCGGGTAGAGGCAGAAGCCGCTCTGGGGGAGGTACATGCTCTTGAGTCGCTTGTACCAGATGAGGATGGCTGCTTCGTAGTCGCGTGCGACCTCCGGATTATCCTGGTTGGTGATATAGCCGGTATACATGGCCAAGACCTTGGCCGATGTTTGCTGTATTCAGCCATAGGGGTATTTGGCCGCACCCTCGACAAAGAACTGGAAAGGTCGCTCCAGTCCCGGCATAGGCTTGAGTTCCAGCACATGCGCCTCGCGTAATGTCACTTCATCACCAGGAGTGAGCAGGCGTAAGCGCCGCATGATGTGGCGCAGCTTGCCAGGCTCTGTGACGTAGCGTTCACTCACGTCTGCCTCGCCTGTACGAGCATCACGCACGGTTGCCGTAATCGCGCCCGGGCGCACCGGGAAACGCACGACCGAACCGGATGGCACAGGAAAATCAGGAGTAAATGCACTACCGTCGGCAAGGAACAACGGCAACGTCTCGCCATCAAGTTGCACCTCGACGAGAGCCTCGCCCGATGCTGCCCCGACATCAAGCCGTCCCATCACAGGATCGCCAGGGAACACGAACGGTGAGACGGTCAGTTCACCATAGACTGGCTGCACTGCCTCAAGTGCCGTCTCCGCACGTTGCCAGTCCAGAGTCTCAGGAGAAAGGGCGAAAGCCTCAATGCTATAGCGTGTCATGCTGTCACCCAGCGTAATCGCGACACTGGCTTCTCCCTGCACCTTGACAATGTTGTTGTAAATGATCTCTGGAAATTGTAGACGGACCTTCGTCAAGGTCGCCGTAGGTGACGGCTGAGGAGTGGTTTGTGCCTGGTCGCGAGACGCCACCGCATTCTTCGACATAGCACCCGTCGGCGCCCCATCGGCACGAACCGGCCCCACCACCCTCCTTGCCATGGATCTGGGAGCTGGCGGAGCTGCCTGGGATAGCATAGATGCAGCAGCCTGGAATACAGACCTCCCTGGGGGAGCGGCTCCAGGAGGTGGAGGTGCTCCATAAGAAGGTGCCATCGCCATATACACAGGCTGAGGCGGATAATTCCAGGGATTGGGTGGTGCAGGTGGCGGCAGTTCTTGATCGACCTCGCCTGTGCCTGTTTGCTCACGCCACGTACTCAGGTTCTTTTTGATGCATGCCGCCAGTTCGACCTGCGGATCGCTTGGCGCGATCAAGCGCTGATCCTTCACAATCAACTGCACCGGCACTATATGGTCGGGGATGCCTGTTCTTAGCGTCACCGTGATACGTGTGGCGGGTTTAGCTTCCTTGGGAGCCTCGCACTGCAACGCGAGATCGGAGGGATGCAGGACGGCACACCAGCCCTCCCAGGCCTTCCAGGTCCTGTAACTCTGTCCGGCCACTCTCTCAGTCCCGGCATCGACAAGTGCGCCGAGCAGGACGATGCCATATGGTGCCGGGATGGGCAGACGAATCGTATCATTCGCCTTGAGTTGTTCATGCAGAGTCTCCTGGCTCGTCCCGCGTGTCGGGTCAACGACTACTGCTCGTAGTATTTGAACGTCGATGCGAGCTACCACCTCAACTTCGCGGCCAATCACATTGCGCACGAGAAATGGTTGAGTGTTGGAGCCGCTTTGCATAACGTACATGCCACGGCACTCGTCGGATGCGGGAAGCGGCAAGAGGCTCAGTTCGCGCACCTCGCCGAGTTCGCTAATTGTCAGGGTTTCGCGGCGCTCCTGCTCTGAGCCTTTCAGGGCTACGGTGGCCGTACGTTCACCTACGAAGACGCTGAGGGTGTAGGGACCCGCCCCTGTGAGTCGGACCGTGCCCCGGCACAGTCCCTCGCGATCACAGGTGAGGCGTTCACGTTTGCTGACACGTTGCCCGCGTTCCTGCAACTCAACTTCAACAGGGCCGCTATAGGGCTGACCGAAAGCTGTCACCGAAAGTGTGTAGTGCAGCGTCTCGCCGCTGAGCTGCTGCTCGGCCAGTTCTGCATTGAGGGGAGCCAGGCGATACTCTGCAACCTCAAAGCGACAGACATCCGCTTCGGTGTTTTCCAATGTTGCCTCGTACTCGCCTTCTGGCAGCCCTTGCATAGACCAGAGGCACAACCCATACTCATCCAGCGTGACAGGATAGTCGGCGTAGGGGTTGCCACTCAGGCGCAGTCTGAGCTTCAATTCCTTGCTGGGAGATTGCGGAGCGGCGATCAAGAGGCGTACGGTGTCGCGATTGGCGCGGTAGAGCGCTTTGTCGCAGGTGAGCGAAACGAGTTGGGGCCGCGGCAATGCTTTCGGTGAGATGCGCACTCCCGGCAGCGTTATTTCCTGAGCTTGACCGCGAAACAACACAGCAGGTTTCGCGGTCACATTGGTAATGCCGGAGGTCTCTAGCAGGGTGTTTATACCCGAACGCTGTAGCCAATGCGCTCTAAGGAAGACGAACCAGTCCCCGATCAGGATGGCATCTCCCACGGCCCTGGCAAATGAGTAGTCAGAGACGCTAATAGTGGGATCAGGAGTAGCCGGGGGGAGCTGCCTGCCACAGGTAGGGCAAAATAGACTCCCCGGTCGCATCTGCGTACCACAGTTGGGACATTTCTTTTGTGCCATAACGTTCCCTTTCGTTTTTTTCATTGTGCCATATTGGTCTCGATATCTCCTGCGCAACCGACATAGCGTACCGCATCAAGGAAGCTTAACATTGGTTCTGTGAGTATCATATCAGATTTTTCAAGGAGGGCAATAGATACAGCAGCCTGGGCAAACTTGCCTGAAATCGACATCCCAAAAGTTGCCATGCTCATCAGGGCTATTTACAAGTCGCGTTCCGTTGTCTTTCCTCGCGCCTCCGGCGCTCGCCGAGAGGAATTGTTGAGGTGGTGGCGGGCTTTCAGCCCGCCACCACCTCAACAATTCCTCTCAATGTCGGTCCGCTTGCGGACCGACATGAGCAAAAGGACGACTTTTAAATAGCCCTGCATGCTCATCATATTACTTACAAGCAAGTCATCGAATATGATATGATTTACATATGTCGTGTTCCTCTTGTCAAGGGAAAGCAGGTGCCTTTTGCAGAATGACGTATCGCGCCATGGAGGACTAACCAGTCCTCCTCCACTCATGCAACCAAACCAACCACAGCAAAACAGACGGCGCCCGCGGTGGCCGGTGATCCTGGTAAGTGTCGTGAGCGCTGCGGTTGTGATTGAGTGGATCGTACTCGCTCTTCTGAGTGGCTTCCCACAATCTCTCTTGCGTCGCGTTACGCCTCCTCCTACATCTGTAACCGTAGCAGCCACAGCTCCCCCAATCAACGCTTTTCATGCTGCACCTTGTCCGTTTCAACTGGGAACGGGAATAGTCGAGGGACAGAGGGTCAAATGTGGCTATGTGACGGTGCCTGAGAACCGAAGTATAAACAATGGACGGACTGTTCGGCTGGCGCTGGCCATCTTCAAGACACCAGCGGTCGCATCGGACCCCTATCCAGTAATCCGTCTTGACGGAGGTCCAGGTAGCCCTTCACTGGATAATTGGGCGCACAACATCACAAGTGCAAACTTCTCGCAGTATGTGTTCAATCATGATCTGATCATGTTTGATCAGCGCGGTACCGGCCACTCGCAGCCTTCTTTGAACTGCCCGGAATTCCTCAATCTTCAGTTCTCGACCATCAATCAACACTTCAGTCAAGCGGAAAACGAAAAACTGCAACTCCAGGCGGCGCGAACCTGCCACGACCGCCTGGTACAGTCAGGCATTGACCTGAATGCCTACAACACACTGGAAAATGCAGCCGACGTGCGTGACATTATCCACGCCTTGGGCTACAAACAGATGACGCTGTATGGTGCTTCCTATGGCACACGGCTCGCTCTCACCGTCACGCGCCTCTACCCATCGGTTATTCATGCTGTCGTGCTCGACTCTGTCTATCCGCCCCAGAAGAATAGAACGGACCTGCCAGGCTCAGCCAAACGGGTTTTCCAGGTGCTTTTTCAAGCATGTGCTACCAATCCCACCTGCAACCAGCGATATCCAGGGTTGGAAACGGTCTTCTACACACTGGTGGACAACTTGAAAGCCAATTCTATCACCTTTCAAACAACCGACCCTTACACAAACAAGAGCTATACCGTGTCATTTGCCGGCGATGACCTGATATTCTGGCTCTATAGTGCCCTCTACGTTACATCGTTGATTCCCCAGCTCCCGTCGGCGATTTTTCAGATCCGCGACCACAACTATACCCAGCTCTCCCAAATCTATAGCGTCGTGGAGTTTGACGACACGTTAAGTTACGGCTTATTCTATTCAGCAGAATGTAGTGAAGACTGGGCTTTTTTAACGAAGCAAGACATCACCAAAGCCACCCAGGGAATCACGCCTCAAATTCAATCAGCGTTCGCAAGTGAGCTGCAACAAGAGTATGACACATGCCAGATATGGAAGGTGAAACCGCTTCCCGCCGTGCAGAAACAGGCTGTGACGAGCGATATCCCCACACTGATCCTCTCAGGCGAGTATGATCCGGTTACGCCACCAGAGGATGGGATGCTCACAGCGCAAACGCTGACACACAGCTACTACTTTCTCTTTCCAGGGATGGGCCACGGCGAGGAGTACAGCGATTCTTGCCCGAGCACTATCATTTCTGCCTTTGACGATAACCCGACCCAGAAACCATCTGGCGCCTGTATCAATGCCATGTCGGAGCCTGCTTTCCAGTAGCTACCTTGCCCGGCCCTAATGGTCAATGCACAACAACTACAAACGTTGGCAGCAGGACACCAGGGAACCATTGTTGTGGGTCGCGACCTGATGACGTTTGTGATCTAATAGGAAGCTGCATTAGAAACACCCTAGCTGTTTATCCAGGCTGCTGCTAGTCGAATGGGTGATGTGAGTGATCGCTTGATGACGTATAGTATGTTCAGTCGTTGAATATAGGAAGCTGGCACCAACGCCAGGCTTACTACTACGAAAGAGAACATACTATGGAACAAGCAACAACCGATACCCATGTCTTGAGGATACTATCGAACCAGATGGCGAACGCGGTCGAGCGCGTTAGCCTTGCCCTGGTGCTCGTCAACGGTCGTCAGCGGCAGCCTGCAAGCGGCGTTGTCTATGCACAGGACTTGATCCTGACCGCGGACCATGTGCTGGAGCGCGAGGAGGATTTGACCATCCAGACCCATGATGCGCGTACACTGCCGGCCCAATTTGTCGGTCGCGACCCATCCACGGACCTGGCTGTGTTGCGCGTAGCAGATCTCGCACTGAGCCCGGCAGTGGCTGCGCCAGAAGCGGCTCGCGTTGGTCAACTGGTGCTGGCCGTCGGTCGATCGACAAGTGAAGGCCCAATGGCGAGCGTTGGCATCGTGAGCGCCATCGGCGGTCCATTACGTACAGGGCGAGGCGCAACACTTGAGCGCTATATCCGCACTGACGCAACTCCCTATCCTGGTTTCTCGGGTGGACCATTAATTGACGCACAAGGGACAGTCGTCGGCATCACGACGACTGGATTGGTGAACGGCGTAGCGCTTGCCGTGCCCGCATCCATTGCCTGGAGTATCGCCGAGACGCTCGTAAAGCAGGGGTATATCAAGCGCGGCTACCTGGGTATCAGCAGCCAGGTAGTACATCTGCCCCCCGTGCAGCGCGTGGGACGCACACAGGAGCACGGCTTGCTCATCGTCAAAGTGGATGACGATAGCCCTGCCCAAAAAGGTGGCCTGATGCTCGGTGATATACTGGTAGAACTTGACGGTCAGACGATCACCGATACGGAGGACCTGCAGACGCTGCTCACCAACGACCGCGTTGGCAAGACGATACCAATTGACGTCATTCGTGGTAACACTCTCCAGAGAGTGCAGGTCACAGTAGGTCAGCGAAAATAGGGTAAAACAGCTGAGGCAGGATAGGATATGTCCCGTCTGCGGACTTCGCCCTTATCTCTCATTACTAAGCAGGTAAAACATGGCACAAGAAACAATCTTTTCCCCATCAACACCGTCTCTACTGCCGGATGCGTTTTCGCACGCGCTGATGCAGATCACCAAGAAGGTGCAGGCCAGCATCGTCCAGGTACGCAATGAGGGTCGCGGTGTCGGCACCGGCATCATCTGGAGTACAGACGGGTATATTATAACGAACCATCATGTTGTTCCCGGTGATAAAACGACCATTCAAGTGCATCTGTCAGACGATCGCATACTCGAAGCAAAGGTGGTTGACCGCCATCCAAAGCAGGATTTAGCAATGTTGCGTATTGCAGCAGAGAACCTGCAAGCGGCATCAGTTGGCGACTCATCGAAGTTGCGCGTCGGCGAATGGGTCTTCGCGATAGGCAACCCATGGGGCCAGCGCGGAGTCGTCACCGCTGGTATCGTGAGCGGCATCAGCGCAACAAAGGATAATGGTGATGACTCGCCTAGACGCTACATCAAGTCAGACGTGCATCTCGCTCCCGGTAACTCTGGTGGGCCGTTGCTTGATGCTGAAGGTAGGGTCATCGGGATCAATGCGATGATCTTTGGTGGCGACCTGGCTGTGGCCATTCCAAGTAATGTCGTCAGTTCCTGGTTAGCAGGATTGCCCAAACGCCGCGTCACGTTGGGAATCGAGGTACAGCCAATCGAGTTGCCCACCGACATACGCCAGAAGGCGGGTATGAAGGCTGAACAGACCTCGGGACTGCTGGTGATCGCTTTAGGGTCTATGGCAGCGGATGGGCTCAATGGACACGGTGCGAAAGGGCAAGTAGTTCACACTGGCGTGCTGATCGGCGATATACTACTGAATGTGGCAGGCAGGGCAGTGGTTGATGCAGCATCACTGCTAGACATCGTTGCCCGGCGAGAGCCACAAGATAGCGTACAAATGCAAGTGGTACGTGGAGGTGCCGTTCTGACCATCGATGTGACAGTAGGGACGTTGGAGCAAAAAGGATGATACATGCGTTCGTCGTTGCATCAACACCGATGATGCTAGCGGGGTTACGCAGCATGCTCGCTGCACCAGGTGTGCAGGTAGTGGGCGAAACGTCAGTTCCAGACGAGATTCTCACAGAGCTTCCAGGAATTGATGTCATCGTGGCAGACGAGATATTGCTTGAAGAGGTGAGGCGTGCAATGACGAGCAAAGTGAATGGAACAGTAGCACTGGTGGTACTCACGAACAATGATGAGGGGCCACTCTCAGTGCTACATACGCTCTCGCTACGTGGCTGGAGCATCGTGCCCCTGGATGCCACGGCTGCCCAGCTCCAGGCAGCCGTAGTGGCGGCTGCCCAGGGGCTCATTACACTTCCCGCAGCATTTGCCGACCGGCTCTATGAACCGCGCCCAGTCGTCGGGACCGTCACCCTCGGTTCACTTGATGAGCCACTGACGGCTCGTGAGCGCGAGGTGTTGGAACTGGTCAGTCAAGGCTTATCGAACAAGCTCATTGCACGGAGACTACAGATTAGTGAACATACCGTCAAATTTCATGTTTCCTCGATCTCTGCCAAGCTTGGGGCCTCAAGCCGCACAGACGCGGTAAGCCGTGGAGTGCGGCGTGGCCTCATCACCCTTTGAAGACAATCCCAAAGGCCTGATACATATAGAGACTCTGTCACTCTCTTCTCAGACGCAAGTCCTGTGGAGTTGCTCGTCCTTCCCTTCCCTTCTCCATGGGGCAACTGGATCCCTGATATCGTTCCTTCCAGGGGGCTGGCTGATAAAAAAAGTTCGGGGTGAGAACGACGTTTTTGTAGGAGGAAATATGGAAGATCGGGCTGGTTGCACCAGAAATCGGCGGTACGATCCAGACCCAATGGGCAGGCACCGTTCGCCCAGCTTGTTTTTCTAACGCATCGTGACAGATAAATTGCCGGGAGGCGGTATGATGGTCGACGATGGTCACGCCGTGTTTGGCAAACGAGGACAAGACGGCAACATTCAGTTCGACGAGGGCGCGATCTTTCCACAGCGTGCGGTCGGAGCGGGTATCGAGCCCCATGTGCTCTGCAATCAGCGGGAGCAGGTTGTAGCGGGTGACATCGCCCAGGTTGCGTGCTCCGATCTCGGCGCCCATGTACCAGCCATTGAACGGAGCGGCCGGATAGGAAATGCCACCGATCTCCAGGCGCATATTGGAGATCACGGGCAGAGCATGCCACTTGAGACCCAACCCGGCAAACCAGGCATAGTCAGGATGGCTGAGCGGTACCTCGAGCACTACCTCGTGCGGGAGTTCAAACAGCTTGGGAGGTTGGTTGGGGAGCTGGATCACGATGGGAAGGAGATCAAAAGGGGTGCCTGCTCCTCCCTTCCAGCCCAAACGCCGAACCTCATCGGTGAGGTCAGCGTGCAAGGGATCACCAACGACCGAGCCACCTGGCTGATGATAGCCTGCATAGCGGATGAGCTGCGGATTCCAGATGCGGATGCCTGGCTGCCCCGGGACTGCAGGGGCAAAGATAGTGATGGTAGACCTGATTTTCCCTTCGTTCGTTGCAAATCGGAGGTGCTCGACCAGCGCTGCGAAGATCTCCTCTGCTGTCTCCAGGTGACGCATATCGCGGACGGCGAGCGATTTCCAGTGCAGCCGCCCGATGCAGCGGGTGTTGTTGCGCCAGGCAACCCTGGCTCCGTAAGCGAGCTCATCGTAGGTCTGCTGGTAGGTTCCAGTCTGTTCGATCTCTCCTCGGACAGAGGCAAACCGCCGAGGATAGGCTTCGAACATTCCACACTCCTGGTGAAACAGGTGCAAGTACGCCCTGGCTTCGAGCAACAGTTCTTGAGCATCCTCCACAGGCGTCTGGTGGTATCCCCGCGTCTTTTTTCTAGTGCCTAATAGGTCTTCTGATCGCTCTTGAAGACATGTTGGTAGAATTGCCATACACACGTTCCTCCCTGATTATGTTCTGCTATAAAGAAAGTCTCCTGCTCCAGGACAGATGGAGCCCTGCTTCCATGCACTATGGAAAACGGGCCTGACGGATAGACATTCACATATATTGTACTTGTGCGCCCAAATGAGGAGGATATTTCAAACGGGGAATTAAGAGCCCTACCAACTACTCCTGCCTTGCAAAAAACGCATGAACGAATGTGATCAGTTATCTCACATTCGTTCACTTGTATCTTAAGCCAACGTTGGCTCGGCCTGGGCAGGTGCAACTGCTTCTACCGGCCTGGTGAGTTCAAGGTCGATGATCAAGGTGATCTCGTCACCCGCGACCAAACCGCCTCCCGCTAACAGCATGTTCCAGTTCAGACCCCAATCTTTACGGTTCACCTTTCCACGCAGGCTGAACCCAGCACTGTACGTATTCCAGGGAGTCTGGTTCACTCCACCATATTCCCCATCCAACACCACTTCTTTGGTGATGTTGTGAATGGTCAGATCGCCAACGAGCTGCCCGTGGTTCGCATCATGCATGACCACTCGTTTGCTCTTAAAGGTGATATAGGGATGCTGCTCCACGTCGAAGAAATCCGTCGAGCGGAAATGATCATCCCGTTGGGCATTGTGGGTATTGACACTGGCTGCCTCGATCTGTATCTCGGCCTTTGAGCGTGCCAGGTCATGCTCATCGAATTCCACGATGCCACGAAATCGCTCAAATTCTCCCCTCACCGTTGAGACCATCATGTGTCGGCCAGTAAAGCCGACGTGTGTATGCCCTTCATCAAATTGCCAATTCATCAAATGTCTCCTTTTGTGTATGAAACGGAAATGTTCTCGTCCAGAATCATGTCAGACCGCAACCAGCCTGAGCACATCCTTTCTTAAGAACGTCATTGCGTTGCGTATAGTTGCACATACAACTATCTAGAATATAGCAGCATTTTGTTGTTTTGTCAATGGTTGCAGAGACAACTTTTCTGTGATATACTTGGAAACATGACAGAGGAACATCTTTCAGAACAGCATCTTGCGGCCTGGCGTGCCTTCTTGAAAGCGCATGCCAGCATCATTGATCGGATTGATCATGATCTGGTGGCAGCCGAGCGTCTGCCGCTTTCATCCTACGACGTGCTCATTGAACTGTATGAAGCCCCTGAGCGTCGGTTACGCATGCATGAATTGGCGCAACGAGTAGTCTTGAGTCGGAGCGGGCTTACCCGTTTGGTTGATCGTCTCGAAGCAGACGGGCTCTTGACACGAGACCGTTGTGGCACGGATCGTCGCGGGGCCTATGCAGTCATCACAGAGCAAGGAGTCGCAGCGCTGCGAAGAGCATGGCCGGTCTATGCAAGAGGGATTGTTGAATATTTTGCTCAATGGCTGACCCCAGAGGAGGCACAGGTCCTGGAGTCAGCGCTCGAACGCATCGTCCAGGCTCCTGCCAAAAAGTAGCGAATATGCATACTTCCATCCCACCGCGCTTACTGCGCTTCGTTAAGCTCCCTTGGCGTGCCCCGACAGGCTATAAGACAACCAGTGATCTAGAGCCCACGAAGCTAAAAATGATGGAAAACGGACCCTTGCGGTTACGCTGCTCTCTATACGTTGTTAGCCCGATACAGCATCTCACCCGCATGCGGCACCACCAATATCCCCTCCTGCTCGCGACCTTCCCACTCCCGCGGATCAATCGTGCGATAGTCCGCATAGCCCAGATTAACGCGCCGACAACGTTCCTCTGGAATGCTTGTAGCCAGCGTCACCGAGATGCGAGGCGTTTCTATGCCGCTAGCAGGATCATATACGCCCGTCCCCTTCACGTGCGTGCTATGGGCGAGAATGCTGCCCGGCACATGCTTAAAGCGGTCCCACTGTTTGACGAAATAATCCCGCACATGGTAGCCCACCTGGTCGATCAGCTTGCCATGGGTGTAGGAGACTTCGCTGATATGCGGCGCGTAGATAATGACTTCGCCCCCATCAGCAATGGCTGGCTCCGTCTTGTACATTGCCTTGGCAGCCGTCCACAAATCGTCGTAGATGGCAGATGGCATAGAGAGGACGCGCCGGAAAGGATGCGGCACCGTAATGATGTTGAGTTGCGCGGAAAGATCAGCAGCCATGTTGAAGGCCTCGGCATGGGGTCCGATGTAGAGGCCGTGCAGTGCCTGACCCCGCAGTACCAACGCCAGGCAGAGCAGCGGACGAGGCACGAATGCTGCCCCTCGGTGGATAACGCGCCGCACGGGAGTATCCTTGATGCCGATGGTGCGCATGCTGGTGACGAGTGCTCCCAACCAATGCGTGAAGTTGATAATGTCGGGTCCCGCGATGCCGGGGAAGAGATACTTGGCCCCGCCGGAAAAGCCCGCAACCTCGTGGGGAAATACTGGCCCACAGATCATCAATTGGTCGTACTCAAAGATCAATCGATTGAGTGTGACGGGTACTTCGTCAACCAGCAAGCCACCGGTCAGGTGCTCGGCCTCCGAGCGCGATATTACGCCGATGGTCTGAAGCATCGTCGGCTCGGCCCAGTGGTGATTGAATATCCGTACGTTGGGATAGTGTTCCGCTCGCTCATCTGCCGACACGCCCACCAGGTGGTCAATCGCTTCCTCAGACATCGGCGGGTGCGTTCCCAGGGCGATTAAGTAGTCCAGGCACGCTACACGCCGCCCAAGTCGCTCATAGAGCAGACGGAAGAGCAGTGGGATGGGTGCAGTGCGTGTCCCATCGGGGATGATGACCAGGACTCGCTTGCCGTCCAGAGGCAACGGGTCGCAGGCCTGTGCGATGAGTTGCTGTACGTCTTCAATGCTCAATGTCTCTGTTGTCGAACCTTTTGCCAGAATCATAACAATCACTCCTGGTTCCTAAACGCCGCTAAACGCATCCACCATGGCTCGCTCGACAGCGAGATATTACCAGGGAATAGGCTTGCGGTCGAGGAAGAAGCCTCCGGTCGGTCCCCTATCAGGGAGCGTTGCGAGCCACACAATGGTCTCTACCCCCTGCTCGATAGAACGAGGAGCGCCGGGACCGCCCATCTGGGTGCGAACCCATCCCGGATCGACCGAGTTCACCAGCACATTCGCTTCCCGTGCCGCGTCCGCCACCATACGAGTCAACGCATTCAGCGCCGCTTTGGAGACGGCATATGACGGCGCGAAATCGCCCATCGTCGCGAGCTGTCCTCCTCCCGAGGACACGTTCACCACCCGCCCATAGCCACGCCTGATCATTCCCGGAACCAGTGCCTGGCACAGCGCAAGCGGGCCAAAGAAATTTGTCTCCAGGGTCGCGTGAACGAGTTCGAGTTCTACCTCCAGGACACTACGTCCTTCGTCGGGATAGACCGCAGCATTGTTGATCAGCATGTCTGCACCCCCAAAACGCGCCTCCAGCGTCTGCTGCAATTGCTTCACGCTCACGGGATCAGTGACTTCTAGCGCATGGTACGTGACAGAGAGCCCTTGCCGCACCAGGGACTGTGTGGCCTGCTCACCCCGTGCCTGGTCCCGACTCGCTAACACCACGTGATAGCCCAGCTGTGCCAGTTGTCGGCATGTCTCCAGTCCCATCCCGCGATTCGCTCCCGTCACCACCGCTACTCCTGTGTTTCGCTGCATACGAAACCTCCATCGCTACACCGACCGGTAATCAGGGCAACTTTCTCAGAAAACCGTGCCATACATCCTCTTCTTTCCTACACTCCTGTTCGTTTGTATTGTACCGCATTCGCAGAACCATCGTCTGCGTAAGCAGCGAAACGGCAAAACGCGGATCCGCTTCCCTACTTGCTGGTTTGCTGAACCCGTGCTTGTGCGAGTGTCACCAATTGTTGATTGCCCTTCGCCCATTTGACGATAAACGTGCTGCTGCGAATCTTCCATCCTTGCTGGGTTCTACTCAAAAGATAGCTGTAGGTTCCCCCAAGGGTCCAGGTGGACTCGCCTGTGGAAGTAGGCAACAGATGGGTGGCCTGGACATAGGCGAAACAGGTCGCTTCGTCGCCGTTCACGGTGATGAGCTGATTCGCAAGCAAGTGGTGCGTGGCCTCAAAGCCGCTGAGCGTCTGTTGCCACTGTGCCACCAGGTCATCTGCTCGCAAGCGGACGGACGTTCCCCCAGAGAGCGAGGTGTAGTCCAGGTCCAGTTCATCAGTAAAGCAGGCACGTACGCCTGCCCAGTCTCGGGCATCCGCGCAGGTCGCTACTCGCGTCACCACGTCAGCGATCTCAGCACGATCCAGGAGCTGTTGTACGATTGGCTCATCCATAATATCGTTCTCCTTTCTTTATCCTGTCACCTT
>WNFT01009993.1_pt1 | contig 21090 bp, 21 predicted proteins | sample 5400191 | NCBI WGS metagenome assembly WNFT01 (sample SAMN13153359, study PRJNA577476) | soil metagenome | isolation source: 80 cm saprolite under Madrone tree | place: USA:California | collected 2016-06-14 | reverse complement strand
CCTTCTCGTCTACCGGCTCGCCGATCACGTTGAGGATGCGTCCCAGCACTTCCTTGCCGACCGGCACCGAGATCGGGCCGCCGGTATTCTTCACCTGCTGGCCGCGCACCAGGCCGTCCGTCGAGTCCATGGCTATGCAGCGCGCCGTGTTCTCCCCGAGGTGCTGCGCGACCTCGATGGTCAGGTTGTCCGACTTGTCCGAGATCCCCGTGTTCGAGACGGTCAAGGCGGTGAAGATCTCGGGAAGTGACCCGGGTGGGAACTCGACGTCCACCACCGGCCCGATCACCTGCGTGACCTTGCCCACTTTTGCCGTTTCGCTCAGTGCAACTGCCATCGTGACCTCTGCGCTCTAGTGAAACGCCTGCCTGGCAATCATTTCAGCGCCTCCGCGCCGGAGACGATCTCCATCAGCTCCTTGGTGATCGACGCCTGCCGGGCGCGGTTGTACTCGAGCGAAAGTCGCCCGATCATGTCGTTTGCGTTCTTGGTGGCGGAGTCCATCGCCGTCATGCGGGCGCCGTGCTCCGAAGCCTCCGACTCAAGAAGCGCCCGCCAGATCGACATCGCCAGCTGGCGCGGAATCAGGCTCTCGAGCAGCTGCGGGCGCGAGGGCTCGTAGAGGTGCTCGGGGGTGATGAACCCGCCTTCGTCCTCGCGCTTCGCGGACGGGGGCGCGACGATGGGCAGCAGCTGGGTGAAGGTGATGGCCTGCGACATGGCGCTCTTGAACTGGTTGTAGAGGAGATGGACGGCATCGAGTTTGCGCTCGCGAAACTCGACGATCAGATCGTCGGCCACCTCTTTCGCCATCGCATACCGCAGCCGCCCAAAGAAACCGACGTAGTCCCTGCGGGTCTCGATCCCGCGCCTCTTCGCGAAGTCGCGCCCGCGCCGCCCGATGGTGGAGAACTGGATCGCCTCGTACTTGTCACCCTCTTCCACCAGGAACCGCTGCGCACGCCGGATGATGTTCGAGTTGAAGCCGCCGCAGAGGCCGCGGTCGCTGGTGAGCAGCACCACTTCGATACGGCGGGGATTTTCGCGCGCCTCCATCAGCGGGTGGGGCGGGATCTCCGCCGCCGCGCGCCCTCCCGCGAGAGAGCCGAGCAGCTCGTCCAGCGCCTGGGCATAGGGCCGGGTCCGCACCACCGCGTCCTGGGCACGGCGCAGCTTGGCCGCGGCGACCAGCTTCATCGCCTTGGTGATCTTCTGCGTGTTCCGCACCGACTTGATGCGGTTGCGGATGGTGCGGAGGGAAGCCATCTATGCCTTCGCGGTCGTCGGCCTGAAGACGCTCTTGAACTCCTCGAGCGCCTTGTCGAGCGCGGCGCGCACGTCGTCCGTGAGATCTTTCTTCTCGCGCAGCAGCTTGAGCGCCTGCGGATGCCGCGTCTCCATGAAGTCGATCAGCTCCTGCATGTAGCGCTGGACGTCGGATACCTCGATGTTGCGGATCCAGACCACGCCGCTCTTGTCCTTCTGCGTGCCGGCGTAGATCTGGACGATCTGCTTCTCGACCGGCATCGGCACGTACTGGCCCTGCTTGAGGATCTCGGTGAGGCGGGCGCCGCGCGCGAGCGTCTCCTGCGTCGACTTGTCCAGGTCGGACCCGAACTGCGAGAATGCCGCTAGCTCGCGGTACTGCGCCAGCTCGAGGCGCAGGCTGCCGGCGATCTTCTTCATGCCCTTGATCTGCGCGTTGCCGCCGACGCGGGATACGGAAATGCCGGCGTTGATGGCCGGGCGCTGGCCGGCATTGAAGAGATCGGTCTCCAGGAAGATCTGCCCGTCGGTGATGGAGATGACGTTGGTCGGGATGTACGCGGAAACGTCGCCCGCCTGCGTCTCGATGATCGGCAGCGCGGTCAAAGAGCCGCCGCCGCGCTCCCGGGAGAGCTTCGCGGCCCGCTCGAGCAGACGGCTGTGCAGATAGAAGACGTCGCCCGGATACGCCTCGCGCCCCGGAGGACGGCGCAGGAGCAGCGAGAGCTGCCGGTACGCAACTGCCTGCTTGGAGAGGTCGTCGTAGATGATGAGCGCGTGCTGGCCGTTGTCGCGGAAGTACTCGCCCATCGTCACGCCGGTGTAGGGCGCGAGGAACTGCAGCGGCGCGGGATCGGAGGCGCTCGCGGTGATGACGGTGGTGTACTCCATCGAACCGTGCTGGTTGAGCCGGTCCACGACGCGCGCGACCGTCGACTGCTTCTGGCCGATCGCGACGTAGATGCAGAACATGTTCTGGCCCTTCTGGTTGATGATCGCGTCCACCGCCACCGCCGTCTTGCCGGTCTGGCGGTCGCCGATGATCAGCTCGCGCTGTCCGCGGCCGATGGGGATCATCGAGTCGATGGCCTTGATGCCCGTCTGCATCGGCTCTTTCACCGACTCGCGCGCGACGATGCCGGGTGCCTTCACCTCGATCTTGCGCCGCTCCTTGCCTCCGACGGGACCCTTCCCGTCGATCGGCTCGCCGAGCGCGTCGAGGACGCGGCCGATCACTTCCGGCCCGACCGGGACGTCGGCGATCCGGCCGGTGCGCTTGACGACGTCGCCCTCGCGCAGGTGCTGCTGGTCGCCCATCAGGGCCACGCCGACCGAGTCTTCCTCGAGGTTGAGCACCAACCCGATCAGATCCTTGGGAAACTCGACCAGCTCTCCCGCCATCACCCCTTCGAGCCCGTAGACTCGCGCAATACCGTCGCCGGTGGAGAGGACCGTGCCGGTCTCGCTCACCTCGACCTGCTTGCCGTAGCCCTTGATCTGCTCGCGGAGGATGCGGCTGATTTCGTCGGCCCGGATTTCCGCCATGTGCTCTGCTCCGTGACTGCGCGGTGACTACAGCGGCGCCCTCTTCAGCTCCCGACGCATGCGCTCGAGCTGGGTGCGCAGGCTGCCGTCCAGCATCGTCGGGCCCACCTGCGCCACCACGCCGCCGATGAGCGACGAATCCGTCTTCGACTCCAGCACGACGGCGCGACCCGTCGTGCGTCCGATCGCCTCCCGGAGGCGCTCCAGCTCGTGCTCGCTGAGCGGTCCGGCGGAGGTCACCGTGGCGCGAATCCGGCCCGCCTGGCGGTCGACTAGCGCGCGGTACAACCGGGCGATCTCCGCAAGCGCCCCCATGCGCTGGCGATCGACCAGCAGCCGGAGGAAATTGACCGTCACGGCAGACAGCTTGAGCGCGCCGGCGAGGGCATCGACGACTGCGTGCCGCTGCTGCGGCGTATAACCGGGATTGACCAACATGAAGCGGAGATCCCCGCTCTGCCTCATCGCCGCCAGGACGGATTCCAGCTCGTCGCCGTACTGCTCGAAGCGGCCCTCTTCCACGCCGAGCGAGAGCAGGGCGCGGGCGTAACGTCGGGCGACGCTCGAGGCGATCAAGTCGGTAGCTCCTGCAAAAACCCTGAAGGCGCGGCTACCTAACACGTGGGACAGACAGGGTCAATGCGCTGCGGCGTCCAGTGACCATGCGTAGTTTTCGCGCATGAAGCTCATCGTGCAGGGCAAGCAGATGCGGGTCAGCGAGGGCTTGCGCCGATACGCGCAGGAGCACGTGCTCAAGCCGCTGCGCCGCTTCTACGACAACGAAGCGGCCGAGCTGCGCGTCGAGGTCGGCATCGACAACGGCAACCGCGGCGAGTCGAAGCAGTGCCACCTGACCTTCCGCATGCCGGGTGCGCGGACCATCCAGATCGAGCAAACCACGCCGGATGTCTACGGCGCGCTGGACGTCGCCGCCGACCGCCTGGTCAGGGTGGCGAAGAAGGAGCTCGGCAAGATGCGCCGCCCCAAGGGCCACCACAAGGAGCATCCGCTCGCCACCGTGGTGGCCGAGGGCGGCGTTCCCGGAGGGCTGGTCGAGGACCTGCCGAACGGGCGCGCGCTTCGCCACCTCGAGCGCCCGATGTCGCCGCGCCGCCGCAAGTAGCAGCTGCATTCCAATGCTGATCTGAAGCGTCAGCCGGTTGGAGCCGGGGCCTTGACGCGACCTCTTGCTGTCTTACGTTGCGGTCGCCGACGGGAACGAGGGAAAGCCCCTCCGGCATCCCATAGGATTTTCTTTTGCTTGAAAGGAGCAAAGGTATGGCCATCATTCGTCGTAACGATCCCTTCCGCGACTTGCGCGCGCTGCAGGACCAGCTCTTCCGCACCTTCGACTCCGCCTACCGTGGCAGCGGCGGCGAGGACGAGCAGTCGATGGTGGCGACCTGGTCGCCGCTGGTCGACATCTTCGAGGATTCCGAAGGCATCACGCTCAAGGCGGAGTTGCCGGAAGTCGAGGCGAAGGACGTCGAGATCCAGATCGAGGGCAACACGCTCACCCTGAAGGGCGAGCGCAAGCTGGAGCACGAGGACAAGCGCGACGGGTATCACCGGGTCGAGCGCACCTACGGCTCGTTCAGCCGGACGTTCACGCTGCCGAGCACGGTGGACGTGGAGCACATCACGGCTGAGTCGAAGGACGGCGTGCTGCGCGTCTTCCTGTGGGGCCGGAGCCGGTGTCCATCTTGCAGGTGCCGTCGAAGAAGACGCCGCGGTCGATGACGACCGAGGCGGTCGTGAGATTGCCGCGCACCTTTGCCGGCGCCTTCAGCTCGATGGCCTTCGAGGCGGTCGCGTCGCCCTGGTAGTCGCCCAGGCAGGTCATCGTCCCCACCTTGACGTTCGCCTTCACCTCGGCGCCCTCGCCGATGATCAACTGGTCGGTCGAGATGATCTCGCCGGAGAACTTGCCGTCGATCCGGACGGTGCCCTCGAAGATCAGCTTGCCCTCGAACTGGCTACCCTTGCCGAGCAGCGCGTTCAGCTCGGGGCTACGCGATGCAGGGGTCGGAAGCGGCGCCACGTTCGAAGGGCCGTTCGGGGTGGGCGTCTGAGCGGGAGCTGTGTTCTGTGCCATTCGTGTCAGTCCTTTGGTTGGAGCGGGGTGGAAGGGCCTCTCATATCCGTCGCTCGTAAACACTACAAGCGCGGCCGCTATGCCGCCTTCCAGCGGCGGATGGCGGTTCTACCTGAACGCTGCGGCGGCGAGGATGAGCAGCACCAGCGCCTCTCCGGTGATGAAGCCTGACGCGAGCGGCGTGTTGTAGACCTCTTCCCTTCTTGGACTCACCTTCTGCCACACGAACTGGGTCAGGCCACCGATGATCATGGGAACGACGGCGAATCCAGGGATCAACATCCCGAGCCCGACGGCCGTCGGCGACGGGATCCAGCGGCCGATCCGGGTATGCGACTCGAGCAGCGTCAGGACCACGCCGATGACCAGGGCGATGAGGAGCGCATACAGGGCGCTCGAGGGCAGCGCCCCGAATCCCTTCGACAACAGCTCCGCGAATCCCGCCCACTTCACGCTGATCGGTGAGGAGAGTCCTCGCTCCCCACCGATGCCGTACTTGGCGCGCACCAGGGGATAGGCGACGGCGACGGCAAAGGCGCCGATGGGAACCCCGATCAGCTGCAAGATCGTCAGGTTCCGGTTGGTCGATCCGACGATCTTCCCCGCCCGGTAGTCCTGCATCAGGTGCTCGCCGTTCGCCGCCACCGCGCCGCTCATGCCCGATCCGATCATGTTGATCGGCACGTGGCCCGGAGCGAGCACGGCGAACACCGCCTGCATCACGTTGGCCATCGCGCTGATCGGCGCCCAGTTCGTCTCGCCGAGGACGCGGATGCCGACCAGCATCAGGATGAGCGAGAGGAATACGGAGACGAAGGAGAGCCAGAGCGGGAAGCCGAGCGAGATCTTCTGCACCGCGGCGAGCACGATGGCGGAGGCGATCGCTCCCCACACCACCCACTTGATGGGGAAGTCGCCACCTGCGTCCACGTCCTTGGAGCCGAGGCCGTGGAACGTCTTCGCGATCACCTTCCATTTGAGCGCGAGCGCCGCCAGCCCGCCCGCGACCATCAGGCCCGTGGCCGGCCACATGATCCAGCGCTGGAGGACGGCGTTGAACGTGAGCGAGGGAACGAGGCCGGCGCGCAGCAGCGGTTCGGGCGCGACGATCCAGGCGAGCACCATGCCGAGTCCCATCGAGAGCGTCACCCGCAGACCGATCAGCATGCCCGCCCCGAGGGAGAGGACGCCGATCTCGGTGCCGACCCGCAGCGCTTCGGCGTGCGGCGTGATGAAGGTGAAGTTCAAGGTCTCGGGAATCCAGCCCAGCGCCTGGCGCAGGACCGTGAAGGCGGCCGAGACGAACCCGCCGATGGCGAGAGCGGCGACGCGCGGCTTGGCCTGCCGCGGTCCCTCGTCGAGCACCAGCAGCGTCTCCCCGGCCGCGGTGCCATCCGCGAAGGTGAGGTTCTCCTGGTCGATGTAGTGCTTGCGCAGCGGCACCGCGAGCAGCACGCCGAGCAACCCGGAAGGAGCGAGCCAGGCGAAGATCTGCGGACCCGAGAGGTGCAGGTCGAGCAGCCCGCGCTGGTTCAGCATGTCGATGGCCGCGAGCACCACCGCCATGAAGCCGACGCCGGAGCCGGCGGCGGTCCCGGCGGTCTGGACCAGGTTGTTTTCCCAGCGCGTCCCGCGAGTGCCGGTGACGAGTCCCATCAGGGAGATGGCGATGAAGCCGAGGAATGCGCTGACCACCGACATGTTCGGCCCGTAGCCGATCTTCAGGACCACCACCGGCTCTGCCGCCCCCATCAGCGCCGCCACCACGACGGCGACGCAGATGGCCCGTGCCGTCAGCTCCCGTTTCGGCTCGGTCCGCGGAGGGATTCGCGGGGCGCGCCCGGCGCCCTCGGTCCTGCGCAACTCGGGGGCAGGTGCTTCGGTCGCGCCGGCGTCGGTCCCGCCCATGGTCACTCCCCGAGGATCGCCGCCAGCACGCGATCCAGCTCCTGAAGGCTGCCGTACCGGATCTCGAGCACGCCCTTGCCACCTTTGTCCCTCAACCCCACTCGCGCGCCGAGCCTGCGCTGCAGCTTCTCGACCAGGTGGCGCACCTGCGCGCCACCGTGAGCGTCGCGCTTCTTGCCCGGAAGGCGCCGCGACTTGAGACGCTGCACCAGCGCCTCGACCGCCCGGACGGAGAGGTTTTCGGCGATGACCTTTTCGGCGGCCTTGCGCAGATCGCCCTCGTCGGAGATTGCGAGAAGCGCCCGGGCGTGTCCCATGCTGAGCTGGCCGGCCACGATGGCCTCCTTGATCGCGTCCGGAAGCCGGAGCAGGCGCAGCGAGTTCGCGACCGTAGACCGCTCCTTGCCGACGCGCGCCGCGAGCTCCTCCTGCGTCAGTCCGTGCTCCTCGATCAGGCGCTTGTACGCCTCCGCCTCCTCCACCGGGTTGAGGTCCTCGCGCTGGATGTTCTCGATCAACGCGATTTCGAACGACTCGTTGTCGGTGACCTCGCGGACCATCACCGGCAGCTCGCGCAGCCCAGCCCTTTGTGCCGCGCGCCACCGGCGCTCGCCTGCCACCAGCACGTATCCGTCGCTGTCCCGCCGGACGATCAGGGGCAGGAGCACTCCCTTGCTGCGGATCGACTCCGCCAGCTCCTCGATCTGCCTTTCGTCGAAATGGCGGCGAGGCTGCGATCGGTTCGGGCGGATCTCCTCGATACCGAGGTTCATCACGCCCTTGCGCTCCGCGGGGGAGCCGCCGGGAATCAGTGCCCCGAGCCCCCGGCCGAGGGCCGGCCGCTTCGCCTGCGCCTTCGATTCCGTCACTAAATTCTCCCGCAATTACGCATGCTTGAGCCGAACGGCCCCGGCGCGGTGGCGCTGCACCAACTCTTCGGCGAGCTGAAGGTAGCTCTGCGCGCCCTTCGATTCGATGTCGTAGAGGATGGCGGGGCGCCCGTGGCTCGGCGCCTCGCTCAGCCGCACGTTGCGCGGGATCACCGTCTCGTAGACCTGCCCGCGCAGGTTCTTCTGCACGTCCTTCATCACCTGGTGGGCAAGGTTGTTGCGCGCGTCGAACATGGTGAGGACCACGCCCTCCATCTCCAGCTCGGGCTTGAGCGATCCCTTCACCAGATCGATGGTGCGCAGCAGCGACCCGAGCCCTTCCAGCGCGTAGTACTCGCATTGCAGCGGCACCAGCACCCGGTCCGCCGCCACCAGCGCATTGATGGTGAGGAGGCCGAGCGACGGCGGACAGTCGATCAGCACGTAGTCGTAGGCGTCGCGCACTCCATCGAGCGCCTCCCGCAGCCGCGATTCGCGCTCCTCCATGGAGACCAGCTCGAGCTCCGCGCCGACCAGGTCCGCGCTCGAGGGCAGCACGAACATGTTCGGCACCTCGGTGGGCAGGACGGCCGAGCGCGCATCCGCCTCGCCGAGCAGGGCGTGGTACACGGTGGTCCGATCTGGATCGCGCGCGATCCCCACGCCGCTGGTGGCGTTGCCCTGCGGATCGAGGTCGACGAGAAGCGCGCGGTGCTCCCGGGCGGCGAGGGAGGCGGCCAGGTTCACCGCCGTCGTCGTCTTGCCCACCCCGCCCTTCTGGTTCACGACGGCGAGCACCAACGCCATGCGCCCTCCCCCTCCGTGGTGAGGCGCGAGTACCACGCGGGTCCGACATCAATCAAGGAGCCGGTCGCACCTTCCCCGTGCGCGGAGAGGGGTTCCGCACGCGCGCCACGGCCCGCATCTTCAGGGTCCGTTGGCGACGGGACACCCTTCAGTGGTGTCCACGACTGGAGACACCGATGAAGATCGCTTGCGTTCTGGGACAGGGCTTCGAGGATTCCGAGTTCCGCATCCCTTACGATCGGCTCAGGGAAGAGGGGTACCAGGTCGACGTGATCGGCGTGAAGGCCGGAGAGGAGCTCAAAGGCTACAAGGGGAAGGAGAAGGTGAAGGCTGACAAGTCGATCGATCAGGTGAAGGCGGCCGACTATGACGCCCTGCTCGTCCCGGGCGGCCAGTCGCCGGACCACCTCCGCGTCGACAAGCGGATGGTCGACTTCGTCAAGCAGTTCGATCAGTCAGGAAAGCTGATCGCCGCAGTCTGCCACGGGCCGCAACTGCTGATGGCCGCCCACCTGGTCAAGGGCCGCACCTTGACCGCCTGGCAGACGATCCAGGACGACCTGCAGCAGATGGGCGCGACCGTGAGGGACGAGCCGGTGGTCAAGGACCGGAACTGGATCACCAGCCGCAAACCGGAGGACCTGGAGCAGTTCGCCTCGGCGATCGTCGACGAGCTCGAGCGCGGCGACGCCGGCATCCGCGACACCGGCCGTCCCTCGCAACCCGGCGCGCATCCCTGAGAGCTCGCCCGCAGAGCGGCGGAAGGAACGGAAGCCTGTTCCACGTGGAACAGGACGCTACAGGTGCTTGTAGATGGCCAGGCGGCGTTGGGATTTGGAGTACGGTAGCGTGTACGCCAGCTGCTGCTTGAGGGCCAGGTCGCCGAGGCGCTCGGGCGGCGCGTCCGCCGGACCGAGCATGCAGATCGCGACGCCCCCCGGCAGCACGTAGTGCTGGGCAAGCTGGAGCCAGTCCTGGACGGTCGCATATGCGCGCGCCACTGCGGCGTGTACGCGCGGGAGATCCTCCTTCGACGGGTTCCCTTCCAGGCGCACCGAATAAGCTCTCGCCTTCGGCAGGCGGAGCTCCGCCAGCGCGCTTTTGAGAAACGCCACCTTCTTCTGCACGGAGTCCACCAGCACCACTTCCAGGTCCGGCCTGGCGATCGCCACGGGGATCCCGGGGAATCCGGCACCGGTGCCAGCGTCGAGGAGGCTCCCCGAGGGGAGGACGGGCACGACCGCGAGGGAATCGAGAACGTGCTTCTCAGCCACTTCGTCGGGATCCGTGATCGCCGTCAGATTGATCGACTTGTTCCATTTGAGCATCAGATCGACGTGGCGGCCGAGCTGCATGAGCTGCTCGGGGGCGAGCCGGATCCCCATCTGCTCCGCCCCCTCCTCGATCTTCCTGAGTTGCGCAGCGTCCACGCTCACCCCTCACCTTCGCGGCCAAAGTTGCCAACATCGAGCACCAGGCGCCTGCGCTCGCCGCCGCTGGTGCCTGCGATCTGCACCCGTACGAGCGCCGCTCCTTCGGCCGCGACGCAGGCATCGAGCAGGGCCTGCAGGTCATCGAACGGAACTTGCTCCTCGCGAACCGTTCCGGGACCGGTGGAGTGAGCGACGAACAACGTGCCCTGGACCTCCCCCATGCGCGCCTCCCTCGAGCGCCGTCCGTACCGCCGGCGGCTAGTCGCCCCGGCGACCATGGCTGCGAATGGCCTCCTCCACCTCGTCCGCGTGCGCGGAGAGGTACGCCTCGACCTGGGCATCGGTGACGCCGAGGTCGCGGAGAATGCCTTCGTACAAGGCGCTGCTCGCGGTCACACCGTGGCGCTTGCGCAGCACGGCCTTGACCACCGCAGCTCCGAACAGCGGATTCTTGCTCGCGGATTTGTTCGACGGATCGGCCATGGAGCTCAGGCTCGGATCTTGGCGCGGCCGGCGGCCCCTCCGCTACCACCGGAGCGATCGTCTTTCTTCTTCTCGACCTCCACCGTCTGGCCGCTCGCCTTGGCCGGGTGCGGACGGAACTTGCGGCGCAGGTACATCTGCTGCGCGATGGAGAGGATGTTGTTGGTGAAGATGTAGAGGGTGAGGCCGGAAGGGAGTGTGAGCATGAGGAGCGAGAAGAAGCCGCTCATCACGTATCCCATCGTCTTCTGGCTGGGATTCGACATCGGCGCGGGAGTGAGGACCTGGGTGAGGATCATCGTGATCCCCATGGCGACCGGAAGGATGTAGTACGGGTCCTTCGAGGTCAGGTCGTCGATCCAGCCCAGGATGAAATGCCCGTTGTACAACTCCACGGAGACCTGCAGCGTAGTGTAGAGCGCGAACCAGATGGGCATCTGGATCAGCATCGGTAGGCAGGAGCCCATGGGGTTCACCCCATGCTCCTTGAAGAGCTTCATCTGCTCGAGGTTCTGCCGTTGCGTGTCACCGGCGTACTTCTTCTTCAACTCCTCGAGCTGCGGCTGGATCCGCTGCATCTCCTGCATGGACTTCATGCTCTTGTGTTGCAGCGGGAAAGTGAGGACCTTCATCGCCAGCGTGAGCAGGATGATGGCGACGCCCCAGTTGTGGGGCGGAACCACCCGATAGAAGAACTTCATGATCCCGAGCAGCAACTCGGCGATCACCGACCAGAATCCCAGATCGATCGACTGCTTCAGGGGCTTTCCCACCGCCGTGAGCTCGGACTCGCTCTTCGGGCCGGCGTACCCCTGGAAAAGCTGTTGGGAGTCGCCGCCTGCGGCGACTTGCGCGGGAACGATGAGCGTGCTGATCAGCGCTCCGGATTTCTCGCCCTGCGCCTCCAGCCGGCAGGAGGCAGGAACGCCTGCCGGCGGCATGACCGCGCTCAGGAAGTACTGTTCGTCGATGCCGGCGAACTGGGCGGAAGGTGCCTCGAACACCGGGTGCTTCGCGCCGATGGCAACCCGCTCGACCTTGTTGTTGGCCGCGGCGCAGATGGTCCGCGCCGGCGTGTTGCTGTGTGGAGTGAGGAACCCGCCCTGGGGCTCCTCCGCGTGCGTGCCCTGGAGGACCGAGAGCTGTCCGGAGACCCCCTGCGCCGCCTTCAACTCGACGAGAAGCGAGATCCCGTAGTTGTCGGGATTCACCGAGAGCGTCTTGGTGATCGTCACCCCGCCCTCTTCGGCCCGGAAGGTCGCGCTCGTGCCGTCGGATCTCACCAGCGCGTAGGCCGTCGTCGCCGGAACGAGCGTCTTCCCATCGGCGCCGGTCAAGACGGTGCTGAAGGGAAGTGGCGCACCGGCGTGCGGAGAAACCAGATCGACCTGGGACTCGTCCTTCGTACCCTTGTGCCGCCTCCACTTCTCGCCGAGCAGTTGCACGCTCTCGATCGCGGCACCCTCGCTGGTGGCGACGACACGCGTGCGCGGCGTCCCGAACGTCACCGTACGCAGGGGAGGCTTCGGACCCGGCGTTCCACGTGGAACATCGGCCGCCTTCGCCGCCGCCACATCGCTCGCCGGACTCGCGGGCGCCGTCGTCGCCGGGGCCTGGACTGCCGGCTCCGGCTTCTGCTGCTGGGCGCGCTTTCCCGCTCCCATGCTGTTCGGGAAGAACAGGTAGAGCCCGAACATGCAGGCGAGCCAGATGGCGACGGCGACGAGCAGGTTCTGGTTCTGGTTCTTCATGCGAGTCTCTTTCGCGAGGAGGCCGGGACGGGATCGGGCCCGCCCGCCGCCCACGGATGGCAACGGAGCAGGCGCTTGAGCGAGAGCCAGGAACCGAGCACCGGTCCGTGGGCGCGCACCGCCTCCTGCGCGTACTGCGAACAGCTCGGGTGATAGCGGCAAGCCGCTGGAATCACTGGCGAAACGAAGGTCCGGTAGATCCAGAGAGGGACCAGCAACGGCAGCGACAGCAGGCGCATCATGCTACCGTTCTCATACGGGCCGCGGCGCTGCGTAGCCACTCGCGGAGCTCCTCGACCGACGCGCTGGGCGCCGAGGCGCGCGCGACGAGCACCAGGTCGACTGCAGGAAGACTCGCAAACTCCAACCGGACCGCCTCGCGCAAGCGCCGCTTGATCCGGTTCCTCGTCACGGCGCTGCCTATCTTCGACGACACAGTGAGTCCAACGCGCGCGCCCGCGACCGCAATTCCCGTCGCAGCCGGGTCGCGCGGACGGAAGCTGGCCGCAAGCGGACCCTCCGCGAAGCTCTTGCCGCGTTGCTTGATCGCCACATAGTCGGCGCGCCGGAGCAGCCGCGCGCTCTTCGGAAACGCGAAGGCCGCCGCTTGCGACCCTTCGCCCGGCGGCGCTTGAGCACCCTGCGGCCCGCCTTGGTCGAGTTCCGCTTGCGAAACCCGTGCTCGCGATTGCGGCGGACCTTGCTCGGCTGGTACGTGCGCTTCACGGCGACTGCCTCCTGAGAGCGAAAAGCGCGGCAAGAAAACACGCGTACCCGGGCAAGTCAAGGAAGGTCCGCGACCCGGCTGCAGCCCGGCTGGATCGTTTGCGGCACAAACGAATTCTTCGGCCCAGGCAACGATCCCGCGTCGATCCAGATACTTTGGAGATCCTGCTTGATCCGCTTTCGGACCGTTTGCTAGGGTCCGCGGCGCTGTTTTTGTTTTGTCGGCAGGCAGACATTCCGGAGAAAGTGAAACCCACGGCCGCGAGCCGCGAAGCGCGCTCGAGGGGTGCCTTTTTTTCAAAACTCCTGGGGGATTTCAGATGCCTGGCTCTTTGTCCACAACTGTGAACAACACTGTGGACGGCCCTACGGTAGTGAATCCGCTGGATTCGGAGCGGGCGGCGACAGACTTGTGGACGCGAGCGATCCACCGCCTCAAGGGACGGCTGTCGCGACACACGTTCCAGACCTACTTCGAGCCGATCAAACCTATCAGCCTCGAGGGCGACGAGCTGACGCTCGGTCACTCGAGCCGGTTCATGATCGACTGGGTGCGCGACAACCTGCTCGATGTGCTGCTGCAGGATCTCGAGGCCCAACTCGGCCGCGCTTGCGCGGTGAAGTTCGTCGTCCGCGAGCGTGCGCCGGGGGAGGAGGTCGCCGAGGCTCCCCCCGTCCCCGAAAGCAAGCCTCCGGCCACCTCCCCTCCCCCGTCGGAGGCGCCCCCAGGTTCGCGACAGCTGCAGATCAACCCGAAGTACACGTTCGACTCGTTCGTCGTCGGACCGTCGAACCAGTTCGCGGTGGCCGCCTGCACCGCGGTCGCGAACGCGCCGGGCAAGGCGTACAACCCGCTGTTCCTGTACGGCGGCGTGGGGCTCGGCAAGACGCACCTGGTGCACGCCGTCGGCAACCACGCGCTGCGGCAGAATCCGAATTGCCACGTGGTGTACCTGTCTTCGGAGTCGTTCACCAACGACCTCATCCACGCGCTCGAGCAGCACCGCATGCCCGAGTTCCGCGCGCGCTACCGCGAGAAGTGCGACATCCTGCTGCTGGACGACATCCAGTTCCTCAGCAACAAGAAGCAGACGATGGAGGAGTTCTTCCACACCTTCAACGCACTGCACGAGGGCGGCAAGCAGATCTTCGTCACCTCGGACAAGCTGCCCACCGAGATCGAGGGCTTCGAGGAGCGGCTGCGCAGCAGGTTCCAGTGGGGCCTCATCGCCGACATCCAGCCGCCCGAAGTGGAGACGCGCGTCGCCATTCTCAAGAAGAAGGCCGCGACCGACCACATCGCCCTGCCCGACGATGTCGCACTCTTCCTCGGCACGCACATCCGCAGCAACGTCCGCGAGTTGGAAGGGTCGCTCATCCGCCTGGCGGCTTTCGCCAGCCTGACGGGCGCGGCGCTCACCGTCGAACTCGCCCAGGACGTCCTGAAGAACATCCTCGTGGTGCGCGGGGACAAGCCCGACGTGGAGACGATCATCAAAGTCGTCGCCGAGACCATGCAGGTGAAGCCGCAGGACATCAAGGGCGATCGGCGGCAGCAGAACATCGCCCGCGCCCGCCAGGTGGCGATGTACCTGACCCGGAAGATCACCGCCCTCTCCTATCCGGTGATCGGCGAGAAGTTCGGCGGCAAGGACCACTCGACGGTGATCAACGCCGAGCAACGGATCGAACAGCTGATGGGCGAGGAACCGGACCTGTCGAAGACGGTGCAGTCCCTCCTCCGCCGGTTGAATTCCTAGTGCGGAGCGCCTGTGCGAAACGCTGCTCGCACCGTGTGGACCGCCGCCGCGGCAAACGCCGCACAGCCCTCGCACAGCGATCCGAATCAGTTGTCCGCAGGCAGAAGATCAACGATCCTCCCGCTCAACCCTCCCTACCCACAGATCCACAGGCTCTAAGAGCACTACGAGATCTCTTTTCCTGATCTAGAAAGGTACGCAGAAGATGGAGCTCCAGATCGGGACCGACGAGTTCTCCCGGGCGCTGTACCGGGCACAAGGCATCGTGGAGAAGAAGAGCACGATGCCAATCCTCGCCTCCGTGCTGCTGGAGGCGACCGAGGAAGGGAGGCTGCGGGTCTCCGCATTCGACCTGGAGATCGGGGTAACCGGAACCCATCCTTGCGAGGTGCGGAAGGCGGGCGCCGTCGCGCTCAAGCACAAGGAGCTCTACGACATCGTCCGCGCCCTCCCGGAAAAGTCGCTCGTGCTCCGGCGCGAAGCGAACAACCGGGTCCGGCTCACCTGCGGAGCCGCGGAGTTCAACATCGTCGGACAGCCGGCGGAGGACTATCCGCCCTTCCCGCGCGCGGAGAAGGTAGGATTCGTCGCGGTCGATCCCACGGCGCTCCTGGAGATGATCGAGAAGACGCAGTTCGCCATCTCGGCTGACGAGACGCGCCACAACCTGAACGGCGTGTTCTTCGAGACTGGCGAAGGCAGCGTCCGCATGGTGGCGACTGACGGGCACCGCCTCAGCTTGGTGCAGCGTCCACTCGAGGGGCAGTTCAACCTCAAGCGCGGCGTGATCGTGCCCCGCAAGGGGCTGTTCGAGCTGCGCCGGTTGCTGTCGGAGGACCAGACGGGCGTCTGTGAGCTGGGCTTCACCGAGACATCGGGCGTCTTCCGCCGGGGCGACGTCACCATGGTGATGCGCCTGATCGACGGCACGTTCCCGGACTACCAGCAGGTGATTCCGAAAGAGGCCGATCGCACGATCACCGTGGACCGGCCCCGCCTGCTCGACACGCTGAAGCGGATGAGCCTGCTCTCGAGCGATCGGAGCACGAATGCCGTCCGGCTGGAGTTGCAGGAAGGGTCTCTCAAGGTCACCTCGCAGAACCCCGATCTCGGCGACGCGAAGGAGGAGATCCCGGTCTCCTACAAAGGGCAGCCGCTGCAGATCGGCTTCAACGCGCGGTACCTGATGGACGTGCTCCAGGTCGTGGATACCGCCCAGATGAACGTGGAGCTCTGCGACGAGCTGTCTCCCGGCGTACTGAAGCCGGCGGGCGATCCCGGCCTGGGGGCCCGGTACACCGCCGTGATCATGCCGATGCGGATCTGATGCACGTACTGCTTGCAGCGCTCCTGTTCGCCGCCACCGCAGGGAGGCTCCCGAAGCAGATCTCCAGGGACCCACGCACGGTCGGCATGGGCAAGAGCTGCCGCACGAACGCCGAGTGCAAGCACAGGTCGCAGCGCTGCGTGCGCCGGAGCGACTCGCAGGGGAAGCCGTTGGAGGCTGGAATCTGCGTCCTTCCCTGCACCTCGTTCGAGGCGGGGACGCAGAAGGTCACCCCGGGGGCGCCTGTCGATGTCACGCCCAAGGCAAAAAAGCCGCCGCCGCGGTGTCCGGCGACCTATCTGTGCAGGAGCGCCGGTTCCGGCGTGCCGATCGACATCTGCGTGAAACAGTAGGTGCTTCTCCTCGACGTCAGCACACGCTCGTTCCGCAACCTCCGCGAGGCCCGGATCGAACTCGGACGGCGCACGACGGTCTTGTTCGGGCCGAACGGCCAGGGGAAGACCAATTTCCTCGAGGCCTGTCACCTGCTCTGCACGCTGCGGCCGCTGCGGGCGCAGAAGCTCGCGGAGCTCGTGCGCATCGGCAGCGAGCAGTCGGCGCTCGTGCGCGGCCGATTCGAGCTTTCGGGCGGCGTGCGGGAAGTCGAGGTGGAGGTGGGGAGGGAAGGGCGCTCCGCCCGGGTCGACGGCAAGACCGTGCGCGACCCGGACGAGCTCTTCGGCGGTCTGGCCACCGTGGCCTTCACGCCCGACGATCTCGCGGTCGTGAAAGGCGGCCCGGATGGCAGGCGCAAGCTGCTCGATCGCGCGGCGCAGAACCGGCATCCTTCGCATCTAGCGGACTCCCGCGAGTACCTGCGGGCGCTGCGAGCTCGCAACGAGCTGTTGCGCCAGGATGCGCCGCCCGATCTGCTGGCGAGCTTCGACGAGCCGCTCGCAAGGCTGGGAGCGAACGTCCGGCGCCGGCGCGAGGAGGTCCTGGAAGAGATCCGTCCTCATGCGCAGCAGGCGTTCGCCGAGGTCGCGCGCGGGGAGGATCCGCTGGAGCTCGTCTATCTCGCCGCCGGTCGTGATTCCGATGGGCTGGCTGGCGCCGGGGAGGCGCTTGCGGATCGGCTGCTCGACGCCCTGCGCCGGCGCCTTCCCCGCGATCGCGAGCGCGGGTACACCAGCGTCGGGCCGCATGCGGACGACCTCGGGCTCTCTCTCGGCGAGAGGGCGGCACGGCTCTACGCCAGCCAGGGTCAATCGCGGGCCATCGTCCTCGCGTTCAAGATCGGGGAGATCGAGAACTTGAAATCGGTGCAGGGGCGCGCGCCGCTCTTGCTGCTGGACGACGTGTCCAGCGAGTTGGATCCGGCGCGAAACGCCTTCCTGATGGCCTATCTGGCAGCCCTGGACGGCCAGGTGGTCCTCACGACCACAGACCCGAAACTGGTCGCGAAAAGCGCCGTCCGGGAAGCGGTTTTCCAGCGCGTGGATGGCGGGCGGATCGCTCCAGAAAATGTCCTGTTTTCAGAGTGATGGAGAGGTCTTTTCGCCTTGCTTCCTGGCCCTTTCGGGTGATAATTCCGGGTACTTCCCAGAGGTGAGATTTTGGAGACTGCGCACGAGAAGCGGGCACCATCTCCGGTGCCCGCGCCGGGTGAGTACTCGGCTGACAGCATCAAGGTGCTGGAAGGGCTGGAGGCTGTCCGCAAGCGCCCGCACATGTACATCCGCGGCGTCGGCGCCGAGGGCCTGCACCACCTCGTGTACGAGGTCGTGGACAACTCCGTCGACGAGGCGCTCGCCGGCCACGCGAAGACCATCGAGCTGACCATCCACGCCAACGGATCCGTGTCGGTGCAGGACGACGGCCGCGGCATTCCCGTCGGCCCTCACCCGACGGAGCCGATGGACGCGCTGGACGTGGTGATGACCAAGCTCCACGCCGGCGGGAAGTTCGACGGCAATTCCTACAAGGTGTCCGGAGGTCTCCACGGCGTCGGCGTCTCCTGCGTCAACGCGCTCAGCGAGTGGCTGGCGGTCGAAGTCTATCGCGAGGGAAAGATCTTCAAGCAACGGTACCAGACCGGCATTCCCGAGGGGCCGGTGAAGTCGATCGGGACGACGTCGCTGCGGGGAACGAAGGTCACCTTCAAGCCCGATGCGACGGTCCTGGAGGCCACGGACTTCAATTTCGACGTGCTCTCCAACCGGATGCGCGAGCTCGCGTTCCTCAACCCCGGGCTGCGCGTCGTGATGCGGGACGAGCGCTCCGACAAGAGCCACGACTTCAAGTACGAGGGCGGGATCGTCGCGTACGTCGAGCTCTTGAACAAGAACAAGACGGTGCTCTTCGACCCTCCCATCTCGGTGCGCGGAGAAGTGGACGGCTCCGAGGTTCACGTCGCGCTGCAGTGGAACGACGGATTCGACGAGAAGGTGTTCTCCTTCGCGAACAACATCAACACCGTGGACGGCGGTCCGCACCTGATCGCCTTCAAGAGCGCGCTCACCCGGACGGTGGTGAAGTACGGCGAGGAGAATGGCTCCTGGAAGGAGATCAAGGAATCGCCCTCCGGCGAGGACATCCGCGAGGGACTGACCGCCGTGGTCTCGGTCAAGATTCCGGGCGCGCAGTTCGAGGGGAACCTCAAGGGCAAGCTCGTCAACACGGAAGCGAAGGGCATCGTCGAAGACCTGGTCGGACGCAAGCTGACCGAGTTCTGGGAGCGCAATCCGGCCATCGCCAAGCGGGTGATGGCGAAGGTCGCGGACGCCGCGCGCGCGCGGATCGCGGCGCGCAAGGCCCGCGAGACCGTCCGGCGCAAGGGCGCGTTCGACTCCGCCTCGCTGCCGGGCAAGCTCGCCGACTGCCAGGAGCGCGATCCGGAGAAGTGCGAGCTGTACATCGTAGAGGGCGATTCGGCAGGCGGCTCGGCGAAGCAGGGGCGGGACCGGCGTACCCAGGCGATCCTGCCTCTGCGCGGCAAGATCTTGAACGTCGAGAAGGCCCGCTTCGACAAGATGCTCTCGTCGCAGGAGATCGCCACCATGATCACGGCGATCGGCACCGGCATCCACGACGAGTTCGACATCGGGAAGCTGCGGTACCACAAGATCATCCTGATGACCGACGCGGACGTGGACGGCAGCCACATCCGCACCTTGCTCCTGACGTTCTTCTACCGGCAGATGCACGACGTGGTCGCGCGGCAGACGGCCGACGGAGCGAAGAAGCACCACCTCTACATCGCCCAGCCTCCGCTCTACCGGGTGAAGAAGGGCAAGCAGGAGATCTACTTGAAGGATGCGGCCGCCATGGACGCGCACCTCATGACCATCGGGACCGAAGGCGCGCAGGTCCGCGGGAGCGAGGGCAAGAAGGAGTCGTCGGGAGAAGGGCTGAAGGCGCTGGTGGAGAAGGTGCTGCGGTACTACCGGCTCCTGGACAAGGTGGACAAGCGGCGCGACGGCCGGGTGCTGGATGCGGCGCTCTCGGCCACCGAGCTGGACGAGCGCGCGCTGCGTTCACCGGACTTGTTGAAGATGCAGGTGGCGGCGCTCAAGAGCGCGCTGGAGAAGGGGCATCCCGGGGAGACGCTGGCGGTCGAGGTGGCCGACGATCCGGAGCACGGGTGCCAGAAGCTCGTGGTGCGCCTGGGACACAACGGGGCGATGCGGGAGACGGCGCTCGATCACGTGCTCCTGACCGGGCCGGATTTCAGCGACCTGAAGAAGCTGCGCAAGGAGTTCGCCGCGCTGGGCGAGGCGCCGTACGAGCTCACCACCAAGGACGGCGCTGCGCCGCAGACGGCGCGAAATGCCATGGAGCTGGTCGACCTGCTCAAGCGCGCGGCGTCCAAGGGGCTGGAGATCCAGCGGTACAAGGGTCTGGGCGAGATGAACGCGGAGCAGCTCTGGGAGACCACCATGGACCCGGCGCGGCGCACGCTGCTCGAGGTGCACGCGGACGACATGGCGGAGGCGGAGTTGATGTTCACGACGCTGATGGGCGACGCGGTGGAGCCCCGGCGGGAGTTCATCGAGAAGAACGCTCTCGACGCGACCAATCTGGACATCTGACTACCGGGGGTACGCGGGAAGCGCGGGGTCCTGGCCGGGGAGGCCGCGGCTTCCGCCGCGCGCCTCGACGACGGCGGCCGTTCCCGAGGGCAGCAGCGCGATGTTCCCGAGGGACAGCGCGGTCAGCCAGGCCGCCTGGCGATCCTGCGAGACGGCCACGTAGACGGTGCCGGGCTGGTCGCCCGGAAGCGGCTCCAGTTGCGGACCGGTGGCGCCGGAGAGGACGCGCGCGTGCAGCGGGACCGGTCTGCCCAGCCGGCGGAACGAGGGAGCGGGCACTTGCGCGAGCGGCGCATTGAATTCCGCGGCGTCCGGCGCGTATTGCCCGGTATATCCAACATTGAGCTCGCCGGCGGCCGCGCGCAGGGCTTCGAGCAGAGCGGGGGCGGGATCGCGTGGAGGGCGCGGGTTGCCGGAAGCCGAACGCAGCGCCAAGCAGCTCCCGACGAGCAGCAGGAAGGCGACGTGCAGGGGGATCCCCGGAGGTTGCTTCAGGGCAGCCCGCGAGGCGAGCCAGGCAGTGGAGAGGGCGAGACACGCCGCGGCGGTGAAGAGCAGCGCGCCGTGCGGGACGTCCCAGCCGAGGACGGTCTCGAAGATCCCCTGCGACCGCGCCCAGAGGACGGCGGGGCGGCCAGCGAGCGCGGCCCCCAGCGCGGCCAGCGCCGCGTAGCCGGACAGATAGGCGATCCGGATCACGGCGGCGTCAGGGTGCTAGGGTTCCGGGCATGGTGCTGGCGCTCCTCCTCGCCGCGGCCCAGGCTGCGTCCGATCCCGCGCAATCGCCGCTGCTCGCCGACCCCGCGCTGGCCGCCGCGCTGGGCGTTCTGGAAGCTGCGCCCGGAGCCTGGGCGGAGTATCTCGTGCGCGGCGAGGGAAAGGGCGACCTGCGCGTGCGCGTCACCTCGCTCGAGGCAGAGGGAGCGGGGAAGCATTGGCTCGAGCTGGCCAGCGCCAGCGGGACCGGCGTCGCTTCCGCGGCGAGGCTGCTGATCCATGGGAACGGGTTCTCGCCCGAGAACGTCGAGCGAGTCTACGTGATGATCGTCGGGCAACAGCCGATCGAGGTGCCGCCGGACCAGATTCATG
>WNFT01001312.1_pt1 | contig 21092 bp, 19 predicted proteins | sample 5400191 | NCBI WGS metagenome assembly WNFT01 (sample SAMN13153359, study PRJNA577476) | soil metagenome | isolation source: 80 cm saprolite under Madrone tree | place: USA:California | collected 2016-06-14 | reverse complement strand
CCGCCCCGCCTATAGTCCGTTCAGGGATCCCACGCCGTTTCTTTGCGAGCGCCCGCCTCGTCAACCTCTTCACGGTTGCACTGGGATCATCAAGGACAGGTTCCGGTTCATGGCCAGGGGAAATTTTGGCGAACGCCTGAAGCGCGAGCGCGAGATGCGCGAAGTTTCGCTGGAAGAGCTCACGAAGGCCACGCGCATCAGCACTCGCTTCCTGCTGGCTCTCGAAAATGAAGACTGGGAAAAGCTCCCCGGAGGCGTGTTCGGCCACGGATTTGTGCGCACCATCGCGCGTTATCTCGGCCTCGATGAAGAATCGCTCCTCGGCGAATACGACATGGCCCGCGGCGGCCAGGCACTAGCCGAGCCTGCCAAACCGGAAGAGCGAATCCCATCGCCTCCGAAATGGCTTCCCGTCGTGGCGGTTTTCGTCGTCCTTTTACTTGTGATTGGGCTTTTCTACGCCGGCCGGTACGGCTGGCGCCGCTACGCCGCGCATCGCGCCGCGAAACAATCCGCGGTTTCCTCTTCGCCCGCGCAGTCGGGAGTTCAAAATAATTCCTCCACTGGCGCCACGGCGGTGGATTCCTCGCTCGATCTTTCCGTTTCCACTTCAGCCGCCACGCGCGTGCGCGTCCTGGCGGACGGGAAGCTCCTGCTCGATACCGAGCTGCCCGCAGGCGAGACGCGCCACTTCTCCGCCAAACTGCAATTTGAAGTGACCGCTGGCGACTCTTCGGCGGTATTGCTGGAATTGAACGGGCAGGCGATGCCGCCGCTTGGCGCGCCCGGCTCCTCCGGTACAATGGTGCTCAGCCAGAAAGATTTGAGGCAGGCATCCGGTGGAACCACTCAGCCCTGAACTGATGGAAGACTTGCGGCACGGGCGCGCCACGCGCGAGCGCAAGTTAGCCATTTGCGCCGGCGGCGCGCATCTTGCTCCCGCGGATCGCGCGGAACTTTTAGCGGTGCTGGCGGGAGACGCCGACGAAATGGTGTCCGAGCGCGCGCAAGACGCGATTCTTTCACAGCCCATCGAATCGTTCGTGGAAGCCATCAGGCGGGAACACGCGCTGCCCGCTTTGTTTTCCTACGCAGCGAAAAATCTCGCGGGCAAGCCCGGCGTGTGCGACGCCATGGTGCAAAACAAGAATTGCCCTGCCGAATATCTCGTGCCCGTGGTGCGCCATCTTTCCACGATCGGCATCCAGTCGTTGATGGAAGAACTCGATCGCGTCAGCGAATCCCCCACACTGGCTTCCGCGCTCGAGCAATCGTCTTCGGTCACCATCGAGCAAAAGAATCAACTCAAGGAACTTCACGGCCCGGGCAATCCGATTGACGAAGCGGCGCTCGCCGAAGCTGCCGCCGCGGTGGAATCCGATCTTGCCAAGCGCCAGACTCTCATTCAGCGCCTTGCGAAAATGACCGTCGCGCAGCGTGTGCAGTTCGCCATGAAGGGCGGTTCCGAAGCGCGCCGTACGCTCATTCGCGACAACAACAAAGTCGTCCAGCGCGCGGTGCTGCAGTCTCCGCGGCTGACCGATCAGGAAGTCGAGGCGTTTGCTTCGATGTCCAGCCTCACCGATGAAATCCTGCGGCTCATCGCCAACAACCGCAATTTCCGCAAGAACTATACGGTCGTCCGCAACCTCATCAACAATCCTAAGACTCCGATCGATGTCAGCCTGCACATGCTTCCGATTCTCAACCCCATCGACCTGAAGCGCCTCACCACGAACAAAAATATTCCCGAAACATTGCGCACCAGCGCGAACAAGCTCCATCGCACGCGCCTCGAATTCAAGAAATAAACCTTCCATTTCCTTCATGCTCGCAGAAGCGCCGTCTTGCTCCTACCGCGCATCCATTGATTTTGGGGATACAATCGTGTCGTTTTCCGGAGGATTGATTCCATGTCCGCAGCGAGTGGTTCGCGCAGAGTCGCAATTGCGTTTTCCCTGGCCTTGGTGACCGCAGGCGTTCTTTCCGTATCATTTATCCCTGCCGGCGGAATTCGCGGCGACGAAAAGAAGTCTTCTGACCCCTGGACCGTTTCGCAAAGTCTGCAGGCCGCGGACCTGGCCGGTGAGCTCACGCAAAAAAAAGGAACTCCTCCGACCATAGTTTACGTGGGCTTCCGCACGCTTTTCGCAGGGGGACACATTGCCGGAGCGTCATTTCACGGGACCGCCTCCGAGAAACAAGGCCTCACTGAGATGAAAAAATGGGCGGAGGGCTTACCGCGCTCCGCGAATCTGGTGATTTATTGCGGCTGCTGTCCATTCGAAAAGTGCCCCAACATTCGCCCCGCATTCACCACTCTCCGAGACATGGGGTTCAACAACCTGCGCGTGCTCGTTCTCCCCACTAACTTTGCCACCGACTGGGCCGGCAAGGGCTATCCCATGGAGAAAGGAATGTAGCTAAGCTGCATGTCGCCACACCGCTCCTTCAGGCTTCAGGAAATTCCCGGCAGCAAACGATTGGGGTAGAACATTTCTAGAGCTTCGGATGCAGCAAATGAAAGCCAGTAGCTTCCTGGTAGGCGCGGGCAAGCGCCAGAAGCTTCGCTTCGCCGTATAAGTTTCCGAGGAACGTCAAGCTGGCCAGCGTGCCCGGTCCACCCGCATTGGTGAAATCGCCGGGATCATCGGACGGCGGTTTCGGGGCATCGCTTCCGCGCAATCCATTTGGCAAAATCACGGCGGGGTGTCCCGTGAGATTGGTGATCACCAGTTGCTGGCCCTGCGTTGGCGCTACGATTACGTCGAATGGTTCGAATACTTTCGCCACGGCGCCCATCGCCATTCTTCGCGCCCGCGCCGCCTGGAGGTATTCGACAGCAGGAATGAAGCGCGCCGTTCGAAACGTATTTGGCCAGTCGTAGTCTTTCTGTGATGTGAGCAGCTTGTCCTTGCCGGAACGCGTGAGCTCATCGAAGGCCGCCGCCGATTCTGCTGTCAGCATCGTGACCATGGCATCGTACGGAAGCTTGGGCATCTCGACCGGAACGAGCGTCACGCCCATTTCTTGCAATTTCGCAAGGGCGGCGTTGTTGTACTTCTTATCGTACTCCGCTCGCGCCTGCGCCGCTTCCCGGCGTTTCTTCTGCTCCTCGCGCTTCTTCAATTCTTCCGGAGTCGCGGCCGCCTCCTCCTTCGCAGCTTCTTCTTGCTCATCGGGCTTTCGTTCGAAGTCCGCCTTCAGATAGCCGACGCGCAATTTTCGCCAATCCAAATTTGCGTCCCAATTGAAAGCCGCAGATCGCACGGTGCGGTCGCTGCCGTCAGGCCCGTAAATCGCATCGAGGACCAAGGCGCAATCTTCCACCACGCGGCAGATGGGCCCGAGCTTGTCCATGCTCCAGGAAAGCGCCATCGCGCCGGTACGCGGCACCAATCCGAACGTGGGACGCAGCCCGGTGCAGCCGCAGCGCGTCGAAGGCGAAGAAATCGAGCCGAGCGTTTCCGAGCCAATGCTGAAGGCCACGCATCCCGCCGCTGTTGCGGATGCCGGACCGGCCGAGGATCCGCTCGACCCCTGATTCGTATTCCACGGATTGCGCGTCACGCCGCCGAACCACACATCGCCGAGCGCCAGCGCCCCGAGCGTCAGTTTGGCAACCAGGACGGCGCCTGCTTCGTCCAGGCGCTTCACCACGGTAGCGTCTTCCTCGATCATCTGGGTTTCGAATCCGCCCGCGCCCCACGTGGTTCGATAACCTTTTGTCGCCAACAAATCCTTGGCGCCCCAAGGCAATCCGTGCAGCGGTCCACGATATTTTCCCGCGGCGATCTCCGCATCCGCCTTTTTCGCTTGCGCTCGCGCGCGCTCCTCCGTTAGCGTCACGACAAACTTCAATGTAGGGTCATACTTCTTCAAGCGTTCCAAGTACATCTCCGTCAACATCACGGAAGAAACTTTTTTCGTTCTCACCAGTTCAGCCAGTTCGCGCACACTGGAAAATCCCAAGTGCTCTATGGTTCTCGACGCGCTGGCACCTACGAGTTCTTTTGGCGCGGCAGACATGCGCAGCGGCTTCCGCTCGGTTTCAAACTTCATTCCCGGCAGCACTGGATCGAAAAGCAGTGCCGGTTCCACGGAATTTGGGATATGCAGCGCCTGAATTTCTCCATAGCCCTTGGCCTGATCGTTCAGGTTCTCGAGCATCATTTCCTTGTAATCGTCGGAGATCGGCACATCCGCAATGGCCGCGGCGTTCTCGATCATTTCCCTGGTGATCTTCTTCGCGCCCTGTGTTTGCGCCTGCGCCCACAGAACGCCTGGGAACAGCGTTCCCGCCAGCCCCATTCCCGAACACGACTTCATGAAATTTCGCCGATCCAGCATGCTTCTTCTCCCGTTTGAGTTTTTCTTCCGGCGCGTACGATATCACACCCCATTGCGCCCCTCGTCTATTCCGGATAAGAGAGGCCATCTCCTCAAGGTGCAAAACTGTTGTAGGATGCAGGCATCTCGAAAGGAGCCTCTATGGCGCGCTTCGTAAAATTGCTCGTTTTCTCGACTGTCCTGCTCTTGACATTTGCTCTCCAGCATCTTGAAACAACGCAGGCCGGCAATCCTCCCGCGGAAGGCAAGGAAGCTGCCCTCAAGGCCGCAGACATCACAGCGAAACTTTTCCCGGAAAAAGTCTTCTTCCGCGGCCAGAATGCACCGGTCCAGTTCCGCAATACCGGCGGCGTGCGATTTGCCGACGATTTTTACGTTCTCGCGGGCATGGTGGACAATTCCGGCTACTCGACCAGCATTCGCGAGAAGTATCAAGCGTATCTTCTCAACGAGGTGACCTTGGAGATCGGCGGTCAGACCTTGAAACCCGGCGCTTACGGCTTCGGGTTCCTCGGGGGCGGCAAGTTTGCGGTGATGGATATTGGAGCCAATGACATTCTGAACGGGACCTCGCAGCGGGATGCGGAATTAAAGCGGCCGGTTCCGCTGCAAGTCGTCGCGTCTTCGACAGCAGGCAGCTACCGGATGTACGCAGGCCGCGACTATTTCGAATTCCGCCGCGCGCATTAATTCTCGCCGTGGCCGCGATCCTCACCAGCTGGACTTAGCCGATGGCGTGAGCCGTCCTCCGTGCAAGTAGTGGGTTCCGAGGTGTAGTTTCGCTTCCATTGAAGTGTATTGCGGTGCGGGACTCGGTGGACGGCGTCCAATCTGGCGGGTCATCGAGCCCTGTTCCCGCTTCGGGAACCCTCGTTTTTCAACCCCAGAAGAGTATTGCCAAATAGGGAACACAGGGCAGCAAGGTTCTTGAACTCCTAGTACTATGCCTGCATCATAGTCCTTGTGCCCAAGGCACATTCTAGGAGGGAAGATGCGTAAACTGTTCATTCTAGTGGGGCTTATCCTCATGGCTGCAGGATCAGCGGCGGCCCAGGATTATCCCAAGGCCGAGATTTTTGGTGGTTATCAGTACATCCGGCTCAATCCGGGCGGTGGAGCCACAGGGTCCAACTGCCAGGGTGGAGCAGGCTCGGTGGCGGGAAACCTCAATCACTGGTTCGGGGTGGTCGGCGATTTTGGTGCTTGCAAGGTGACTGGCTTGCCTTCAGGAACCAGCGCCCATCTCGTGAACTACTTGTTTGGTCCTAAACTGACCTACCGCTCGCATGGTAGGTTGTCTCCATTTGCTCAGGTGCTGTTCGGAGGGGAACGAATCGGTGGGAGCGCCTTCGGTAGCTCCGCTTCGGACAGTTCCTTCGCGATGGCCTTCGGCGGCGGCGCCGATTACGAAATGACTAACCATGTCGCCATTCGTTTGATACAAGCAGAATACTTGTACACGAAGTTTGGCAGCACGCACCAGAACAACGGACGAATCTCGGCGGGCATCGTTTACCGCTGGGGCAAGTAAACTACACCTTCGGGAGAAGGGCTCCGAAACGACCCGGGGCCCTTCCTCCGATACCAACTTCAACACCAGCAGTGTCCTTGCCTCCAAATCCCCGTCTTAGGTTCAAGTTTTTGCCGTAAACTCTTTGCCATGAATGTCGATTGGCTGCGCGAACTGTGCCTCTCGTTTCCCGGCGCCACCGAGCAAGTTCAGTGGGGATACGATTTGTTATTCAAAGTTGGCGGGAAGATGTTCGCGGTTACCCCGCTGGAGCCTGCCCCGGTATGTCTCTCCTTCAAAGCTTCACCGGAAAACTTTGCGGAATTGACGGAGCGCCCCCACATCATCCCGGCTCCATACCTGGCTCGCGCGCAATGGGTCGCTCTGGAATCTAGAGACGCCGTGCCGCACAATGAACTTGCCGGCCTGCTCCGCGAATCGTATGACCTGGTTGCCGCCAAACTTCCAAAAAAGATCCGCGAATCCTTGTCCAGCTCCAAGGCCGTCAAATCGATGCCCGCCAAGCGCAAAGCGGGCCGCAAAAAGCCGGAGAAAAGAAAACGTCATCCTAGCCGTTAAGTTTCGGAGGCGATATACTCCGCTGAGCTTCCCGGCGTTCGCATGAAAAAGAAATTCTGTCGAGGTGGCCCATGCTCGCACGCATTTTGTTACTCACGGCTTCGGCAATCCTTATGACCTCAGCTCCGTTCAGAGAAGCAAACTCCGCGCCGCCGGCGCGCGGTCTGCTGGTGGTAGCCAACCAGATGGAGCACACGGTTCTTGTCGTGGATCCCGAGAGCCGCCGCGAACTCGCGAAAGTCGTCGTTGGCGTGAATGGCCACGAAGTCGTAGTTTCGAAGGATGGCCGCTTCGCTTACGTGCCGATCTATGGAAACTCCGGGGTGGGCCGGCCTGGGACCGACGGCAGCGCGATTGACGTCATTGACTTACGGGAGCGCAAACTTTCCGCCACGATCGACCTTGGGAAACCGCTGCGGCCGCACTGTGCCGAGTTCGGCTTGGACGGCTTGCTGTATGTCACCGCGGAGCTGGCCAATGCGGTAGAAGTAATCGATCCTGCCACGCGCAAAGTATTGGCGGAAATTCCCACCGGCCAGCCCCAATCGCACATGCTGGTTTTCTCTCCTGACGGCCGCCGCGGCTACACCGCCAATGTCGGCGCGGGAAGCGTCAGCGTGCTGGACGTCGCGAAACGCAGCCTTGTAACCACGATTCAGGTTGCGAAAGCGGTTCAGCGCATTTCCATGTCCGTGGATGGCTTGCGAGTGTTCACCCACGATCAGGGCGCGCCTCGGGTCGCCATCATAGACACCACCACGAACCGAGTCACAAGCTGGATCGAGCTGCCAGCTTCGCCCTATGCCTCGGCGCCCACGCCCGATGGCGCGTGGCTGCTGGTCCTCAGCATGGCTGGCAATCGTCTGTTCGTCGTTGATCTGAAAAGTTTGAAGGTTGCGCGGGAACTGGAATTGCCGACGCGGTCGTCAGAGATTTTGATTCGCCCGGGCGGGGATATTGCCTACATCAGTGGTACAGGCGCAGGCAAAATTGCCGTCCTCGATCTGCGCGCCTGGCAGATGCAACCGCCCATCGAGCTGACGCCCGGCGTCGACGGGCTTGCCTGGATGCCCGTGTCAGAAGGAAAGTAGCGGAATTCGATTCAAAAGGGGCAACGGCTCGCAACGCCGTTCGAAAACTCTTTTACTTTTCGTCGAGGTACTCCTCGGGAACATCGTCTTCGGGTACTTCGTGGGTTTTGACTTCGCCCTGGTCTGCGTCACCGGCGTCTTCCACGCCCTTCACCACTTCAGCCTCAAAGGCGTTTCCTTCCTCCAGCAACTCTCCCACACTCTCGGAATCCGCGCCTTCCAATCCCGATAGACCCTGCAAATCGCCGGACTGCCCGCCCGACCGGGCACCCAGGCCCTTCGGTTCGAAAACTACGGTATCCACGCTCTCGCTCTTTCCCCGGATTCGCCTTTTTCTCTGTGCGGCCTTTTTTCCAGAAGGTTTTCTCTTCGGCGCAGACTTCTTCCTTTTCTTTGGCGGCTTTTTTCTGGGGACAGCCTTTTTGCGCGCAGCTTTTCTCTTTGCTTTTTTCTTATTGGTCTTTTTGGCAGCCATAAACGGAGTCTACCACTTTCCATCTCGACGGGCGGGTTGAACTGCGCCGGGCCGGATTCTTCCGCCGCGCGCTGCAGATGCCCCTCATTTATCGCTGGCCTGGAGTTCCACAAACTCCACGTTCCAGGGTTCCGGCTCTAAATTCAGCCGCGCGACGGTAACCGGCAGTTGAAATCTGCGCGGCCCGGCGCTGCCGGGGTTCACGTACAACACACCATCACGCGTTAACTTCGTGGGCTTATGGGAATGGCCGCTTACGACGATGCGAAACCCAGCAGCGGCGGGGCTCAAGTTCAGAGCGTGCACGTCGTGCAAGACGTAAATCAGAACGGAGCCGGCTTCCACAACTGTCGTCAAGGGCAGTGCCTCAGCCCATTCCTCGGTATCCACATTTCCGCGCACGGCCACGACCGGGGCAAGTTTTCGCAGCTCCTCCAAAATCTTGGAGTCGCCGACGTCCCCGGCATGAAGGATCAGCTCGGACCCGCGCAAAGCCTCCACGGCCTCGCGGCGCAACAACCCATGCGTGTCGGAAATAAGTCCGAGGTGAAAGGGCTTCTCAGGCACGCACAAATCCTAATTCATGACACTTGTGCAGTACACTTTAACTTGAAAGGTTGAATGTTTGGAGCGTGGGAAGTAGCAGGCTAAGCAGAAACCTTGGTGGGACCCACGCGGCGAAGCGGCCTTGAGCCCGGAATGGGGAACTGCATGTGCCAGAAATTGGTTTCCGGGGAGACGAACTCGACACCGATGTATTGCTTGCCGTCGCGGGCCCGGTGAATCGAGACTACCCGACATTCCATCGATTGCGCGGTATGGTCGTTCATGAGAATCAGCGTCTGTCCCACCAAGACGATCTCTTCCAGCGGGAACAGCGATCCATGGCGGTTCACCGATTGCGAATGGGTCTGCGCGCAGAACTTCTCGCCGGAGTCGGTTTTGCCGCGCACAGTCAGGGGAACTGTTAAAGCTACCCGAAGTGTCCGCCGCCGTTCTTTGCAACGAAAATGAAGTAAAGACATTTCGAACCGGGACCTCAAACCTAATTTCTTTTACTGCCGACCTTCGACTACTTTGGAACGATGGACCTATCCATGCCATTTCGCGCCAGCAGGGTGCCGAAGCGAAAGAACAACAGCACAGAAGTGACTAACACGAACCTTGCCCACACAGCCCCGAGTTTGCCTTCCGGACGATCCAAGCACAATGGCTGAACGGTACCATAAAACCCCTTCGTAAAACAGTACCCCTGTACCTGACCCTCATTGCCAGCTTCCACCGGCTAACTCACGTAGCATTCCGCGCGCCAGCATGCCTCAAAAGTATGCGTTACCCGCATCCCTACCCTCGCCTGGGAGTGCCACCAAGACCATCTGCTATCCGTTTTGTTATCATCATCTTACGGAAAGATTCTCGTCAATTTCCAAGAGATCGCTGATCAAAACCTGCGCAGTAAGCGTCTTACAGGTTTGCCTGTGGGAAAAAAATTCGCGCATTTTCCACTTGCCTGTACTTCCAGGGTACATCTTTCGCTTTAGTGTTCGACGCTGCCCTTCTGTTTCAAGCGAGGGGTGGCCCAGCTGAATCAGCGCCACCTCCGCGGGTGCCGGCTCAAGGGCCGAGCAGCTTGACGAGCTGAAGGGGGTTTACCCGGGCTCTTTCGACGGTGAGGCCCCAATGGAGGTGCGGTCCTGTGACACGCCCTGTAGCACCCACCTTCCCCAGCACCGTGCCCGTTTCCAGGGTATCGCCCACTTTCACGTCAATCTGGGACAGGTGCCCGTACAACGTATAAATCCCCAGTCCATGATCCAACACGACGGCGTTGCCGGCAAAAAACAACTCCTCGGCCAGCACCACCTTTCCGCGTTGGGCCGCGTGGACCGGCGTCCCGGTCGTCCCGGGCAAATCCACACCGCCATGAGGGGAGCCTGGGTTTCCGTTCAGAATTCGGCGCTTCCCGAAATTCGTGCCGGACGTCACTCCATCCAAAGGCACGCGAAATTTGCCGTTCCACAGTCGCTCCGGCGTAACGCGGTCGAAAATCTCGCGCAAACGATCGCGCTCCTCATTGGCGCGCTTGACTTGGTCTGAATTAGGCTCGACGAATTCTTTACCTACCCGCAGCCGTTCGGTCGCAAATTTCCCTGCCTTCACGGCGATCCTGGCGCTGCAAAGAAGCTTCAAACCGGCAGCGTTTTGCGCCGTTACTTTCAGCTCATACCAGCCGGGCCTCTTTTCCAAATCAACGCCCAATAAACCTGCATGCACTGCTTCGCGGCCATCCTCCTGCCAGAAAGGAACAATCTTCCCGTCCCAATTGCCTTTGACTTCCGTTAGCGGCCGCGCGCTTTTGAGTTCCACGAGTAACAAGCTTCCCTGGCTCGATACCGGTGGACTCAGGCGCAGCGTCGCACCCGCGCTGCAAGAGCGCGCTTCCTTCGCTGTCACTCCGGCCGGACGCAACAAAGCACCCGGCCCGAGCCACAGCAACGCGAACCAGATTCGCCACATTCGAATGGGACTCAAGCTCCGGCCTTTTGACGTTGTTCCCGCATCATCGCCACGCGCGGTTCCACTTTCGCGAATTGCATGCGGCCCACTTTCGATCCCAGGATAGCCCTTTCTGACAGTAGAAATAGATCAGGGCTTTTCGCTTTCTCGCGAAGTTCTTTCAGAAAAGGCCGCACTTTGGCAAACATGAAGTACAGCTCGCCGCAAAACGCCGGTTCAAAGAACAACTGTTCGCTCACCACGCCATTCAGGACGAAGGACGTGGCGATTCCCCAGTAGCTGCCTACCTGCCGCAGCCAGTTGTTTTCTTCCGAGCCGAAAGCCATTGCCACTTTCATGAAGTCATCAGCATTTTCCGGCCAGAACGTCGCCAGCCACCATTGGCGCGCCTTACGCATTTCCGGCTCGCGCCTCAGATTGTAGAGTTCCAATATCAAACGCGCATCATCGGCAGTCGGTTTTTTCGGCATCGTCTCCCCCCAAGAGACTCCATGGTGTGATTCTACTCTATGGGGCGGCCGGGCCGTTCGTCTGCCACTCAAAGTGTCCGGCAGCGCTACAGTTTCATCCCGACAGCGGACGACCACGAACCGTCCAGGTCTCGGCACCTTGAAGGAAGTCTTTTTGATTCTGTAGGTTCCGTTCCTCTTGCGTCCGGCATAAAGATTGCCCAGACTTCAGTGGGAAATTCCGTCTTTCGAGTCAGGCAATTCTCAGCCAGGGAGGCTTCCGTGAAAAAGATCGATCGAATGCGCGAGAAAGTGACCATCCTGCCGACTTCCATGTACCTCTCCAAGATGCACGATGCCGGTTGGAGCCTCGTCGCCCTGGAATGGGAACGCGAAGTGGAGACCACAGGCACGCCTGAGCCGCAGGAAGCCTCCGGCGCCTCCGAGGAAATCCCCTTTGGCCTCCGCATCTCCTCGGATTGCCACCATCTGGAAGACGACCCACTGGAGATGCAAACGCTCAAGTTCCTCGCCGAAATGATCGTTCAGGACATTTCCTTCAAGAGCATGGCCGAGGCCCTGAACATCCGGGAGTACCGCACGCGCGACGGCCGCCCCTGGAACGCCGCAAGCGTCTTCCAGCTTACCCCTCGCCTGATTGACGTCGCCCCACGCATCCTCTCCGGCACTGAATGGGAGTCCCGCAAGAAACAATTGACCCGCGTCGCTTGGAACTCTTAAGAAGCTGGAATTATTTTTCGCCTGGAGATCTAAGCTAATCGCAGCGCAGCGAGACCATCGGGTCGATTCGCGCGGCGCGCTGTGCCGGAATATAGCTGGCCAGCAGCGCGATGAACGCCAGCAAAACTGAAATTCCCACGAACGTAACTGGATCCGTCGGTTGCACTCCAAATAGGAGGCTTCGAATCAGCCGGGTGAGCGCGAACGCTCCCGCCAGTCCAATGGCCAGCCCGGAAATCGCCAGCGTCATGCCCTGCCGAACGATGAGGCCCAGCACGTCGCGTTGCGTTGCGCCCAGAGCCATGCGAATCCCGATTTCTCGCGTGCCCTGGCTGACCAGGTAGGCCATCACGCCATAAATCCCAATCGTGGCCAGCGCCAGGGCAACGCCCGCAAACACTCCCAGCAGCAACATCGAAAACTGCCGCTGCGCCAGTGATTCGTCGACTCGCTGCCCCATGCTCCGCACGTAGTACATCGGCAAATCGGGATCGAGAGCCCGCAGCTCGCCCTTCACCGCGGACAAAACCCCGGCTGGGTCAACACTGCTTCGCAAGGCCACCGTCATCGCTCGCGCCGGAAACTGCGTTTGCGGGAGATAGAATGCGATCCGCGGCTCCGAATCGAGCGAATCTTGTTTCACGCGGCCGACGACGCCGACAACTATTTGCCACGGATCATCCCGCTTGAGCTCGACGATGTGAATGCGCTTCCCGATTGGATCTTGCCCGGGCCAGAGTTGCTCGGCCATGTATTCGTCAACGATCACCGCGACCGGTTTAGTCGCGTCGTCCTGCTCGTTGAAGAACCGGCCCCGGCGCAGCGGAATGCCCATCGCTTCAAAGTAATGCCCGCCGACGAGCCGCTCATCGGCGTTCAAGAATTTCTCGCCTGGCAGCGGCGTCCGCCCCTCGACGGTTATGGGCGTCCACGCAAAAGCCTGGCTCAACGGAAGCGACGTGACTCCTCCCGCCGCGCTCGCTCCCGGCAGCCGCTCGAGCCGCTCCCAGAGTTGCTTGTACGTGTTCCGAACAACTTGCTTGTCGTTATACCTGCGCCCGGTCATCGTCAGGTCAAACGTGAGCACGCCGTGCGGTTCGAATCCTGGCCGCACATTCTGCAATCGCGCGAAGCTCCGAATGAGCAGCCCCGCCCCAATCAACAACACTACCGAGAGCGCGAGTTCCGAAACAACCAGCAGCCTTCGAACATTGTTGCCGCGCCCCCATACCGCGCTGGTCCCTGCCGATCCGCGGCTCGCGTCCTTCAACGTGAAGTTCAAATCCAACCTCGAGATTCGCAAGGCAGGCGCAAGGCCAAACAGAATTCCCGAAAGCAGCGAGAGCGACAACGTAAACAGCAGCACCCGTCCATCTATGCCGACGTCCGCGAGCCGCGGGATGCTCTTCGTTCCCAGGATGTGAATCCACTTCACGCTGAGCACGCAAATGAAAATTCCTAGCGCGCCGCCGCACAGCGCGAGCAGCACACTTTCTGTAAGCAGTTGTCGGACAATGCGCCATCGGCTCGCTCCCAGTGCCGCGCGCACCGCCATTTCCTGCTGCCGCGCCACCGCTCGTGAGAGCAGCAAATTGGCGACGTTCGCGCACGCGATCAGCAGTACTAATCCCACCGACCCAAGCAGCACCAGCAGCGCCGTTCGTACATTTCCCACGACCTGCTCCAGAAGCGGCACGATGCTGAACGTCAGCCGGCCATTGGGCGGGTAATTCTCAGGAAAATCACGGCGCAGCCGCGCCGTGATCGTGTCCATCTCCGCTTGTGCCTGCGCGACGGAAACGCCCGGCTTCAACTTTCCTACGATGTTGTAATCTTCACCCGTTCTAACCTGTGCCGCGGCAGGCGCCAGCGGCAGCGGCAAGAAAATGTCCGCCTGCTCCGTGCCATAAAGCGTTGGCAGCACCTCCCGCGGCAACGAAAAACTCTGCGGCAGAATCCCCGCCACTTCATACGGCTGTCCGTTGATCGTGATGGACTTGCCGATCATCCGCGGGTCGCGCCCGTACCGGCGGGCCCACATCTCTTCCGTGAGCAGCGCAGTTGCAGGCCGTCCCGGCAAATCTTCCTCCGGCGCTAGCAATCGGCCGTACGCAGGAACCACACCAAGCATTGGCAGCAGATTCGAGGAAACGCAAATAACGCCCACGCGTTCCGGTTCGCCCTCACCTGTTATGTTGTAATTTCCTCCGATCGCGATGGCGACCTGCTCAAATCCATGGTGCCCATTTTTGATATCGAGATATTGCGCCGTGGAAAACCAGTCCTCGGTGATATTCAAACCCGGCGAGCGGTTCCACAGAATCACCAGCCGCTCCGCGTCCGCGTAGGGCAACGGCCGCACCAGCAGCGCGTTCGCCACGCTGAAGATGGACGTATTCGCCCCAATTCCAATCGCCAGCGACAGCACCGCAGTCGGCGCAAACCCGGGATTTTTCGCAAACGTGCGAAGCGCGTAGCGGATGTCCTGCGTCAAAGTATTCATGGAAAACTACGCCATCCTAGCATAGTCAACTATGCGCTTTGGAAGGAGGGGCCAGGCTTGCCGGCCGCACGTAGGTTTTGACGGCTGCAGGCGAGGCGGGGTAGCACCTTCGTACTTCACGCGAACTTTAGAATACCGAGATGCCTCGTCGATAAAAGAGAAGCGCGCCCGCGTACCCCGTCTCGTACGGGTACGTTTCCGTTCGGTGTCCGCTGTTGACGAGTGTTGTCAACTCATTGCAATTTGAGTATAGAATCGGAACGAAGCTTATGCCCGACCAGCCCCCATCGGAACGCTTTAAGTCGGAGATGCCTGCCATCCCGGGAGTTGGCGGGCCGGGTTCGCTCCGTCCTGGCGGAAATCCCGCTGCAAAACTGGTCATTAGTCTACTGGCCGTGCTGCTTGTGGTTTTCCTTGGAGCGCGCTGGGCGCTGCGGCCGAAACACGCGGACACGGCGCCTGCCGATCAGCAGCCGCAAATCGAAGTTCCTTCTCCCGCGCCTGATCCGAGTACGCTGCAGCCGCATGCCACCGAATCGAATCCCGGCATTGCGGACACGACGGAAATGGCCAAGCCGTGGTCCTTCAAAGAGTTTTATATTCGCAACCGGCTCAGCGGAGAAAACATCCCTGCGCTGCTCGTCCGGTTGCCGGCGGGAACTCCGTCTCAGGCGAGTGGCTACTGGGCGTTTGCCAGGAAGTCGCCCTACGGCAATTGCCAGCTGGAGTACCTCACGGATTTGGGCAGGCTGAAAAGCGAATATGGATTCAACGGCGCTAAACATCCTATGGTGGGGAACCCTTGCAGCCGCACGGTCTTCGACCCGCTGAAAATGGCTACTCTTCCAGGAAATTTCCTGGTGCGCGGCGCAATTGCGCAGGGATCCGATCTTCGCCCACCCCTCGCGGTCGAACTCAAAATACGAGGCAAGGACATTCTTGCCGTTCGGACGGAATAGTGTGCGAACAATCCGGCCAGATTCCATTAGATTCCATCGAGCAGCGCGGGATTAGTTTTCAAGTGTAAAGCGGCGAACTTCTTGATTCATTTTTCCAGCGAGCATCAGCGCAACCATTCGCTGGTCGGCCCACCAGGACCATAGCGGATGCTCAAACGAGGCCGGGCGGTTATGTTCCACAAAAAAGTGTGACACCCACGCCAGAGCATAAGGAAGAACGAGCGCTCCCAAGATCCACCACCAACGCTGCAACACAATAGCGATCAGCAGCAACACCCAACCTGCAAGCGTACCGACGAGATGGATTGCCCGGGTCTCCGGCTGGCGGTGCGCACGGAAATACTCGGGCCAAAAATTATTGAAATTCGATGGGTCGCTCATCCCCCGGAGAGTAGCATAGGAGGGATTTCAGGAAATCTGGAATCAGTCTTTGATATTCTCCTCGGATGGAGAGTTAGCTGGACAGACTTTTCTATGCATACCTATATCTAAAACAACTAAACCCTCCAAAAGTATCGAATTGTAGAAAATCCGCCCGCCAAAATGGACTGTAAGTAATAGATAAGATTGACCTTTTCTCCACAAGCGCAGTGGCAGGTTACCTGCACCCATAGATAGCAGCTCTGATTCTGGCTATCCGAGGGAGGACGTGTTTCTCGGAGAGTTTTACGGAATCAGGGGATTTTCCAGTGAGCTTTAGAGTTCATATAGAGGGGGAGCAAATGATAGGTGGGAGAGAAAAACATCTCGGTGCTTGTCAGAGTTTCTTTTGTAACTTGAGCCGAGGCATTTCCGTGCTGTTGGTAACTGCCTTGGCGCTTTTGCTTTCAAATCCGGCGTCTGCGCAGAGGACAACCGGAACGCTGCGGGGACAGGTGTTGGATCCGACGGGCGCCGTGGTTCCGGACGCGGCGGTGACGGTCATGAACCAGGAGACTGGCGTCACCGTGAAAGTAACGACCACGTCGGCGGGGACATACGCGCTTCCGAGCCTCATCCCGGGCCTGTACAAGATTAGCGTGGAGGCTAAGGGCTTCAAAGGTTTTCAGTTGAAGGACGTCAATGTATCCGCGAACCAAGACAACGTTGCAGATGCAAGACTCGATCTGGGCGTCGCTACGGAAATCGTGGAAGTTTCGAGCGGAGCCGTGGAGATTCAAACCTCGTCGTCTGCTCTAAATAACACGTTTGATACGCGGGATTCCGGATTGCCAACCTCGGCAGGCACACTCAACGGCAGCTTGCTGAACCTGGCGGTGCTGGCTCCCAACGTGGTGGCGCAACCCGGCGGAGTGACTGGCATCGGCGGATCGGTCGGAGGAACACGTCCTAGGGATAACAACTTCACCGTGGACGGAGTGGACGACAACAACCTCGGCGTGACGGGCAACAACTCGACGGTCATTCCGGATGCGGTGGCAGAATTCAACCTCACTACTAACCAGTTCACTGCTGAGTACGGACACTCAGCCGGCGGCCAGTTCAGCCTGGTGACAAAGACGGGCACGAACAACTGGCATGGGTCCGGCGAGTGGTATAACCAGAACAAGAATTACAACTCGCTCGACAATTTGACGAAGAATGCGATCGCCGGTGGAACCATCCCTGGAAAGCCGGATTTCGATAACAATCGGTTTGGCGGCACCATGGGCGGCCCAATCGTGAAGAACAAGTGGTTTGTGTTTGGAGCTTATGAATACACGACGCTTCACGGCCAGGGTGTGCCCACTCCACTGATTCAGCCGACGGCAGAGGGTCTCACTATGCTCGAGAACCTGGCTGTCAACTCGACGATCAAGAACATTTTGGGGAATTTCCCCGTTGCGCCGTCTCCCGGCGATCTGGGAACGGTGCCTGTCACTGTCGGTGCCACAACCACGGACATTCCCATCGGGAACCTGGTCATTGTGAGTCCAACGTTCCAGCGTGAACACGACGTACAGTTCAATTCGGACTACACCTGGAGAAATCATCAATTTGGAGCGCGGTTCCTATTTAACCAGATTAAATTCATTTTGCCCGTGAACTCCACGCAGGCACAGTTCAACCAGAACCAGTTGGTCCACAATCGCAAAATCGCTTTGAACGACGTCTGGACCCTTAACAGCCATCTGGTGAACGATCTGCGGGTACAGTATTCGTACTATGCACAGCTGGACTTAAATCCATGTACGGCTTGCCCGCCGGATGTAACGATCGGGGATCTCGGGTTCAATACCATCGGCCCGGGCGACAATTCCACACAGAAACAAAACTCTTATCAGATTGCCGACACTTTCTCATGGTCGCACGGCAAGCATACGTTCAAATTCGGCGGACAGTACAACCACTTCATCTATCCTCAATTCTTCCTTCCGAGGAGCAATGGAGACAACTGGTACGATACGCTCACCGAGTTCATTAATGACGAGCAGACCAACAACCTGGGCAGAACTTTGCGCAACGCAGGAACAGGCAGTTTCCTGGGAACGCAGAGCGCGTTTTATGGCTTTGCACAGGACGACTTCAAATTGACCCCGCGTCTGACGCTGAACCTCGGATTGCGGTATGAATACTGGACCAATCCATTGGGTGACAGCACGCAGGCACTCAATGCGATTTCCAACGTTCCCGGCGTTATCACTTTCGGAGTTCCGAAGACCGACAAGAATAATTTCGCCCCGCGTGTGGGTTTCGCATTCGATCCGCGCGGAAACGGAAAAACGGCGATTCGCGGCGGTTTTGGCATCGCTTATGATGTGAAATTCCAAAACTTCGCATCCATCACGTTGCCTCCACAGCTTCAGAGCGAGCTGGATCCAACCTCGGCTTGCACGCTGACGCCGCAGCCAACCTGGTGCGCGAATCCTAATTTTGCCGGGTTTCTTGCGGGCGGGGGACTCCCTCAGACTTACGTTCCGCCGGCAGACCAGGCGGGAGCCCGAGCACTCACAACCAGCTACATCGATGACACCGTGATGCCCAAGATCCTCACCTGGTCCCTGGGCGTGCAGCACGAAATCTATCGCAATGCCAGCGTGGAGGTTCGCTATCTTGGGACCCGCGGAATCTCACTACCCGTGCAGTACCGCCGCAACCGAGAAAGCGCATTTGATGCAGGACTCACGCCACTTCCGGAATATTTCCGAGCATCGGACGTTCCGGCCACGGTAAGCGCCTCAGCGCCGACCCGTGCGCCGTTTGACGCGTTTAACAGCAATGTGTATGCCCCGTTCGGATTCACGGCAAACGTGACTTCGGATCCGCCATTCGGGAGCAGCATCTACCACGCGGGCTCTGTGGCGTTCACGCAGAGGTCGCGCATGGGGCTAACGTTCAATGCCAACTACACCTATGCACACACGCTGGATAACTCCACGAACGAATTCTTCACCAGCCTGCTGAACCCGCGCCGCGGGCAGGATACCAATCGGATCTCAAACGATTGGTCCAGCTCCGACCTGGACGTCCGGCACAAGATGGCGCTTTCATGGACCTACCAGGTTCCCAACCTCAAGAGTGACAGCCGCCTAGTAAAAGCGTTGGTAAACGGATTCCAGATTGGATCCGTCTTCCTCACGCAAACGGGGCAGCCGGTTACACTCCAATCGGGATCGGATGCGAACGTCAATGGGGACTCCGCTGGAGACCGCGTGATGTTCAATTCGTTGGGGACGAGTCTGGCGGGCGGTACGGCAATTCTACTGCGAGTCTGCGCTCCCGCCGGTGGCGGAAATACAGTCACCGCAGCAAGCTGCCCGGCAGGAGACAACACAGTTGGTTATCTGGCCGTTGATAAAAACACGCTAGGAGATACAACGGCGCGTTATGTCGTTGCCGGAAAGGGAGTGGCCACGAACGTGGGCCGCAACAGCTTCACCTCACCGGGCTTCGCCACACTGAACATGTCTCTCGGGAAGAGTTTCCACTTCACCGAAGGAAAGTATCTGCAGGCGAAAGTGGATGTGTTTAACATCCTGAACCACGCAAACTACGCTCTCAGCAACGGGAACGTCTTCAGCACAGCAGGCGTCACAACAGCAACAACCACGGGCGGCTATGTCCTGGCCAATGACCCCAACTTCCTGAAGGCATCGAAGTTCTTCAGCGGCGGAATACGTTCGATGACGCTGGGACTGAAGTTCGCGTTCTAGACTTCATTTCAGATTGTCACTTCCGGGAGGTGCCCGATGGGCGCCTCCCGTTTTTTTTGGGGGGGAGTGAGTTCTTCTGTGCACGCGGGCGCATCGCGCGTTGCAATTCGAAGCTGTATTGCGCAGAATGCAAAGAGGGGCAGCGCTTCGGCGGTCTGCTGCATCATTAACAGTCGAATGTGAAACCGCGGCCGTGCGAGCGGCCGACAAGGTACTTTGGGCTGCCCGGCCCTCCCGATACGTGATTCGATTCCAAGTGCGGAGGAAGAAATGCGCAAAAATAGGATGCATACTGTTGTTTTGCTGCTGGTCTTGAGCCTCAGCGTTTCTTGCTCGCGAATTGGCGCGCCCAGCGATGACGCGATCGCGACGGACATCAAGGCAAAAATGTTTTCCGAGCCCGCGCTCAAATCCGCGGCCGTCGATGTTTCGAGCAAAGGCGGCGAGGTGACGCTCACGGGACTGGTCCCCGATGACGCCGCGCGGCTGGCGGCGTATAAGATCGCGACGCAAGCCAAGGGCGTAACCAAGGTGAACGATCAGCTGAGCGTCGTTACAGCTCAGGCGGCTCCTGAGCCGGTTGCGCCGGTGTATACGCCTGCCCCTGCGCCGGTGGCCAAGCCGGCGCGGAAGCCGAAGCCAGTTGCAAAACCCGTGAAGAATGCTAAAGGTGCTCCGGCGGCTGCTGCTGCGCCAGAGGCAATGGCCGCACCAGCGCAACCACCTCCGCCGCAACCCGTGACGCTGACCGTGCCGGCGAATTCGATCATGACGATTCGAACGATCGACGGCATCGATTCGAGCACGAATCATGCGGGAGAAGTCTTCAAGGCTTCGTTGGATGCGCCCATTGTGGTGGATGGCAGGGTGATTGTGCCGGCCGGAGCGGATGCTTACGCAAAACTTGTGAGCGCGAGTTCAGCGGGCCGCATCGCGGGGCGCAGCGAATTGAGCCTGGAGCTGGCGAGCATCGTGTTTCAAGGCAAGACGTACAACGTGGTTTCGAGTGACGTGAAGCAGTCCGGCGCATCGCGCGGCAAACGTAGCGCGGCGACGATTGGCGGCGGCGCGGCTCTCGGCGCGTTAATCGGCGCGGTTGCCGGAGGCGGCAAAGGAGCGGCTATCGGCGCGGCCGTGGGTGGAGGCGCGGGGACCGGCGTTCAGGTGTTGACGAAGGGGCAGCAGGTGAAAATTCCTTCGGAAACGCGGCTGGATTTCACGCTACAGCAGCCTCTGGATATTACTTATTTTCCGGGGAAGAAAGCGCGCGCGCGTTCGAACCCCGACCAGCCACCGACGGATCCTAACTCGTCGAATCCGCCGTCGAATTAGGAGTCATACAACAACTTCGGTTTTTTCTGGGGGCAATGGCACCTGCCCTTCTTTTTTGCTTGAGCTGGTTCTTCGTTTATCTTGACAACCTGCGCTCACGCCAGATAAACCTCTTTCCTGTCATGCCCAAACCTACTCCGGATTCAGATCTTCAATTATCGCGCCGCGGTTTCTTGAAGAGTACGGCCGCTGCTTCCACGTTTGCTCTGACGCCGATCGCGAAAGCTGCGCCGGTGGATGCCGCAGAGACGCTTCCGCCCGCGTTTTCCAGGCTCAAGTCGCTGGGATCGCGGGTCCATCCGATTACGGCGGAGGAGTTTCAGGAGCGGCTGATGCATGCGCAAACGCTGATGTCCGCGCTGGCGCCAAAGTTTGATGCGCTTTTTTTTGCGCCGGGAACTTCGCTGTACTACTTCACGGGGATCCGCTGGGGAGTCAGTGAACGGCTGTTGG
>WNFT01005781.1_pt1 | contig 21097 bp, 19 predicted proteins | sample 5400191 | NCBI WGS metagenome assembly WNFT01 (sample SAMN13153359, study PRJNA577476) | soil metagenome | isolation source: 80 cm saprolite under Madrone tree | place: USA:California | collected 2016-06-14 | reverse complement strand
TCAATATACGCTGCTATAAATAGCTCCTGAGGCTGAGAATCGGCGACAGTAAGCGCCTCTAGCCGGGAAACCGCCGCTATCGGCTTGCCGTAAATCTCCGCCCAAGCCTTTACCGTGGTCAGGCCGACGCGCAGACCGGTGAACGAACCCGGGCCGGCGCAAACTGCGTAACCATTTAGTTCAGCGAGACTTAGCGACGAACTTGCGAGCACCCGATTGACCGCGCGAAGAAGCCAGCTGGAATAGTCTTCGTCAGTGGAGTGCGCCTCAAGGCAGACCAGCTCGGCCTTGTCGAAAAGGGCCACACAGCCGCGCGCGTCTGCCGTATCCACCACGATAAATCGCATGAGCTCAGTATAGGCGAACTGGCTATTGTGCAAGAAATGCCCGAACCTTGGAACGGTCCTGGAGTTCAGTACCGTTACCCACCCTAAGGGCAATTTTAGGGCCAAATTAAAGTGTGAGCTCCGCTAACCTTCTCATTTCAAACGATATATCTTGACTCTCCAAGCACAAGCTTCTACACTGCTTAGTGTACCTCAGGGGGCATCCGAAACCATGGACTACAAAATCGGCGATAAGGTTGTGTACCCGAACCACGGCGTTGGAGTCATCGAGCAAATTAATTACGGAGTGTTGAACGGAAAAACGGAACGATACTTCATGATTCGTATTGTTTCGAGCGACTTGCGAGTGATGGTGCCCCAGACGAATGCAGAAAGTGTTGGACTGCGCTCGGTGATGCGCTCGAACGATACGACAAAAGTGTTAGGCTTTTTGGAGCGCGGGAAATTAAATTGCCACCACGACTGGAAGCATCGCTTCAAAGAAAATTCAGAGCGTATGCGCACTGGTTCCCTTCTTGAAGTTGCAGTGGTACTCAAGAGTCTCTGTTCGCTGAGCCGCAGTAAGCCGCTTTCCTTCCGCGAGAAAAAGATGCTGGAACGTGCCAAGTACTTGCTGGTGAGCGAGATGGCGACTGCGCGGAGCACTACTTCCGAATCGGCTGAGGCGATGGTTTTGAAATCGCTGGCAAAAGCTAAATTGCAATTTCCGATCATGCAGGAAGGTTTCGAACAGTAGAATTTATTTAACACAAAATTTACAGGGACAGGCTCGATGCCTGTCCCTTTTTCATTTTCGTGCTAAGGCGATTGATGTATTGCGACGCGGCTAGAGACGGTTCCTTTATCACATAGCGCCTGTCGTTTGTTCGGTTTGATCACTTTGCGCTTGCCACATGTCATTTCGTCGGTTTCCCCCAGCCGCCCCCGCCCGGAGTTTCGATTCGCAAAATATCGCCGGCGTCAGCGATAAAGGAAGTTTTCCCGGCCAATACTTTGCTCTTTGCTCCTCGGATCAGCGTATTCTTTCCGCGTTTACCGCTATGACCTCCAAACAAACCGTACGGCGCGGTTTCTCTGCGGTCGGTTAGCAAGCCAACCTCAACAGCTGACAGGAACTCGATTTCGCGAACAATTCCATCGCCGCCACGATGCTTTCCAATTCCGCCGGAGCCGCCGCGTATCGTGTATCGCTTCACGCGAACGGGGTACGTTTCCTCGAGCACCTCTGTGGGGGTGTTCCATGAGTTGGTCATGTGCGAATGGCTGGCGGATGACCCGTCTCCGTAGCTCGAAGCGCCGCAACCGCCGGCAATTGTTTCGTAATATGTAAATGGATCTGCGCCGCGCGAAGGATGTACACCACCAAACGTAAAATTATTCATAGTGCCCTGGCTGGCGGCAGGAATTCGTTCCGGAGCTGCTTTGGCCAATGCGAGAAGCAACGTGTCCACTATGCGTTGGGATGTTTCGACGTTGCCTCCGGCCACGGCGGCGGGGGGCGACGCATTGACGATCGTTCCGCTGGGTGCAAGCACTTTGATTGGCCGCAAAAGTCCGGAAGTTGCCGGAACGTCTTCGCGAACCAAGGAGCGGAAAACATAATAAACGGCGGAAATCGCAATGGCTTCGACGGCATTCACATTGCCGGCGCACTGCGGTGCGGAACCCGTGAAGTCCACTACGACGGACCCAGAATTGATCCGGACACTGACTCGAATTCGCAACGGGTCGGCGCTAATCCCATCGCCATCCAGAAAATCATCGGCGCGATAAATTCCCGGTTTCAGAGAATTAAGCACGGATCGCAGCACTCTCTCGGAATAATCAAGCAGGTGACTTGCGTATCGCGAGACTTCGCTGGTTCCGTACTTTCCGGCCACTTCACGCAGGCGGCGTTCGCCCAAACGGCATGACGCGATTTGCGCCGCCAGGTCGCCTTCGCGCTCGGATGGTGTTCGAACGTTCGCGAGCAGTAGGCTCAACACTTCTCTGTTGACCAGTCCCTTGCGGAATATCTTTATCGGCGGGATGCGTAGCCCTTCCTGAAAAATCTCGCGGGCAGGCCCCATCGAACCTGCCAGCGCTCCGCCGATGTCCGCGTGATGGGCGCGGCTGGCGACAAAGAACTGTGGAGATCGTCTCGTTGCGACGAAAACTGGCATAACGAGTGTGAGGTCGGGAAGATGCGTGCCTCCGGCAAAGGGATCATTGAGGAGGGCGATGTCGCCTGGCTCGAATGTCAATGCAGCGCGTGCTGCCGCAACCGATGCGGGCATGGAGCCGAGGTGCACGGGCATGTGATCGCCCATCGCCAGAACCTGCCCGTCGCCGTCATAGACGGCGCAGGAATAATCGCGCCGCTCCTTGATGTTCGGCGAAAACGCCGACCGGCGAAGCGCTGCTCCCATTTCTTCTGAGACGGAATGGAAAATATTTTTAAATATTTCGAGACGCATGGCGTCAGGAGCTCGACCGTTTTTTTTGTTTTTACTAGGCATGGCGCCTCGTGTTTTTCGTGAAATTTAAGAGGCGAATCTGGCCGTTGGCATCAACACGCGCCAACCACCCCGCCGGAATTAGCGATGTCGCGCTGTATTCGACGACTATTGCAGGTCCGCTGAACTGATGTCCGGCGCGCAATTTATCTCGTTCGTATAACGAAGCTTGAACGGCGCGGCCGACGAAGTAACATTTGATTTTGCGTTCGGCAGGCGGATGCGTGCCGGCCGCGACGCGGCCAATGCGTGGAAGTTCAATTCGACGCGACGATCCTGTCGCACGGCAGCGAACATTCACTATTTCGACCGGCCTGTGCGGATCTGCATGGCCATACGCGCGTTCATGGGCCCGGTGGAATGCGGCGACGAAATCGGCGCTGGCGGGGACGCTCAAATCGTATGCCTGGCCAACGTAACGCAGATCGAAACGGTATTCGAATCGCTGCTGGCCTTTCGCAAATCCCTCGCGGCGAAGAAAATGATCCGCGTGGCGCTGCACCTTGCGCAGCACTCCGTTGGCTTTGCGCCGCGCATCCGAGGGATCCCGAACTGGGAGCAAGACCGTCCAAGAGAAATCGCGCACGACAGCGGCTCTGAGGATACCGAGAGCTGACAGAGCCCCAGGAAATACGGGTAAGAGCACGCCACGCATTTCGAGAGCGGCGGCCAAATCGCAAGCATGCAATCCGCCGGCTCCTCCAAAAGCTACGAGCGTGTAATCCCGCGGGTCGTGGCCGCGTTCGATGGAGATTTTCCGCACAGCCCTTTCGATGACCGAGTTCGAAACGCCGAGAATTCCCTGTGCGAATTCTTCGACCGAGCGGAAACTTCCTTTACGCTTTTCCAGTTCACGGCGAGTTCGTTCCGGTTGCAAAACAAATCCGCCATTCAGCAGTCCGCGCCCGCCGAAATGACCCAACACGGAGTGGGCATCGGTAACTGTCGGCAATTCCCCACGGCCGTAGCAAATTGGCCCCGGGTCTGCGCCAGCGCTTTCTGGTCCGACTCGAAGCGCAGCGCCCACATCGAAACGCGCAATCGAACCACCGCCAGCTCCCACGGTATGAATTTCGAGCATCGGAACCGAGATGGGAAATCCCGCGATGCGCGACTCGGTTGTAATTTGCGTTTCTTCGGAAAGCAACGCGACATCGGTGGAAGTTCCACCCATGTCGAATGTAATTACTTTTTCCAGGCCGGCAACGGATGCCGCGTATTCCGCGCCAAGCACGCCACCCGCAGGGCCGGAAAGAACGGTTCGAACGGGTTGCGCCGCGGCACTTTCCGCGGAAATAATCCCGCCGTTCGACTGCATCACACGAACTTGCGCTGAACGAGTCGATTTAGAATCCGGCGCGCCCCTCCAGACATTGCTCGCGTGCGTTTGCGTTTCGCTCAGGTACGAGCTCATCACCGGAGCCAGGTATGCGTTAATGACCGTGGTCGAGGTACGTTCGAACTCGCGAAACTCCGGCAAGATTTCGTGCGAGACGCTAACGAGAAAGCCCGCGTGCCGCAACGCTCTTGCAATCGATGCTTCGTGTTTCGAATTTCGAAAGGAAAACAACAGGCAGATAGCTACGGCGTCGGGACGAGCGCGACGGACCTTTTGCACCAGCGAATGAATGCCCGCCGGACTCAACGCTCTTATGATCGAGCCGTCCGCGGCGAGACGTTCGCGTGCGCCGATGCGACGTTCCCGCGGCACAATTGGCGGCGCTTTGTGAAATTGCAAATCGTACAGTTTTGCGCGCGCCTGTCTTCCGATTTCGAGCACATCCTCGAACCCCTCCGTGGTGATCAGCAGGACTCGTCCGCCGCGGCGCTCCAGCAGCGCATTGGTACCAACAGTGGTTCCGCAGATCAAATCCAAGTCGTTGGCAGTTTGGACGCCAAGGCTTGCGCGCATTTCTGAGAGTGCGGCGCCAATCGCGGCGGCGGGATTTTTCGGCTGCGAAGGTACTTTCAGAATTTCGAGCTTGCCGTTGTTCAGAAATACGCAGTCGGTAAACGTGCCTCCGGTGTCCATGGCTATGCGCATGACCGAGCGAAAAGATTCACGTCGAAGAAGAATCACGCGGAATGCGAGTGAAGGCAGATCTAGGCAATCGGCAACGATGCCGAGGCATTCAACGAAATATCCGCCAAGATGTGATTTTGAAAGCGCGGATACGCCGCAGCGGCAATCATCGCCGCATTATCGGTCGAGAGAGCGTGACTGGGAAAATACACATTGCGTCCGGGGTTACCCGCGCGATCTTCGAAGGTGGCGCGCAACTGGCGATTTGCCGCCACTCCGCCAGAAACCAGCACGGTCGGCACGTTTAACTCTTCGGCGGCTCGCATGGTGCGCTCGACCAAGTCGCGCACCACCGCATTCTGAAATTCTCTTACCAGGCCTAACATCTTCGGGCCGCACAATGGCAACAATTGTTCAAAGTTGCGTTCGCCGCGTGCTATCGCCGCTTCGCGCTGCGCGATTTCCGGCAAGTATTCGGGGTTTTCACGCACATGGTACAACACTGCCGTCTTCAGTCCGCTGAAACTGAAGTCAAACGTGTTGCCGCGCATTTTTGTCGGGCCGAATTTTACTGGAGCGGGAATGTTTCCAGCGGCGGCGGAAAGACGATCCAGAATTGGGCCACCAGGATAGCCAAGCCCAAGCAGCTTGGAAACTTTGTCGTACGCTTCGCCGGCCGCATCATCGCGGGTCTGGCCGATTTTGCGATAGGACCATAAGCCACCGGCATCAGTACGGGACGAATCCTTTGGCTGTATTTCGTATAGCACGGTGTGGCCGCCGGAAACGATCAGGCAAACCGCCGGCAGTGCGGGCGACATTCCCGATTTGTGAGCTTCCAGAAATACCGCGTGGATATGCCCATCCAGATGATTTACCGGCACCAATGGCTTGCCTAGACTTTCGGCGAGCGTTTTTCCATAGGTGATGCCGACAAGCAGCGAGCCGACCAGCCCCGGTCCTTGCGTTACACCGATGGCGTCCAAGTCTTCAAGGCGCATTCTTGCCTGTTCCATGGCTTCGCGCACGACCGGCACGATTCTGCGCAAGTGTTCGCGCGAAGCGAGCTCCGGCACTACACCGCCGTACTTGCGATGGATGTCGATCTGCGATGCGACAACGCTGGACAGAATCTCGCGGCCGTCCGTCACAACGGCGGCTGCCGTTTCATCGCACGACGACTCGATTCCAAGAATGCGAACGCTCATTCGCTTTTTTACTCCTCACTGATTATGCTAACACGCGGCAGGAATCAGGGTTTTCTGGCCATGCACTCTACACTAAGAATCCGATTGTAAATTCACGAGTCTTCTTTAACCTGAGGGTTATGACCGCTACGAGCGATTACAACGCAAATCCTTCACGCACCAAGAAAGTTCGCAAAGCAGTTCTTCCCGCCGCTGGGCTGGGCACGCGTTTTCTGCCCGCGACCAAGGCGCAACCGAAAGAGATGTTGAACGTCGTGGACAAGCCGCAGATCCAGTACGTAGTCGAGGAATGCGTCGCAAGCGGAATCGAGCACATCATCATCGTTACCGGTAAGGGCAAAAACTCCATCGAAGATCATTTCGATTACAACCCCACTCTTGAACGCTATCTGGAAGAAAAAGGTAGGCCGGATCAAGCCGAGATGGTTCGCCACATCAGCGACATGGTGCAAGTCAGTTATACGCGCCAGAAAGAGCCCCTGGGACTAGGTCACGCCGTCCTAGTTGCCAAAGATCTGGTCGGAGATGAGCCGTTTGCTGTGTTGCTCGGCGATGTTTTGATTCCCGGAGAAAATCCCGCGACCAGGCAACTGGTAAAAGTTTACGAAGCTACCGGCGTTGGCGCCATCGCGGTGGAAGAGGTCCCTCGGGAAAAAACACATTTGTACGGTATCGTGGGCTGCGAGGCAGCTCCACAGGGGCCGTTTGGCGAACGGCTGCTACGCATTCGCGAACTGGTCGAGAAGCCGAAGCCCGAAGAAGCTCCTTCAAATCTTTCCATCACTGGGCGGTACGTTCTTCCCTCGGCAATTTTTGATTGCCTGGAACGCACCAAGCCTGGCGCAGGCGGCGAAATACAGCTCACCGACGCGCTGAAGATACTCGCTAAGGAGCAGGGACTGTGGGCCTACATCTACGAAGGAATTTCCTATGACGCGGGGGACAAGCTGGGATTTCTGATCGCTACCGTCGAGCTGGCGCTGCAAAACAAAAAACTGGGCGAGCCCTTCCGAAATTATCTGAAGAACTTAAAACTCTAGTTCCTCGACAGAGTTGCGGATAACTATTTTTTGCTTGCTGGCTTCTTCTCTTTCGTTTCCTTCGATCCACTTTCCTTGGTGCCAGATTCTTTCGCCGACGAATCCTTCTTCGCTGGCTTATCTGCCTTTTCTGACTTGTCGGACTCCTCACCCGAGGGAGAATCCGATGACCCGCTGTCCCGCGCGCTTGATTTTCCCGCGTAGTCCGTCACGTACCAGCCCGACCCTTTGAACTGAATCGCTGGAGCGGACTGCAGCCGCTCGACTTTGCCGCTGCAGTGCGGACACTTTTTCAGGTGCGGCCCCGACACGCTCTCGATTTTTTCCGTCTTTTTGCCGCACTTCAGGCATTGATACTCGTACAGTGGCAACGCAGTTTCCTCCGCTTGTGTCTTGAAGACCGCAGTATAGCATGCGCGGCATACGCCAACCCGCGTGCTAGACTGCTTGCATGGAGCTGCAATCCAACGCACATGAAGCCTGCCTGTACCTGGTGGCCACGCCGATTGGAAATTTGGAAGACATCACGCTGCGCGCCCTGCGCATCCTGAAAGAAGTCGACCAGATTGCCTGCGAAGACACCCGCCACACGCAAAAACTTTTGCAGCACTACAACATTCAGAAACCGCTGGTCAGCTACCACGAGCACAATGAACTGACGCGCGCGCCGGAACTGGTCGTGGGCATGGAACAAGGCGCGCAGATCGCGCTGGTCAGCGATGCTGGAGTTCCGCTGGTGAGCGACCCGGGTTATCGGCTGGTGGCACTGTGCCTACGCCATCACATTCCAGTGATTCCGATTCCCGGGCCTTCCGCGCTGCTCGCAGCGCTCTCTGCTTCGGGTTTGCCGAACGAGGAATTCCTTTTCGCGGGATTCTTGCCGGCCCGTAGCGGCGAACGACGACGTGCGCTCGAGCGGCTTCGAATCGAGGATCGCACCATCATTTTTTATGAAGCGCCGCATCGCATCGAGGAAACTCTCATCGACGCGCACGAAATCCTTGGCGATCGCCCGGCTTGCCTGGCGCGCGAAGTCACCAAAATCCACGAAGAGTTCCGGCGTGGTTCGCTCGCTGAACTGGCTGCTTCTCTGGCGGATAAACCGGCACGCGGAGAAATTACGCTACTCATCGGCCCGCTTCCCGCGGACGGAAAATTGGCGCATCGCGATACCTCACAGAGCCTCGCCGACCGCGTGGAAGAATTGATGCGACAAGCGAAATTAGATCGCAAAGAAGCGTTGAAATTGGCGGCGAAGGAACGCGGCATCACCAAGCGCGCCGCGTATCAGGAACTGCATCTGGAAACGGAAGACTCAGGCGGCTCGCCCGAATAAGACCAGCCTGAATAACATTTGTATCAGGGCAAATCACGCCGACCGCTATTAATTACGCAGCCGATTCTGACCGAAATACTTTCTGAAATCTGGGTCCAGTGAATCGCACGCCGACGAGACGTTCGCCGGGCCCGCTTGCTGCGGCTACGTGCACGACCTGGCCGCGCGTTGCGAAGTCGGCGTCTTCCCGGCGCCATGCCTGATGTGAAGTCGGAATCCGAATATCAAGATCAGACTTCAAAGTGCGTTACAAACGCGGCGCCACTCCGGCATAAATTTTCGCTGGAAGTTTCTTCGGTGAATACTACGCCGCGCGAGTCCTTGCCAGTTACCTGCATCGGCAAGCGCACGGAAATTCTGCGTTCAGCCCGCTGTCTCGAGACTTGCGTGCTCGTTGGCATCGTCGGACGGCTCCTCGTTTTGCAAAACCGGTTCCGGCTCATGAGCTGCGAACGCCTGGCGCTCAAAAAAACTTTCCACCGCATCAAGCACTTCGCCGGGCGTCCGTGCTTCGTGAACCTTTCGTCTGAGCTCGCTTCCGTTCCCGATTCCGTGCGTAAACCAGCAAGCGAACTGCTTCATTTTTCCCACAGCGTCGGGCTGATCGGCCAGCTTGATTTCTTTGTAGTAGCGAGAAAGTAACTGGTGGCGGTCTTCATCGGTTGGCTCTTTATAAACGCCGCTAATGCGAAATTCTGCCATCTGGGAAAAAATCCACGGGTTGGTCGCCGCCGCGCGCCCGATCATCACCGCATCGCACTTGGTTTCTTCGACGATGCGAGCTGCGTCTTCCGGCTTCTGCACGTCGCCGTTTCCGATGACCGGAATCTTCACCGCCTGTTTCACTGCAGCGATAATTTTCCAGTCCGCCTGCCCTTGCCACTTCCACCGCGACGATGGAGTTTTCATCCCACCCGGCGCGCAATTTGATAGTCAAAGGAATTCGCACTGCGGCGCGGACGGCGCGAAAAATCTCTCCCAGCAATTCCAGGTCGCGCAGCAATCCTGAGCCGCCGCACTTCACCACTTTCTTTGCGGGACACCCAAGGTTGATGTCCACCGCGTCGAAGCCGTGGTCCTCCACCATTTTCGCGGCTTCCGCCATCACGCTGGGACTGGCTCCAAAAAGTTGTGCGGTAATCGGATGCTCGTCGGGCTGAAAGTAGAGATAGCGCAGTGTTTTTTTCGCGTTGCGCGTGATTCCCTCGGAGCTCGTGAACTCCGTCATCAGCAATCCGCAACCTCCAAGGCCGCGAATCACGCGCCGAAACAGCGTATCCGTCACGCCCGCCATGGGCGCAAGCACTGCCGCCGGACGAATCGTCAGGTCCCTGATTTGGAATTCTTCCGGAATCATCACTTCAACTCTAGCGTAGTTTGAGCGGTCGGCTCGGCCTTTTCGGTTGGCGGGTTCGCTCCTTTCAAGTAACGGTCGAGCCGCAAGAACTTGCGCTGCAATGCTCCGCTGTAGGCGGACCATTCTTCGTCGCCAGACTCTGTCGCCAACGCCGCGCGCACCGCCGCCATTTTTGAATCCATGTCATCCAGATAGTGAAAAAGCATGGCTTCGCGAATCATCGGCAGCTTTGGCGAGCCAAATTCATACTGCCCGTGATGACTGATCAAGAGATGCTGCACCACCGTTTTTAATTCGTTCGGGAAACCTGGAATTTTGTCGATGGCATGCACGACTGTTTCGAGTTCCATCACAATGTGGCCCAACAGCTGCCCGCTGGTCGTATAGCCAATCGCGCGCGTGTAGCAGAGCTCATCCAGCTTCCCTACGTCATGCAAAATCGCTACAGTAAGCAGCAAATCCAGATTAAGCTCCGGATAATGCCCGGCAACCTGCTTCGCCAGTCCGCATAGCCCTACGACGTGCTCCAGCAATCCGCCCAAATACGCGTGATGCATCGTCTTCGCCGCCGGCGCTTTCTTATAGCGCATCGCAATCGCTGGATCGTTCACGATGCTCAGTACCAACTGCTGCAACCAGGTGTTTCGAATCTCCTTCGCGTAACCAAGCAACTGCGTGTACATCTTCTCGACATCTTCTTTGGTGTGCGGAAGAAAGTCCGACAGTTCAATTTCTTCGGGTCTGGCTTTACGGAATTGCAGCAAAGCCAGCTGCGGCTTGTCGCGATACAATTCGACGCGGCCTTCCACTTTCACGAAGTCGTCGCGCGAAACGTCCTGAACCATCACTTCGAACTTGGTCCACATGCGCGCTTCGATGGTGCCGCTACGGTCTCCCAATTCCATACGGAGGTACTGCTTGCCTTCCTTCGTGTTGCGAATCTCTTTCGCATGCACCAGGAAGAAAGCAGTGACCAATTGCTCGGAGGTCATGTCTGAAACGAACAGCTTTTTCATCAGGCTGAGGTCTTCTTGCCGAACAAGATATATTTCTTGTGCGCCTTTTTCTTTTTGCTGGCCTCGGGCGTGGCGCTTACTTCCTGAATTTCAGAATTGCCTCCGCCGGCTAATTCAGCGAATCCCGGCTTGATCACCACGTAGCTCTGCTCGCGCAACGTTTTCAAATACTCGCGCGCCGCCGGCTCCAGTTTCTCGTTGTACAGCCGGTCCATGATCTCGTTCTTCACCTTTTCGAATGACTGTTCGCCTTCGTCATAGTGCTCGAGCACCTGCATGATCAGGAAGCCCTGCTTGGTTTCCAGAACGTCGGTAAGATCGTTTCGCTTCATTTTGAAAACCGTGTCCTCGAGTTGCTTGGCAAGTTCGCCGCGCTTGAACGTTCCGATGTAGCCTCCCTGATCTTTTGTGCTGCCGTCGGACGTGCGTTTCGCAATTTCGCCGAAGTCTTCTCCATCCTTGACGCGTTTTAGCGCTGTCTCCGCCTTTTTCTTCAAGTCAGGCAGTTCGGCGTCCTTCTTCCCTTCGGTGCTGACGATAATTTCCCGTAAGGCTACCTGTTCTGGACGGACGAAACTATCTTTGTGTTCGTCGTAATATTTGCGCGCATCGCTCTCACCGATCGAGATATGCGAACCAACTTCCTGGCTGACTACTTTCTGCGTCAAAATGTGATTGCGGATATTGTTTTTGAAGTCTTCCCAGTTCAATCCCTGGCCGGTGACTGCTTTTTCCAGTTCGTCCAGGCTGGCCAACTTATTTCCTTGCCGGATTTGATCCAACTGCTTCACAAGATCCGTTTCCACGCTGATTCCCATGTCTTTGCCACGCTGCGCCAATAAGCTTTGGTCAATCAAATCTCTCAGCGTGTTCTTTTTCCGGTCTTCCAGCGCTGCTTGCAATTGCTCCGGAGTGCACTTGGCCCCACAATCCTGCCGTACTTCTTCGTCCGCCGTGGCCAAAGCCTTGTCATACTCCGAGCGCGTAATAATCTCGTTGTTCACACGCGCGATAATCTCTTCGACCACTTTTCCGCTCTCGGTATTCGCCTTTGCCGGTGCCGTGGGCGGCTTTGGCTTGGCGGCCGGCTTCTGCTCTTCGGTCGCCGGGGCCATTCCGGGCTTTTCCAGAGTCGGTGCCGGCGCAGGCGCCGGAGTCGGTTCTTGCGCCATCAATGGCATGGCCGCCAGCAGCAACGCGCCGATAACAATGTTTTTCATCCATTACCTCGTCACTTCAGTTTATCCCTGCCCTTGTAGGCCGAGCAATACGTTTCTCAGAGACTCCACGACCGGCTCTCCGCGCGATGTCTCCATCCACAACACTCCGGAAGGGTCCAGCCGGATCCCCTCTCGCGACCGCACCACCTGCACCAGCGTCGCCGGGTCAAGCGGCGTTTCCGGATGGAACCTTACAGCCACCCTGTTCCCTTGCCGCTCGACCGTCGAAATTCGCAATCGCTCGCAGATCGATTTGAGGGCAGCATATTCCAAAAGGTTTCCCACTGATGCGGGAAGCGGCCCAAACCGGTCCGCAAGTTCTTTCGCTACATCCGCTTTTTCGTCGTCGGTCTTGATGGAGGAAATTCGCTTGTACGTCCGCAATCGCAAATTCTCGCTTGGAATGTAGTCCTGGGGAATACGCACGTCGAGTCCTAAGCTTAACGTGGTGCGCATTTCCGGCGCGGATTCTTCGCCTTTCAGCTTCGATACCGCGCGCTCCAGCATCTGAGTGTAAATATCAAATCCCACCGCCTCAATGTGCCCGTGTTGCTGCCGGCCAAGCATATTTCCCGCGCCGCGCAGTTCCAGATCGAGTGCGGCAATGCGGAATCCCGCTCCCAATTCGCTGAACTCTTTCATCGCCGAAAGGCGCTTGCGCGCTACTTCCGACAAGATCGTTTCCGGCGGCACCAACAAATACGCGTAAGCGCGCTGGTTCGAACGGCCCACTCGCCCGCGCAATTGGTACAACTCAGAAAGTCCCAGCCGGTCGGCGCGATTGATCAAAATCGTGTTGGCCTTGGGGATATCCAGACCGTTCTCGACGATAGTCGTCGCCACCAGCACATCCGCTTCGTCGCGAATGAATTTCAGCATCACCTTCTCGAGTTCCTTTTCTCCCATCTGACCATGCGCCACAACCACGCGAGCGCGAGGGACAAGCTTCGTCACCAGCGTGGCCAGCGAGTAGATCGACTCGACGCGGTTATGGATGAAATAGACCTGGCCGTCGCGCTGCAGTTCCGTTTCCACAGCCTTTCGAATCAGTTCTTCCTGGAACGGCGTAACCACGGTTTGAATTGCGAGGCGATCGCGCGGAGGCGTCTCGATAATCGACATGTCCCGCAAGCCGACCAGTGACATGTGCAGCGTTCGCGGAATCGGAGTCGCCGACAACGAAAGCGCATCCACATCCTTGCGCATTTCCTTCAATCGCTCTTTGTGAGCCACGCCAAACCGTTGTTCTTCATCAATCACCAGCAGTCCCAAATCCTGAAATTGCACGTCTTTCGACAGCAGCCGGTGCGTTCCAATCACTACGTCCACTTTCCCTGCTTCGAGCTCCGCCAAAATTTTCTTCTGCTCGGCCGCGGTTCGAAACCTGCTCAACATCTCGATCTTCGTTGGGAATGCCGCAAATCTTTTCTTGAACGTTTCATAGTGCTGGAACGCCAGCACCGTAGTTGGCGAAAGCACCGCCACCTGCTTGTTATCTGCAATGACTTTAAACGCAGCCCGCATCGCCACTTCTGTCTTCCCATAGCCGACGTCACCACACAGCAGCCGGTCCATCGGTACGGCCTTTTCCATGTCGCGCTTGATGTCCGCAATCGCCAGGTTCTGGTCCTGCGTCTCCTCGAATTCGAACGCATCTTCAAACTCGCGTTGCCAGTTTCCGTCCGCCGAAAATGCAAAACCTGTTGCCGTCTTTCTCGCCGCGTACAGCTCCAGTAATTTCTCCGCCATGTCTTCCAGCGATTTGCGGACTTTCGCTTTGCGCGTGGTCCATCCCGTTCCGCCAAGCTTGTCCAGCGGAGGTGGCGCTCCCTCCACCACGCGGTAGCTTTGCACCAGATCCATGCGTTCCAGCGGTACGTACAATCGCGAATCTTCTGCATAACGAAGCAGCATGAACTCGCCCCGCCGTCCGTCCGATTCAATCTGCCGCAGTCCTTCGAACTGCCCGATGCCATGATCCACGTGCACCACAAAATCGCCCGGCTTGAGGTCGGCAAAATCGCTGAAAAATCCCGAAGTGCGAATCTTCCGCGTCGGCCGCTCTACCGACGGCGCTACATCGAACAAATCCGCATTGCCAAAAATCGTCAGCTTCGCATCAGGGAACGACGTGCCCTCTCCGAACGGCGCCCGCACGAGCACCAGCCCCGCGGACTCCAACGCCCCTTCCGCGGTAAATCCCGCCGCCGCGCTTTCCGATTCGCCCAGCACGTACGGCACTTCATACTCGCGGCATATATCCGCGTAACGTTCCAACTCGCCTGTACTCGCCGCGGTCAGAAAAACTGTCCCGCCCGACCTCAGTTGCGACTTCAGGTCGCCAACGCACGCGACTACATCTCCGTGAAAGCGTGCGCTCGGCCGCGATGACAAGTGGAATCGCGTCGCCTCGCTTAAGCTCATCCCAAGCTGTTCCAGCTCCACTCGCGTCGCCAGTTGCAGCGCCAAATCAAATTCTTCCGCTTGCCAATAAAAATTCCCCGCGTCGGGGGCATTCGCCATGCCCACTTTTTCGTAGGCTTCCGTGGCTTCTGCAAGCAGTGCATCCACGACAGGACGCAGCGTCGCAGGTTCATCCAGGAAAACGACCGGCTCCAGCGAACTTGGCGTTAACTCAAATAGACTCCGCGTAGACAGCACGCCCGCCGGCCCCCAATACGTCGGCAGCGCCCACGCCTCAGCTCCGTCACCCTGCGCGATTGCCCACTCCGTCAACGGCAACACCGTCGTCCAGTTCACAGGCGCAATCGATCGCTGCGTCCGTGGATCAAATTCCCGCACCGATTCCACCGTGTCGCCGAGCAATTCCACGCGCACCGGCCGCGGGGCCTCCGGCGAAAAAATATCCACGATTCCTCCGCGCACCGCGAATTGCCCAGGCAACTCCACCATTTCCGTGCGTGCATATCCCGTAGCGCCAAGATGTGCCAGAAAATCCTGCAGCGGCACTTCCTTGTCTTTTTCCAGGATTCGCGCCAGCTCCGCATAGTCTGTTCCATCGCGATAGCGCCACAGCACCGATGCCACCGGTGCAATCACCAGCGAAGTCTCGCCTGCCGCAAGGCGGTACAGTGTCGCCGCACGCCGCTCCAAAATATCCGCGTGCGGACTGCGTGACTCCCACGGATACGTATCGAACGCTGGAAGCACTGCCACGCCGCCCGTAGCTCCCGGAAAAACCGAGAAACAAAAGCGCAATGTCTCCGCAATTGCTTCCGCTTTCTTATTCGAATCGACGATCAAAAACGCGGGACGTCGCAATTGCGAAGTGATGTACGCCACGGCGATGGCCTTCGCCAGGTCCGTAAGCCCGACACACCCCGCTGCCTTCGCTCCGCCCTGCAAAGCAGACACCACGGCCTCCAGCGCAGGCTGCCGCAACAACGCTTCGAATCGTTCACGAACAACAGGTAGGATCATGAATACTTACGGGCGATCCGTTCCGCCGGAAACATCCAGCTTGCGGATCTTTTCAAGAATTGCCGTAGTCGAATATCCCGCCACCAGCGGAATCGAAACCACCCTGCCGCCCGCGGCTTCTACTTCTTCGCGGCCTACAATTTGATCGCTCGCCCAATCGCCGCCTTTCACCAACACGTCCGGCAACAGCGCCGCAATAATCGCCCGTGGCGTGGGCCCATCAAAAATCACCACTCCATCCACACATTCCAACGCCGCCAGAATTTCCGCGCGTTCGCGCTCCGGCATAATCGGCCGGCCAGCGCCTTTCATTTCACGTACACTGCGATCGCTGTTCACGCCAACTACCAGCGCATCGCCCAGACTCCGCGCCTTTTCCAGCGTCTCAATATGTCCCGGATGCAGCAGGTCAAAGCAGCCGTTCGTAAACACCACACGCCGCCCATTGCGTTTCGCAGGGCCAAATTGCAAAATCGCTTCGTGCAAACTCAAAATCTCTGCGCCCAATTCCACACCATTTTCATCGGCGATCGGCTATCCACGCGCTACAGTACAGTTTATCACGCGCTCGCAAACGACCAGTTTTCAGCGAACATACCGGCTCGAGTGCATTCGTGAGCGCCCCTCTCGCCATACCCAAAACAAATCGCCGTGCACTACGTCACGCCGCGGTTGGCCTTCTTCTCTGCGCTATTGGTTTTTCCCTGCCGCGCAGAGAACCCTATGAAATGCACACGGTCCTCGCCACTGCAGGTGGCTGCAACATGCTCACCGACATCTATGAAGCTCGCTCGGTCACGCCCGTCGGCTCGGTCGTTCTCTTTCACGGCCTTTCCGCCAACAAAAAAGTGATGGCTTTCAGCGCACAGCAGTTCGCCAATCAGGAATTGCGCGTTTTCGTCCCCGATCTCCCGGGCCACGGAAAATCTCCCGGACCTTTTTCTCCAATGCGCGTCGAGACTTGCGCCGACGCTCTGGTTCGCGATCTAGCCGCGCGCAAAGCCATTATTCCCGAGCGCACTATTCTCGCTGGACACTCGATGGGTGGCGCCATAGCCACTCGCGTCGCCGCAAACTTTTCCGTCGCTGGCGTCATCGCCATTTCGCCCGCGCCCATGCATCCCGCTCCCGACGTCGCTGCCGAACTCCTTCTGTTTCCAAAACCACCCGTCCTCGCAGCGCATTCTCTGGTCCTTAGCGCTGCCTGGGAACCTGCTTCGATTCGCCAAATCGCTCAAGATCTGGTCACCAAATCAACCAACTCGCCGGTCAGGTACGGCGTCATCCCGCGCACCACTCACGTCAGCATTCTGTTCGCGCCTGCAACTTTCGACGCAATTCGTTCCTGGACTTCGCAAATTCTCGGTACGGACCCTACAGCGCCGTTTCCAAGAAATATGCCCGAACTGGGCTGCATCCTCGGCGTAATCGGCCTGGTCACCCTGGCGCCGCCTTTTCTTCGCGAAATGACCGCGTCGCCTTCGAACGAATCTCTTCCCGATTCGAATCCGCCCTATTCATTCGTTCGCACCGCGTTCTCGCTGGCGATTTTTTCCGTGCTTGGCGTGACTCTGCTTCATTTCTTTGTGCCTTTGCGCTTCCTTCACATTTTCCAGGGCGACTATCTCGCCTCGTTTTTATTCATCGTCGGCATAGCCATGCTCGCGATCCATCAGAAATCCCTTCCTCGCCTAACGTTCTTTTTCACAAAAATCACGGCGTCTGGCACGGCTGCCGCTCTTCTCATCATCCTTCTGTTCGGCGCGTGGTTCGAACTGACTTTCTACGAAGCCTGGCTAACTCCCACCCGCTGGCTCCGCTTCCCGATTCTCTTTTTCGCTTTCCTCCCATGGCATCTTGCCGAAGAGCTCCTTCTCGGCGGCCCCGCGGCATCATCGCGCCTCCGCCGCTTCGTTCAATTTTTTGCGTCCCGCGGAATTCTCTGGCTCATTCTGGTCGGCGCCATCTTCTATCTACACTCCGCGCAATTCGCTTTCGTTCTTTTGATCCTCTATTTTGCTTTGTTTTCAATTTTGCAACGGCTGGCAACCGATGTAATACGCGTCCAGACACGCTCTATCCCTGCAGCCGCGATTTTCGGTGCTATACTCCTGGCTGGTTTTGTCCTGGCGATTCTCCCCATCGCTTAAGGACTTCGTGCTCGAACACGGTCTCACCCTAGCGAGAGAAACCTGATGGCTGAAATCGTAATCATAGGCGGCGGTCCGTCCGGCGCAATGTGTGGCGAACAACTTGCCCGCTCCGGCAACACGGTTCACATTTTCGACGAGCATCTCGCTTGGGAAAAACCCTGCGGCGGCGGGCTCACTCATAAAGCCATCCAGCGCTTTCCTTTTCTGCTCGACAATCCTTATCCTAAGAAGCTGATTCACTCAATCGATCTTATTGCCAGCAACGAGCTGCGTGCCCGGCTCGAAATGTGCAATCCCATCGTCATTTATTCGCGCATGGTGCTAAATGGCTTGCTCCTGGAACGCGCCCAGAATGCCGGCTGCCAAGTGCATCGCTCGCACGTCGTTGCCGTGGACACCTCCGGTGAAAAGCCGCGCTACTCCATCGAAGGCGAGTGGCATACCACAGACTTTCTGGTTCTCGCTGCCGGAGCCCGCAATCAGCTTCTCCCCGAAACGCGTCCTCTTCAGAAAGACGAACTCGAAATCACGCAAGGCTACTTCATCCCGCAAGCCGCCGACTCCATCATCATCAAATTCCTTCCCCACTTTGACGGCTACATCTGGTCCTTCCCGCGCTGCGATCATTTATCCGTCGGCATCTGCGGCAGCATGGCGTCACATAACCAAACCGAACTCCGCACGCATCTGCAAACTTTCATCGGCAAGCAAAAACTTTCCACCGAAGCCGCGCGCTTCTACAGCCACGTCCTTCCATCGCCGCAAGTTCCAACACTTTCCCAACGTACCGTCGTCGGCAAAAATTGGGCACTGGTGGGCGACGCGGCCGCGTTCGTTGATCCTCTTACCGGTGAAGGCCTTTTTTACGCAATGCGGTCCGGCGAACTCCTTGGCAAGGCCATCGCCGAGGGCAACCCTCAGATGTACACCGACTGGGTCCGCGCATCCTTCTCCTGCGAATTGGAATTCGCTGCAAAAATCGTGCGCCGCTTTTATCGTGGCTCTTTCCTCGGCACCGCCGTCACCACGCGCATGGTACAGTTCCTCCGTCGCAGCACCATTTTCCGCCAGATCATGGCGGATATTTTCAGCGGCACGCAGGACTACACCTCGCTCAAGCAACGCGTAGTCGGCCATCTCGGTATGACGCTAAGCGATTTCGTAACCTCCGTTCTAAATGTGGACACGCCTGCCGTCGCCAAGCCGCGTCCAGAGAGCATCACTGCGCGTTGATACGGATCAGGGTTTGTCCTTGCAAGCCCTGAGATATAGACCTCATTTCTTTCGGAGAGTTTGCGTGGACTCCCAAGAGCAATTTCCCGTGGAACACGGCTTTCGCATGCGCGGCGCTGGCATGTCGCGCATTGATGTTTTCAGCGACGTTGTTTTCGCCTTTTCCTTCGTCCTTCTTGCAATCTCACTCACAGTTCCAAAGAATTTCCAGGCCATCCACGATCACGCGCTCGGTTTTGTCACCTTCGCCATTTGCTTTGCCATGATTCTGGGGGGATGGTTTTCCCATTACGTCTTTTTTCGCCGCTACGGACTACATGATCGCGTCACGATTGTCTTGAACTCTTGTCTGCTTTTTTTGATTCTCTTCTGTGTCTATCCCCTGAAGTTTCTCTACTCCACCATCTTCGGATATTTGATCCGCTACGATTTCTCGGCGCGCTTCGCCGCCGCCGTGCAAGTTATGGGAATGCTCGCTGTCTACGCCTTGGGATTCACCACCGTTTTTTTTCTGATCGCCGCACTTTATTGGAACGCATGGCGTCGCAGAGAATCGTTGGGCCTCAATGGCATCGAGCGCCTGCTCACTGTTTCTTCCATCGTGGACGCGCTCGGTCTCGCCGCCATCGGATTAATCGCTTGCCTTGCCGCTCTCGTCCTGCCCTCCCCATGGGCGCTGTACTCAACCGCTCTCTATCTCTTGCTGATTCCCTGGAAGACGCTCAACGCACTCTATTTCGGACGCAAAGCCCGCACCCTCCGCAAACTCGTCGCCGCTCCCATTCTGTAACCGTTTCGCAAATTCTCGACTTTATTGCTGCATTAATTTTCTATTCTGTTCCCTAGCTCCGATCCCTAATCTCTTGCCGCTAATCCCTTCCTTCATTTCACCGCTTCCTGTAACATCTCCCCTGAAACCATCCTTTTCAACCATGGAGTCTCCATGTTCTGCTCAAAGTGCGGCAGCAACCTTTCCCCAGGTTCCGCCTTCTGCCAGGTTTGCGGCACTGCAGCCGCAACTGCCGCCGCGGCTCCTGCCCTCGCGGTTGGTTCGATGTCTTAGGCGCAATTTTCGTTCCCACCTTTTTGCTCGGCGGCTTCGGCGCCGCCTTGCAAGCCATGGCTCGCAATCGCCAACCCGACCCAGCCGCCATCGTCGCCTTTGCATCCTCGATCGCATTGTTCGTCGGCGCAAGCGTATTGGCCGGTTGGCTCTATTACGCGTACTTTGAAAGCTCCGAGTGGCAAGGCACAGTCGGAAAAAAAGTAATGAATCTTGTCGTGACCGATCTTGAAGGCAATCGTGTCACCTTCGGACGCGCCTCGGGCCGCTACTTCGCCAGATTCATCACCAAACTCATCCCTCTCGGCATCGGCTTCATCCTCGCAGGCATCACCGAAAAAAAGCAGGCCCTCCACGACATCATCGCCAGCTGCCTCGTCCTCCGCTCTTGACCTAAAAAACACTTTGCGGATGGCAGAACGCCGCTTCCCGGCACGCGCTTAAATTTGAGAGTGCGCGTTGTCTTGCAAACGGCGAGCCCGGCTACTTATCCGTGGGGGCGTAAAACCTCGCCCTGCAGGGCGGGGATATAAGCCCCGGTTAAATTGTTAAAGCGGTTTCTTTTGCTGCTCGATGTACGCCTTGCCAATAGCGAGGCCTCAGGTCTGGTCGTTCGCGGCCAAGCATGCTGCTCGAAACGCCTTTCAAGCTGTTCAGCAAAGTAGCTATCGAGTGTTTTGCTGGATAGTTCACAAGCAGGTGAACGTGGTTGGCTTCGCCGTCCATCTCAACAAGTTCTGCCGCGAAATCGGCGCAGACCTTGGAAAAGATGGCGCGAGTCGGTTGATAGCATCTCCGTGCAACACCCGATGTCGATACTTTGTGACGAATACCAAGTGAACGTGAAGTTGGAAAACGCAATGTCTACCGTGTTGAATTTCAATTGACAAAAGCACAGACCAAGTATAATAGGTTCAGGAAAATGGCAAGAAAGACTGTAAAATTCCGACTGTATCCCAATCGCTCTCAGAGAGAGCGATTGACAGCAACGCTAGATGTATGCCGTGAACTGTACAACGCTGGTCGGCAAGAGCGAATCGAAGCGTGGAAGTGCCGTACCCCGGTTCGAGTATTTGACCAAATCAACCAATTGCCCGAAATCAAAGCAGTTCGACCAGACCTGGCTGGCGTATTCAGTCAAGTACTGCAAGATACGCTGCGCCGT
>WNFT01001311.1_pt1 | contig 21100 bp, 21 predicted proteins | sample 5400191 | NCBI WGS metagenome assembly WNFT01 (sample SAMN13153359, study PRJNA577476) | soil metagenome | isolation source: 80 cm saprolite under Madrone tree | place: USA:California | collected 2016-06-14 | reverse complement strand
CTTCCCGTCGTGCTGTTGATCCTGGAGGTCTATCCGCTCCGACGCCTCGGCGGGTCCCTCGGATGGGCGAGCGCGTCCGCACGGCGGGTCTACGTGGAGAAGATCCCGTTCGTCCTGCTGGCCGCTGCCGCATCGGCGCTCGCCCTCCTGGCGCAGCTCTCGAGCCGCGCCATGGTCTCCGTGGCTCACCTGAGCGCGCTGGACCGGCTCGCGGTCTCGGCGTACGGATTGAGCTTCTACCTCTGGAAGACGGTCGTGCCCCTGAACCTCTCGCCGCTCTACATGCTGCCGCAGACGGTGAATCCCGCGGCGACGCCGTTCATCGTGAGTTACGGCGGGGTGCTTGCCGTCACGGCGATCGCGCTGGCCCTCCGCCGTCGATGGCCCGGCCTGCCGGCGGCGTGGCTGGCGTACGTGGTCGTCCTCCTGCCGGTGCTCGGCATCGCTCAGAGCGGCCCGCAGATTGCGGCCGATCGATATACCTATCTCGCCGCCCTCGGATGGGCGATCCTCGCCGGCGCCGGCCTGATGTCCTGCTGGCGCCTCTCAACGAGCTCGACGACAGGGGCACCGGCGACGTGGGGGCTTGCCGGTATTGCCACGGGGGTCGTCATCGCGTTGGGAGTCCTCACCTGGAACCAGGTCCAGGTCTGGCATGACTCGGAGAGGCTCTGGACCCATGCCCTTGCCGTTGACCCCAACTCTTTCATGGCCCACAACAACCTGGGATACGCGCTCGATCGTCAAGGCAAGCTGGCCGAGGCAATTGAACACTATCGGCAGGCCCTGCGCATCAAGCCCGACTATGCCGAAGCGCACAACAACGTGGGCCACGCGCTGGATGGCCAGGGCAAGTCAGCCGAGGCGATCGAACACTTCCAGCGGGCCTTGCGCACCAAGCCCGAGACTGCCGAAGCCCACGTCAACTGGGGCCTGGCGCTCGATCGTCAAGGCAAGCCGGCCGAGGCGATCGAACACTTGCAGCAGGCCCTGCGCATCCAGCCCGAGAATGCCGAAGCGCACAGCAATTGGGGCGTGGTGCTCGGCCAGCAGGGCAAGCCCGCCGAGGCGATCGAACACTTCCAGCAGGCCTTACGCATCAAGCCCGACTATGCCGAAGCGCACAGCAACTGGGGCGTCGTGCTCGGTCAGCAGGGCAAGCCAGCTGAGGCGATCGAACATTTTCGGCAGGCTCTGCGCATCCAGCCTGAGAATGCCGAAACCCACAACAACTGGGGCGTGGCGCTCACCCAGCAAGGCAAGCCTGCCGAGGCGATTGAGCATTTCCGCCGGGCCCTGAGAATCCAGCCCGAGAATGCCGAAGCCCACAACAACTTGGCAAGGGCGCTGGCTCAGCAAGACAAGGCCAGATAGTAAGGTTCGGTGCACCGGCTGAGGAGCGATCGGGACGCGCTGGAGGGCACGAGGCGCAAGTGCAGTTACGACTGCAGTTTGAGGAGGCGCTCTCCCGCGTCCCGAAGCACGTCGTCGGTCTTCGGAAAGCAGAACCGGATCTTCGTTCGGCCGAGCTCGGAGTGGGCGTAGAACGACGAGCCGGGCACCGTCGCCACCCCCACGCGCTTGATGAGCCACATCGCGAACGCCGCGTCGTCCTCCACGCCGTACTGCTTGAGGAAGTGGGCGACGTCGGTCAGGATGTAGTAGGCGCCCTGGGGCTTCCAGGCGACGAACCCCGCCTTCTCGACGTAGCCGTAGAGCAGGTCGCGCCGCGCCTGGTACTCGGCCCGAAGACGCGCGTAGTACGCGCCCGGCAGCCCGAGCGCCACCACCGCGGCTTCTTGCAGCGGGTGGGGCGCGCCGACGGTGACGAAATCGTGTGCCCGCCGGATGCCGTCGCTGAGCTCGGCTGCCGCGATCGCGTAGCCGATCCGCCAGCCCGTCACCGAGTACGACTTCGAGATCCCCGAGATCGTCACCGTGCGCTCCGCCATTCCCGGGAGGGTCGCGATTGGTGTGTGGCCGAGGCCGTCGTAGACGATGTGCTCGTAGATCTCGTCGGTGATCGCGAGCAGGTCGTGCTCGCGGCAGAGCGTCGCGATCGTCTCGAGCTCGGCGCGAGAGAAGACCTTTCCCGTCGGGTTGTTCGGGCTGTTGAACACGATCGCGCGTGTCCGGGTGGAGACCGCCCTCGCGAGGCGGTCGGGGTCGAAGCCGAAGTCGGGCGGCTCGAGGGGGACGAAGACAGGCTTGGCGCCCGAAATGATGCAGCCGGGTCCGTAGTTCTCGTAGAAGGGCTCGAAGACGATCACCTCGTCGCCGGGGTTCAGGACCGCCAGGAGCGTCGAGAGCATCGTCTCGGTCGAGCCGCAGCAGACGGTCACGTTCCGCTCGGGATCGACGTCCATACCGTAGAACTTCGCGTACTTGTCGGCGATGGCCCGGCGGAGCCGGGGCGTACCCCACGTGATCGCGTACTGATGGAAGTCGCCGTCGATCGCCGCGTGAGCGGCCTCGATCAGCTCGGGCGGCGGCGGGAAGTTCGGCATGCCCTGCGCGAGGTTGACGCCCCCGACCTGGCCCACGACGCGCGTCATCTCGCGGATGACGGACTCGGTGAATCCCTGGACCCGCCTCGAGATCCGGGCCGAGCTCACGCGCCCGCCGCCGCGTTCGTGAAGCGGTGGGCCGCGGCGCGCCGGAGGGGGCGAGAGGGCCCCTTGGAGACCCGTGCTTCTGGGCACTGCGTCGGTCGCACGCTCAAGTCGCTAGGCGACGGTTGAAGCGGACGGCGTGGTCGACAAGGGGCCCTCCGACCCCTCCGGTGCGCAACGCTTGCGCGGCGTGTTCACGGGACGATGACGTCGCGCTCGATGGGATCGACCTGCACGCCCCTGCCCTTGAGCCACGCGACGGCGCGCTCGAGCGCGCCCTCGTCGCCCTCGAGCTCGAGCGCCATCCATCCGTAGTCGGCCTTCACCTCGGCGCGCCGGATGTTGGGGATGAGGTCGAAGTCCTTGACCAGATGGTAGACGATCGGCTGCTGGATGAGCTCCGGGGGAAACGTCAGCCGGACGCGTATGCGCGGCATCGTGAGCACCGGCTCAACGGCCCCCGGCGATGGCGGGAACGATCGAGACCTGGTCGCCGTCCTTGAGCGCGGTCTTCTTCGACTGGAGGAACCGGATGTCCTCCTCGTTGACGTAGATATTGATGAAGCGCCGCAGCTCGCCGGACTCGTCCATGAGTCGTTCCTTCAGCCCAGGGAACTGGCGCTCCAGGTCGTCCACCAGGCCCTCGACCGTGTGGCCCTTGGCCTGGACCTCGGCGTTGCCCTTCGTGATCGAGCGGAGCGGGGTCGGGATCCGTACGAGCACCGGCATGCGGGTTCCTCCTACGTCGCGTGGGACTTGAGGTCGGCCAGCGCGCGGTCGAAGGCCGAGAGCGACGGCTTGATCTTGACGTGTGCCTCGAGGCGATCGTAGAGGGCGTCCGGCGTCTTGAGGCCGTTGCCGGTGATGCAGATGACGATCGATTCGGTCCGTTGGATCACTCCGGCTTCGATGAGCTTCTTGGCGGCCGCGAGGGTGACGCCGCCCGCGGTCTCGGTGAAGATGCCCTCGGTCCGCGCCAGCAACAGCATCCCCTCGACGATCTCCTCGTCGGTGGTGTGGGCGCCGTAGCCCCCCGACTCCTTCACGGCCTTGTACGCGTAATAGCCGTCGGCCGGGTTGCCGATCGCCAGCGACTTCGCGATCGTGTTCGGCCGCACCGGCACGAGCACGTCCGTGTCGTTCCGGATCATCGTGACGATCGGCCCACAGCCGGCCGCCTGCGCGGCGTGCATCTTCGTCGTCACCGGTCCGGCGATGAGCCCGAGGGTCTTGAGCTCCTTGATGCCCTTCCAGATCTTCGTGATGAGCGACCCGCCGGCGCACGGCACGATGATGTGCTCGGGCGCGCGCCAGCCCAGCTGTTCGATGATCTCGAATCCGTAGCTCTTGGACCCCTCCGAGTAATACGGTCGAAAGTTCACGTTCACGAACGCCCAGCGGTACTTGTCGGCGATCTCCGAGCACAGCCGGTTGACCTCGTCGTAGGTCCCGTGCACGGCCACCAGAGTCGGGTTGTAGACGAGCGTGGCGAGTACCTTGCCCTGCTCGAGGTCGGCCGGAATGAAGATGTAGGACTTGAGCCGGCCCTCAGCGGCGTGGGCCGCCACGGAATTGGCGAGGTTGCCCGTGGACGCGCAGGCGACCGTGTCGTAGCCGAACTCCTTCGCCTTGGTCACCGCGACCGCGACGACGCGGTCCTTGAACGACCACGAGGGGTGGCAGACCGAGTCGTTCTTGACCCAGACCTCTCGGCAGCCGAGCTCGTCGGCGAGGTTCTGCGCGCGGATCAGCGGTGTGAACCCGACGTGGTGGCCGACGGCGACGTCGCCCTCGACCGGCAGCAGGTCCTTGTACCGCCACATCGAGGGCGGCCCGGCGGCGATCGACTCGCGCGTGACGATGGTCTGGAGCGTGTCGTACCGATAATCGACCTCGAGAGGACCGAAGCAGAACTCGCAGACGTGGACGGGGGTGGCCGGGTAGCGACGGCCGCACTCACGGCACCGCAGGCCGTTCAGCTTCTCCATCGGGCCGTCTCCATCGGTAGGGGATTTGAGCCCCGCGTTTTGCTCCACCGACAGCAAGACATTTCCACCACTTAACACTCAACGTCGGGCGAAGTCAATCGAGTCGCTCGTCGGGCTTGATCGTGTGGGTGAAGAGGACCGCGCCCTCCTCGTCGTAGAGCCGGACCGTGAGGTGGGCGGGCTCGAGCGTGACCTCGCCGAAGTTGTTGACGCCGCTCCGGGCGAAGAGGGAGCGCGGGTTCAGGCCCTCGTCGAGCGGCCGCGGCCGGCCAAACCGAGCCGAGAGCGGGCCCGCGACGAACTCGTGGAACGACCACCCTGGCGCCGGGTGATGGCGGATGATCTCGGCGTGGTGGACGTCGGCCGCGACGAAGACGAGGTTCTTCACGCCGCGCTCGCGGAGCTGGCGGAGGAGCGCGTCCCGCTCGACCGCGAAGCCCGTCCCGCCCTCCTGGGGCGTCCCGTAGACGCTCGCGTTCGACCAGGAGTCACGCCGCGCCGGGCTCCCGGTCGGGATCGAGAGTGGCACACTCGAGACGACCACCTTCCAGGTGGCGGTCGACGCGGAGACGCTGTCGACGAGCCAGCGGCGCTGCGCCGCGCCGAGCATGGTCTTGCCGGGGCCGTCGGGCGCCGCGTTGGGGCTCCGGTACTGGCGCGTGTCCAGGATGAACACCTCCAGGAGCCGCCCCCAGCGGAACTTCCGGTACAGGCGGGTGGGCTCGTCACCCGGAGGCACGATCGGCCAGTACTCGAGGAACGCGCGCCGCCCCGTCGGCATCAGGGGCTCGGTGGGGCCCGAGAAGTCGTTTCGCACCTCGTGGTCGTCCCAGATCGCGTCGACCGACGTCGCCCGCAGAAGCTCCTGCAGGGCGGGGTCCTCGCGCTGGTAGCGATGGCGCGCCCGGTACTGGTCGAGCCGCGTCGCGACGAAGTCGGCGCCCGGCACGACACCCGGCCGGTCGCACTTGATGTCGGCGTAGATCGTGTCGCCGACGAACAGGAAGAAGTCGGGCCGGGTGAGCGCCATCGTCCGGAAGATCCGGTAGCCGCCGTCCATCGGCCGGCAGAAGCCGCCGCCGCCGAGGTCGCCGCTCCAGAGGAACCGCACCCGGGCGCGTGCGTCGGCGGCGGGCGCCGTCACGAACTCGCCCGCCACCGTCTCCCCGCCCCCCCGCGCCTGCCAGGCGTAGCGCGTGGCCGGGGTGAGCCCCGACAGAACGAGCTTGCCGGTGAAGTCCGCCCGGCGCGTGATCTCGAGAGTGCCTCGGGCGCCCCCCTCGCCCGCGGCAGGCTTGAGGCTCACCGCCACCTCGCCGGGGGCAGGGAGCCGGGCCCACACGACGGCCGTGGTGGCGGTGACGTCGCCAATCGTGACGAGGAGCGACGGCCCAGTGCCGCCAGCGGGTCCCGGCGCCAGGGCGACGAGGACGAGGGCCGCAGCGAGAACCTGCACCGGGGCGCCCGGGGCGCACCTACCCATCGCCGCTCAGGCGCGATGCCGTCTCCTCCGCGCGTTCAGCGGCGAGTCGACCCGACCACAAGCCGAACACCGGCCAGCTCGACGAAGTGGCGGAAGTCGGAATCCCGTGTCACCAGCGGCAGGTCATGATCCAGGCACGCTTGAGCGATCAGCGTGTCAGCGAGCCGGGCCCGGCGTCCGCGCGCAAGAAGGCGAGCTCGGAGCAGCCCCGCGCGCTGCCAGAAGCCGTCGGCCACCTCCAGCATCGGCAGCTGCATGAACAGGCCCTTCACCGGCTCGCTGACCTTCGGATCGCTGAGCAACTCGGTGAGGACTACCGGTGGCAAGGCCGCCTGGGCGTGCTCGAGCGCGAGGCCCACAGCGTCGACGTCCGGGCCCGCGGCGCCGGAGAGGTAGGCGACAAAGGAACTCGTGTCGATCGCGATCAGGCGCGGTCCTCACGAAGCGCCCGAAGGTCGACCGAGAATTTGACGCGGCCGCGTAGCGCCCGTAGCTTCTCGTAGGCCGCACTCGCCGCAACCAGGGTGAGGCCCTGCCGAATCGTGGCGCTCACGCCCTTGCCGGTACGCTCCTGGGCGCGCCGAAGCAACGTCGGGTCGACGTGCACGGTCACCTTCTGGCTCTTCATGACGCCCACAGTACCAGCCAGCTTGCCGTAACACAATACGGCAAGTCGGTCCGTTCGAGCGCGGGCCTCGCCCGCGCACTCCTGTTCTGTAGGGGGAGGACCTAAACCAGGGGATCGTAGTTGAAGTACTGGCCGGAGGTGACGTTCGGGACGACGTGGTGCTGGAGCGTCCCGGGGAAGATGTCGATCAGCTTCTCGACCGTCCAGCCCTCGGCGTCGTGGACCCGCATGATCGGGCGGTGATGGCCGAAGAGCATGATCTCCTTGCCGCGCACGCCGAAGATCTGGCCGGTGATGTCCTTGGCCTGGTCGGTCGCCAGGAACGTGGCGACCGGGGCGATGTGGGCGGGCGACAGCTGCTTGATCTTCTCGACCCGCGCCTTCTGCGCCTCGGTCTCGGTCGGGATCGTGCCGATCATCCGCGTCCAGGCGAAGGGCGAGATGCAGTTCGCGGTGACGTTGTAGCGCGCCATGTCGAGCGCCGTCACCTTCGTCAGCCCCACGATCCCGAGCTTGGCCGCCGCGTAATTCGCCTGGCCGACGTTGCCGACGAGACCGGAGGTGGACGTCATGTTGATGAAGCGCCCCCACTTCTGTTCCCGCATGAGCGGTGCCGCGGCGCGCGTGACGGCGAACGATCCCTTGAGGTGAGTGTCGATGACGGCGTCCCACTCCTCCTCCGTCATGTTGAAGATCATCCGGTCGCGCAGGATGCCGGCGTTGTTGACGACGATGTCGATGCGGCCGAAGGCGTCGACCGCGGTCCGGACGATCGCCTGCCCACCCGCCATGGACGCCACCGAGTCGTAATTGGCCACCGCCTGGCCACCCGACCGCGTGATCTCGCTCACGACCTCGTCGGCGGGGACGTGGCCGCCGCCGGTTCCGGACTCCGTGCCGCCGTAGTCGTTCACGACCACCAGCGCGCCCTGACGCGCCATGAGGAGCGCGATCTCGCGCCCGATCCCGCGCGCCGCCCCCGTCACCACCGCGACCTTGCCCTTGAGCATCATGCGAGAACCCCCCGGCGTCCACAGACTCGCCTCGCCTCCGGCTGCGGCTCGCACGGCCACGCCATCGAGTGCGAAGCGCCGATCACGATAGCACAGCCGGCCCCGGATGGCCGGATCAAGCGGGCGGCCGGCGATGGCGAGCGTCGAGGGCGGCGACGAAGGCGCCGGAGAACACGAACACGATCGCCGAGTAGTAGATGAACATGACGAACGCGACGAGGACGCCGAGCGGACCGTAGATCTGGTCGTACGTCCCGACCTGCTGGACGTAGAGCCGGAAGAGCTGCTTGGCGGCCTCCCAGAGCACGCTCGCGAGCACCGCGCCCGCCAGCGCCGCGCCCGCTCGCGGGCGCCGTCGCGGGACGAAGCGATACGCGAGATAGAACATGACGACCGAGAGCGAGAGGGAGAGGCCGAAGGACGCGAAGTCGAACCACTGCGGCGGCACGGGCAGCAGCGCATTCATCGCGAGCGCCTGGAGCCCGTGGTAGATCCACGACACCGTGGTCGTGATGAAGAGGAGCATGCTCAGCAGCACGACCAGCGCGGCGTCCGTGACGAGGTTCCGAAAGAAGTTCCGCACGACCCCACCCTCGACCTTCACGCCGAGCAGCCGGTTCAGCACCAGGCGGCAGGCGCCGAAGAGCGGAGTCGAGGCCACGACCAGGACGGCGGTCCCGAGGAGGCTGGACACCGCCCGCGTCTCGACGATCCGCACGAGCACGCGCGCGATCTGCCGCTGGTAGACGGGGAACTGCTGGGTGACCTGTTCCACGATGTGCCGCGACGCCTGCCCCGTCGAGAGGACGAAGCCCATGATCGAACCGCCGAGGATCAGGATTGGGATCAGGCAGACGAGGAAGAAGAACGCGAGGCCGGCGCTGAGCAGGAAGCCGTCGGCTTCGATGAAGCGCGACACGGCTCCCCGGCCTTGCACGCTCAAGAGCTAGAGCTGCCGGAAGAAGTACGCGCGGTCGCCGCCGAGCACCTCGACCCGACGCACCTTGTTCTCGCGCATCACCTCGAGGATCAGGCGCTCCCCGGGCTCGTGCCGCCAGAGGCGCGTGTACAGGTCGCGCCGGCTCGCCACCTCCTCCGAGTTCAGCGAGACGATCAGGTCGCCCTCCTGCAGGCCGCCCCGATCGCCCGGGCCGTCGGGTACCACGCCGGCCACGACCACGCCCTCCTCGACCGGGTGGGCGAAGACACCAAGCCAGGCGCGCCGCGGCCGGCTCACGACCCGCCCGTAGCGCAGGAGCTCGGGCTCGTGCTTGCGGTAGTAGTCCGTCGGGATCGCCAGCGAGCTTCGCGCGATCTCGTTCAGGTTCAGGTAGACCACGCCGACCATGGCCCCGGTGAGCGTGAAGAGCCCGCCGCCTCCGAAGCCCGGGTTCGGGGCGCTCGTGACGATCGAGTGGTCCAGGAGGTACTCCCAGTACGCCTCGAACTCGCCGACGTGGATCACGAGCCCGCCCGCGACGCGGCGCTCCTGGGTGCCCGTCGAGGCCAGCGCGATCACGGCGGTGCCGGGCTTGAGCGCGTCGCCGTCACCGAGCGCCGCGGCCGGGAGCCCCTGGCGCTTGACCTTCAGGAGCGCCAGGCCCACCTCGAAGTCCTGGGCGACGATCTCGGCCCGCGTCCGCCGGCCCTTGGCGAATGCGACCTCGATAGACTGGGCGCCCATCACGATGTAGTTCACCGTGAGGATCAGCCCCGACGCGTCGACGACGAGGCCGCTCCCGGAGCGGTCTCCGCCCAGGATCTGGGTCGAGGGATGCTCGCGGGCGACGACGGCATGGATGTGGACCACGGGCAGCAGCAGGTGCTTGACGAGCTCGATCGAGGCGTCCATGGGCGACCGGTTAGTTCCGCTTCAGATGATAGCCGAAGAAGTCCTCGACACGGCGTTGCGCGTCCACGAAGGCGGCCGCGTCGAAGCCGACGGTCGCCCCGCAGCACTCGTCCGGCTTGTTCCGGTTGCCGACGTCGGGCAGGTAGGTCTGCCGCTGGTCGACCACGTCGAAGTAGTGGACGGCGCGCGGATAGAGAACGATCGTGGTGTCCGCCCCGCGGCGCCGCATGTTGGCGACCATCTCGACGCAAGGGCCCGGGAGCGTCCAGTCGTCGGCGTCGCCCATCAGGACCAGCAGGGGCCGCGTCACGAGCTCGTTCACCAGCGAGTAGCACCCGCCCGGATAGACGGCGATCGCCGCCGCGAAGCCGGGCGGCGACAGCGTGACGCCCCGCCTCCGCGCGCGCTCGAGGCTCGGGCCGTTCACGACGGCGATCGAGAACACGCCGCCGTTGGACCAGCCGATGACGCCGATGCGGGCGGGGTCGACGAACGGCTGCGTGTGAAGGAAGCGCAGCGCGCCGCCCGTGTCGTCGAAGCGCTCGGTCGAGGGCAGGTCGGGCGTCTTCGCGTCGCAGCCGTTACCGATCCCACGCGCGGCCCAGCTGTCCACGATCAGCGCGACGTAGCCGCGCTCGCGGAACCAGCGCGCCCAGTCGTGGGTGGACACGGACACCCCGTGGCAGCCGTGCAGCAACACGACCGCGGGGAACGGGCCGCCGCCTGCGGGGCGCAGCTCCCAGCCCGGCACGCGGAGCGGCGCGCCCGGCGTCAGGTTCGGGAACGCGACGCGAGTGGAGGCGCAGCCGACCAGGGCGAACACAGCGAGCAGCGCCACGGACGGGCGGCGGGGCATGGGGTTGAGGATACACCGAGCCCCGGGTATGCTGGCCCCGTGAATCGCCCCGTCCGCGTCATCGCCTACTCCGACTACCTCTGACCGTGGTGCTTCCCGGCGGCGGTCCGCCTCCGGCGATTGCGTGAGGAGCTCGGCCCGGTCGTCACGATCGAGTCGCGGGCGTTCCCGCTGCGTCCCGAGCCGGCGCACGGGGTCGGGTTCAAGTCCACCTACCGCGAGGCGGGGTGGCGGCGGTGCGCCGAGATGTCGGCGGCCGACGGCATTCGCTTCACGCCGTGGCCCCACGCGGAGCTCCCGGGCTGGAGCCTGCCTGCCCTAGCAGCGGCCAAGTGCGTCGCCAAGCAGAGCGACGAGCTCTTCGAGCGCGTCCACCACGCTCTGTACGAGGCGTTCTTCACGGAGAGCCGCAACATCGCCGATGCGAAGGAAGTCGCCGCCATCGTCGCCGCCGCGGGCGCCGACATGGAGCGCTTCACCGCCGACTTCGAGTCGGGGATCGGCCGAGACGCGGTCATCGGCGACTACGAGGCCGCCGTGAGTGAGCACGGAGTCCGCTCGATCCCGACGGTCGTCGTCCCCGACACGGGCCGCGCCCTGGTGGGTCTGGCCGACTACGCCGTCTACCGCGCGGCGGTGGAGGAGGCCCTCGCCTAGCCGCGTGCTCACGCTCGAGCACGCCCCGCTCCTCTTTGGTCGGGACCCGACGCCGGGGCTCCTCGCCTTCGACCTCGTCGAGGGCGGGAGCGCGATCCGCCTCTACCGGCGGCACCAGCATGACGTCCGCGCGGAGACCGTTCCCTTCTCTCCGTTCCTGCTCCTGGCGGACCCGGCGCTCGCCGAGTCCACCGCCCGGCTCCTGGCGCTCGAGCCGCTCGACGGACCCGGCGCCTTCCGCTGGCTCGCGCGTTACGGCTCCTGGGCCGACGCCCTCGGCGCGCGCGACCGCTGCCGCGAGACGAGCGGCGCGGGGACGAACGCGCCCGCAGCGCCCTACCGCTTCCTCGCCGATCCCGTCCATCAGTACCTCCTCGTGACCGGACGGACCTCGTTCGGCGGCCTCGCCTTCGGCGATCTCCGACGGCTGGCGCTCGACATCGAAGTCGTCACGACGCCCGGCTACGAGTTCCCGAGCGCCGCGCGCGCCGACGACCGGATCGTCGCGGTCGCCCTCGCCGACTCGGCGGGCTTCCGTCACGTCGTACGGGGCGACCAGCTCGACGAGCGCGCGCTGCTCGAGGAGTGCACCCGGATCCTCAGGGAGCACGACCCGGACGTGATCGAGGGCCACAACATCTTTCGCTTCGACCTGGAGTATTTAGAAGCGCGGGCGCGCCGGCATAGCGTCGGGCTCCGCTGGGGACGCGACGGCAGCGCGCTCCGGAGCCGCGTCGCGCGCCTGCAGATCGCCGAGCGGACGATCAACTATCGGCGCTGGGAGGCCGCCGGCCGGCACGTCGTCGACACCTGGATGCTCGCCCAGCTCCACGACGCGGGCACCCGCGATCTGCCCGGGTTCGGTCTCAAGGAGCTCGCGCGCCACTTCGGCGTCGCGGCGCCGGACCGCACGTACATCGACGCGTCGCAAGTCGCGCGGACGCTCCGGGAGGACCCCGAGCGGCTCGTGGCGTACGCGATCGACGACGCGGTGGAGACGCTCGGCGTCGCCGCGGTGCTGGCGCCGCCGTACTTCGCGCAGGCGCAGGCCGTCCCGTTCGATTACCAGGCGTGCACGCTGCGCGGCGCGGCGGCGAAGATCGACGCGCTGATGCTCCGCGAGTACCTCCACCGGCGCCACGCCGTGCCCGGCGCGCAGCCGGCCGCGCCGGTCGGCGGAGGCCACACGGTCATCTGCCAGCAGGGTGTCGCCCGCCCGGTCCTCCACGTGGACGTGACGTCCCTCTACCCCTCGCTGATGCTCGCCCACTCGATCGCGCCAGCCTCGGACGCGCTCGGTGTTTTTCCGGCGCTGCTCCAGCACCTCCGCGACTTCCGCGTCCACGCCAAGCGGCTCGCCCGGGAGACGGCCGACCCGGCCGAGCGCGCCCACCTCGGCGCGCTCCAGCAGTCGTTCAAGATCCTGATCAACGCCTTCTACGGCTACCTCGCCTTCAGCGGCGGCCACTGGAACGACTACGACGCGGCCAACCGCGTGACGGCGGAGGGGCGCGCCGTCGTCGCCTCGCTGCTCGAGCGGCTCACCGGGCTCGGCGCGACGCCCGTCGAGGCGGACACGGATGGCGTCTACTTCGTCCCCCCGCCGGGTCACCGGCCGGACGATGACGATGCCCTGCTCGAGCGGGTCGCCGCCGGGCTTCCCTCCGGGCTCCAGCTCGAGCTCGACGGCCGGTACGCGGCGATGTTCAGCTACAAGATGAAGACCTATGCGCTCCTGGACGAGCGCGGGCGATTCAGCCTCAAAGGCTCCGCGTTCCGTTCGCGCGGCATCGAGCCGTTCCAGCGGCGAATCATCGAGGAGGTGGTCCGCGCGCTCCTCGACGGTCGCCCGGAGGAGGTCCGACGGATCATCGACCGCCGGCTCGACGACTTCGCGGCCCACCGCGTGGACGTGCGCGCCTTCGCCCGGACCGAGACGCTCCAGGAATCGCTCGACGCCTACCGGCTCAGAGTCAACTCCGGCGTGCGGCCGGTCTCCGCGGTGTACGAGCTGGCCGCCACGGCGGGACGCGCGCTCGAGCCGGGCGACCAGATCTCGTACTACGTGACCGGCCGCGGCGCCGGCGTGGCGGTCAACGAGCACGCGAAGCTCGCCAGCCAGTGGGATCCGACGCGCCCCGACGAGAACCTCGAGTATTACCAGGCCAAGGTGCGGGAGATCTGGGAGCGCTTCCGCCCGTTCACGGAGTTCGACGGGCTCCGGCCGTACGTCGACGAGCCCGAGCCCCAGCTCAGTCTGTTTTGATCGAGTCGGCTCGGCCAGCGGGCACGGGAGCCGGAGTGGGGGCGGCTCGACCACGCGGCACGCGCGCGCATGACCCAGGGCGGCTGGGCTCCACCCGGGCACCTCACGTCCGCATGCGACGCGGCGGGAACGGGTCTTGCCCGCCCCCACTCCGGCTCTCGTGCCCCTGGCCCAGCCAGACTCACCAGAGGAGAGAGAGCTGGCGGGGGGTCTTGCCATCGACGGGGCGATCTTCTCGACGGCGGTACTTCATACCGACTGCGTCCGCGACGCGTCGGAAGCGCGCGTTCATCTCGGCGACGTAGTCATTCCGGGCGTAGGCGGAGTCGGCGTAGAGACGCTCATACTCGGGGACGAGCTCCGGGAACTCGGCTCGGAGGAACTCGAAGAACGTCTCGCGTGTCCCGCGACGGAGGAACAGCACGTTCGACTCCGCGATCTGCGCGCCGGCTTCGCGCGCCCGAACCAGGAGCGCACGCAGATTCGGCTCGCCGTCAGTCAGGCGCGGGAGTACCGGCATGATGAACAGTCGCGTGGGGACCCCCCCGGTGGCCAACGCCGTCATCGCCTCGAATCGGAGATCGGGCCGGGGCGCCCGGGGCTCGAGCCGCCTCGCGAGTGTCTGGTCGAGCGTGGGGATCGAGAAGTTCACCGAGACCTCCGAGCCCGCCGCGAGCTCTCGGAGCAGCGCCAGGTCACGACGGACGAGAGTCGACTTCGTGGTGATCGAGAGGCGCACGCCGACCACCTTCGCCGCTGCCTCGAGCACTCTGCGCGTGACCTGGAACTGGGTCTCCGCGGGCTGGTAGGGATCCGTCGCGGTTCCGAGGGCGACGAGCAGCGCGCTCTTTCGGGCCCGTGTGAGTTCGGCGACGAGCGAGTCCCGGTCGGTCAGCTTCACGTAGATGCGTCGCTCGAATGCCACGGGATCGTTCTCCCCGAGGAACTCGTGGGTGTAGCGGGCGAAGCAGTACTTGCACGCCATCTCGCAGCCCCGGTAGGGATTGAGGGTCCACCCGAAGGGCATCGGTCGGGCGTTGAACCGGTTCAAGAGGCTCGCCGCTCGAAGTTCCCGATACTCGACGCCGCGCCGCTCGTCGAACGTCGGCCCCATCCGATTCCGCATCCCCGGCGCTGGAACTCCCGGCTTGATCCCCATAGTCGTCACCTGTTGAGTATAATTGGCCAAGAAAAAACCCGGGGACCACGAGGGATCCCCGGGCCGATTTCTAGCGGCGCCAGCCTCCCCCGCCGCCGGGACCCCCGCCCGGACGCGGGCCACGGTCACCGCGAGGCCCGCCGGATCCGCGTTGCGGCTGGGGCCGGGCCTCATCGACTACGAGATTCCGATCTCGGAAGAGGCGTCCGTTCAGCATCTCGATCGCCTTCGTCGCCTCCTCTTTGGTGGCCATCTCGACAAACCCGAATCCGCGCGGCCGTCCCGTGAACTGATCGGTGATGATTCGAACCGTCTCGACGGTGCCGGCCTGCGCGAAGAGCTCGCGGAGATCCTCCTCCGTGGCTTGGAAGGAGAGGTTACCGACGAACAGCTTAGCGGCCATCGCGCGACCCTCCTAGCCCTGACGAAAGCGGCGGAAAAAGGGAGACTTCTTCACAACCTCCCCCTTACGACACCGACAGATTAGTGACAGCGGGTGACGCATGTCAAGGGAACCCTCGCGTCGGACGGTGGGCGACATCAGAGGTAGACTCCGCGGGTCGCCCCGCCGTCCACGGTAATGCAGATCCCGGTCAGGAACGACGCGCGCGCGGAGGCGAGGAAGCAGACGAGGTCCGCGACGTCCTCCGGGCGGGCGATCCGCTTGAGCGGGTACGCGGCCAGCGCTTCGGCGCGATGGTGCTCGACCGTCTTCCCCGCCGCCTGAGCCTGCTGTGCGATCAGCCCGTCCCAGCGCTCCGTCGCCGTCGCAGCGGGCGAGACCGCGGTGACGAGGATCCCGTGAGGCGCGCCGAGGTCGGCGAGGCCCTTGGTGAAGTTTACGAGCCCCGCATTGGCGACGCCGCCCGGCAGGTAGCCGCCGGTCGGGTTGCGCGCGGCGGCGCCGACCACGTTGACGATCCGTCCGCCGCCCTGCGCCTGCATCAACGGAAACACCGAGCGCGCCATGCGAACGTAGCCGAGGAGCTTCAGGCTCCAGTCCCCGGCCCACTGCGCGTCCGGGATCGCCAAGAAGTCGCCGCCCCGGATCGCTCCCGCGTTGTTGACGAGGATGTCGATCCTGCCGAAGCGACGATGGACCTCGCGGGCGACCCGCTCCACTTCGTCGAGCTGGCTGAGGTCGCCGGCGACGATGAAGGGCTCGGCGCGGGTCTCGCGCGTGATCTCGCGGGCCGCGGTCTCCAGGGTCGCCTTGTCGCGCGCGCACAGCGCCACGCGGGCGCCCTCCGCGGCGAGCCCGCGGGCGATGGCACGGCCGATGCCCCGGCTCGCTCCGGTCACGAGTGCGACTTTTTCCTTGAGCTCGAGGTCCATGGTCAGGCTCCTGTCTGCGCCGTCACTCCTTGCGGGCGCGCGGGAACGGTGGCACGTCCGACTCCGCGAGATCGGTCAGCCGGGCGAGCGAGTGGGCCAGGGCGTGCGCGAAGGGCTCGAGGTCGAGCCCGAGCGTCCGGCCGTGCAGTCGACTCCGCCCCTCCTCCAGTAGCGTCCGGGTGCCGCGGAGATTCCCGTTCGCCAGGTGCGCATAGGCGACGGCCACCTGGATGAGGCCCTGCAGCGTCTCCTTCGCCTCCCCGCTCGCCCGCGCCCAGTACGGCTCGAGCAGCTCGTGGACCTCGAAGTGGAGCCCCGCGTCGTGGAGCGTCGCCGCCGCGTCGAGCGCCTCGGCCAGTGACGGCTTCGGGCTCCCGAGCGGCAGCGTGGCGATCGCTTCGCTCGCCCGCCGGGCCCGCGCGCGGAGCGCTCCCGCGTGCCCGAGCTCGTCGGCGCCGAGCCAGTCCCCCGCGAGGCTGCCTTCGCCGGCGCCGGCCAGCGTCGCGAGCTCACGGCGCGCCCCGGCGTCGGAGAGCGCGGCGAGGATCAGCGCCGCGAGCCGGTTGCGCGGCCCGAGGGGCAGCGTCGGGATCACGCGGCGCCGGAGCCGCTCGGCTGGTCCACCGGCGCCTCCGCGCGAGGGCCCGCCGGACCGTCGACGGTCAGCGCCCGCCGCACGCACTCGACCCGCGTGCCCGCGATGAGGTCGTGCAGCGCGCGCTTGTCGTGACGGAGCGCCGCCATGACGTAGCCGAGCCCGAGCGTCGCAGACGACACGAAGTACGCGACGTACCGCAAGAGCGACGCGCCGAAGGACGGCGGCACGCCGTCCTCGCCGACGACGACGCGCACGCCCACGATCATCTTGCCGACCGTCTGGCCGAAGAGCGCGTGGAGCACGGTCGTGTACGCCGCCGCGAACACGAAGGTGAACGTCCACACCATCGGCGCGAGCGTCCAGGCGTCCTCGACGCGCGTGGACCAGACCAGGTGCGCGAGGGCACCGTACGACGCCTGCACGAGGGCGAAGATCCCGAAGTCGAGCGCTGCCGCGAGCGCGCGGAGCCAGAAGCCGGCGGCACGGGTCTCGACCATGCCGCGTATCATAACGCCTTGCGACGACGGTCTACCCGAGCAAATCCAGGACGTTCTTTGGCGAGGCGAGCAACGCCACACAGCAGCAGCTCACGCGGGACGATAGTCCAAACGGGATAGAGGTCCTTTATCTCGAACTGCTGGATGCACTCTCGGCGCGAGATCCCGACGAGGTGCGGCACGCCCACAAAGGTGAGGCCCCTGCGTAGCCCCACGCGAGCGCAGTAGCGTTGAGCGTGGAAAGCGGAGCGAGGATCACGAGGACGAGGACGGCGACCGCCACGTGGAGCAGAAGGTACGCCGGGGCCGTCACGGCGCGGAAGTCGAGCGGTGTCGGCGACGGATGTCGAACGGCCAGACTGACCACCGTGTACAGGACGACGGCGATGACGAGGGGGACCATGAGAGTCACTCTCACCGGATCCGACGAGGAGAGTCAACCTGGGTGTTCTGTGACTCCCTCGGTGCTGGCGCTCAGGAAACTATAACTAAATTATCTCGGACGCTTCCGACGCGCGAGCCAGGCAGGTGCGTATAATAGCGCCTTGCGACACCGGCCTACCTGAGCAAATCCAGCTCGATCTAACCCCGCAGAAATTCGACGAACCGGAGTAGACGCTGGTAGTCCTTGTATGCCCTGGTGCGGGGTGGTTTGGTAGCAAAGTGGTAGCAAGGACGCGGGCCGCGGCGCTGATCGGCACGTCGCTCGGCCCACAAGCTTGAGCAGTGGGCTGGTGATAGAATCACGGGCATGAGCGTCGAAGAAATCGAGGCCGAGGCCCTCAAGCTCGATCCAAAGGACCGGGCTCGGTTAGCAGAAAAGCTGCTTGCAAGCCTCGAGACTCTCTCGGACCAGGAGAACGACCGCCTGTGGGCGGAGGAGGCTGAGCGGCGCGATGCCGACTGGGAGTCAGCCCCAGGTACCGGCCGGCCAGCGGGCGATGTGCTTAGGGACGCTCGGGCTAAGCTGAAATGAATGGGCCGACCCGAGTTTCACCGGCTCGCCGAGCGAGAGCTGAACGAGGCTACACAGTACTACGATCTCGAGAAACCCGACCTGGGCTCCTCCTTCCTCCGTGAGGTCGATCGGTGTTTACGATCGCTTGAGAAGCATCCCGAAGCCGGGCCGATTCTCCGTGGTTCTGTTCGTCGTCGCCTCCTCCGACGATTTCCCTACGCACTTCTCTACACGGTCAAGCCAGAGAGCATTCGGATCCTGGCGGTCATGAATCTCAAGCGGCGCCCGACGTACTGGGTGGGCCGCGAGTGACGCCGCCAAGGCAACCCAACACCGCAGTCCGGTCACCTACGTGGGTCCGGCCTCTTAGAGCCCAGCGCGCGGACGTGCGGGCTTCAGCCGGCGGGCGAGTGGAGATGGGGAAACGTCGAGGGGCGGAGAGCGAAGAGGGAGAGGGCAAGATAAAGACTCAAGTCATCTGCACCGCAAGTCGTCGCCGCGACGGAGGGACGCGTGAGTCACGACGGAAAGACGTGAGTTACCGCTCTATCTCATCCAGCAATTAATCAGGGACGACCAATTGACGATAAACCCAAACAACCCAGCCGCGATAAACAGAGCCCCGACGCCGTAGGTGTAGGCGAGTACGAATCGCCTTCCAAACCACCGCTTAAGCATCGCTTGGGAATAGAATCTACTCCACCAACCCAGGTCATTCGGATCGATTAGCCACGCCCAGCGATAATGCGCACCGACAATTGCTAGGACTCCCATCGCGATGAACATCGTCAGGAATATGATCCCAGGCGCGCAACTCATGGACAGTGGCGGTTCGGCCGTGAACGCCGGGAAAGCATGCTATTTCCTTCCCGAGATTCCCGATAGTTGTGGAGATGGCCCCGCAGATATTGCTAGCGCGGGCAGATTTGCCTGGCGCCTTAGCTTCTCCTGCATGGAAGATAAATCCCCCCTCATGGCATCACGGAACGCTCGCCCAATTGGCGAGTTCGGGCCTATCGGAATGTTGCCACTTACTTGTGTCCCAATTCCCCACCCCAGGCTCAGGTTGAAGCCGCGGATCTTCGCCTCTGGGATTCCACTTGACCAGTCGACGGCCACGTTTGTTCCGAGACTCGTGTGCCGACTTGCGCCGACCGCAACACTTGCAACGAGATCTTCCTCCGGAGGTGGGGCTATAGACACATCAAAGCTCGCACCAACCAGAGTGAGCAGGCTAATGCTCGGGGAGAAATTCGACCACCGGAAACCTTCCAAATCGTTGGCCACAGTCACTCCCAGCAGGGTCCCGCTAACAGCCACGTCGACGTTGTACCCAGCAACACTGAATAGTGTTCTCAGGCCTAGCGGATCTCGGACGTTCAGGGGGCTATTGGCTACGTAGGCGTAGAGGTTGGCGTCGCCTCCCAGGAGTCCGATCGGATCCTCGCTGATAAACCGCGCGAGTCCCGGGTGGTAGTACCGCGCCCAAGAGTAGCGCCCGACGCGAGTCTGGCCCGAAAATCGAGGGCGGCCCCGGTGCGAGTGTGGGCGGCACCGACGTCGAGCAGCGGCGCAAGGGGCCGAGCCTGCAGCAGGAGGGGCCGGGGCCGCCGTGATCATCATGAGGATGATACGCGGCGACGAGGGTGGGGAGAAAGAGCGCCTAGTCTGGGAGGCCGAGCAGCCCAGCCACGGAGAGATCCTCGTCCAAGTCCGGCCAGTGGATGCCCAGCCCGCGGCCGATCAGCTCCCAGCGCTTGCGCGCCCTCGGGCGGCGCGTCCCGGAGCCGGGGAAACCACTCGAGCGGCACGGTCAGCGACCGCCCGTCTTCGAGATGCACCACGAGCGCGTCCGGGATGAATTCGATCCCTCGCGCCCGGGCATCCGGGGCCCTAACGACCAAGGACTTCATGCCACCGCTCCACGAGGATGGGCGCTTGCGCAGGGTAGGTCGATTTCTTCCCGGAGAAGATCAGCGCCATAAGACGCGAGGCGGGGGAAGCCCCGCATCCGCCAGGACCTTGAGGCTTCCAGGAGAGCTTGACCCCATACGGCTCACTCAGTGACGAGGAGTGGTGAGTTGACGTTGTACCCCATCAGGATTGCCGTCCCATCCTCGATCCGCCACGAGAACTGCTCAGTGGCGGCGCCCTTGACGAATTGCGACTGATACGTGAGGTCGACCAGATGTCCGGACGTACCTCGGGTGACATTCCAAGCCGGCTCTGGCGCTGACTGCCAAGGGCCGAGCTTCCGTTCTAGCGCAGCCAGGAAGCGGAGGAATTGTTCCTCGGAGGTAGCCCGACGAAACTCATGGCCAGCTAGACGGTAGATCTCGCTGAAGGACCTCTGGGAAACACGGGCCCTGAACTCGGAAACTCCGCGTTTCGCTTCGTCGGTACCGCCCGCACAAGCAACAAGCATCAACGCTATCGCGACCCACACTGCTCGAGTCCAAGACATCTTTGCCTTCACATCCACCTTCAGCCATTTCACGAGGACTATTGACGGACCCGGAACGGTCCCTTCAGCATCTCGAAGCAAATCGTTATAAGACCGATGATGATTGCGACGGAGATCAATCCGTACAACCTAAGTCTCTCGGCGCGGACGAGATAGACGATCGAACCGTGCGTGTTCAGGGGATAGACGCGACCAACGCTTGGATCAGGAACCGGCGGACGCGTACGGTCGTAATGCATCCAGAGTGCCACGGCCGCAGAGAAGAGAATGAGCCACGCGATCCCACCAACGAGGCTGGTGTACTTCCACCGGCGACTGACATATTTCCTGGACATGGCGCCTTGGAGCTCCCTTCACTTCCTACCAGACATGGCTCCCGTATTGGAAGCGCCCCCTCCTCCGAGCCATGCAGGAATATTAAGCCACGGCTGCACCTGTGTGAGCGATCCGCCTATTGTTGACGATGCGGCGGCTCCGACCGCGAGAGTGACGCCGGCACCCGTTACGGCCTGGCCTCGACTGCCCTTACCCCAGAAGTAATCGAGCGCCCCGCCGGCACCCGCGGCAGCGGCGATGCTCGCGTTGCCGAAGGGGCCACCAAGGTCCGAAATTGTCTTGGCGGTTGACGCCGCCAGGCTGACACCGCCGAACCCGCCCGCCCCGAGTCCGAGTCCACCACTCACACCTCGGTATAACCCAACGTTGCCCTGACTATCGATCGCGATCCCCGCGAA
>WNFT01001307.1_pt1 | contig 21105 bp, 20 predicted proteins | sample 5400191 | NCBI WGS metagenome assembly WNFT01 (sample SAMN13153359, study PRJNA577476) | soil metagenome | isolation source: 80 cm saprolite under Madrone tree | place: USA:California | collected 2016-06-14 | reverse complement strand
TCGTTTGTAGTACTTGGCCAGCTGTACGACCTGGCCGATGTACGCCTCGTGGGTGCTGGGGGAGAAGCCGCGCAGCGTCATGTCGCGGATCATGCGGGTCCGAAGCTCGCTCATGAGAGACCTCCGTCGGAAGAATTGGAACGGAGGTGATTCTCGACGAGCCGGCGTTACGACGACGGGCCGACAAACCTATTGAGGACAGAGGTGCTGTGCCGTTCGATCTACCGCGCTAGCGGTTTAGTTCAACTACAATTCGGCCCCGAGATACGCAGACCTGTTCTTTGCAGCGAATCCTGCGGCGTTCCGTCGCATATTTCTGAGGGGCACTCCCTTGTCTCTCAACTCCGAACCGTTATCCCGAGATCTTAGCGCGCACAGGTCAACTCGTGACCGTCGCGTTCGGCGACGGGGCCGTGCTGCGTATCCCGTCGCCCTAAATGTTAGGGCCGACGACTGCAGGAGGGCGGCCCACTGCCGCCTCATGCTTCGGGCATGCCGTCGGCCGGGCTGCGCACGCCCGACGGGCCACGGTTCAGGACGTGGGTGTAAATCTGCGTGGTGGTCACGTCCCGGTGCCCGAGCAACTCCTGGACAGTCCGGATGTCGTGGTTCTCCTCCAGAAGATGTGTCGCGAAGGAGTGGCGCAACGTGTGGGGTGTGCCGCGCTTGGCGATGCCGGCCTTTCTGACCGCCGACTTCACCACTCGCTGCAGCACGGACTCGTGCAGGTGGTGCCGCCGGCGCTGGTGCGTCTCCCGATGGAAGTAGATGCGCGTCGCGGGAAAGACCCACTGCCACGCCCACTCCCGGCCCGCGTTCGGATACTTCCGTACGAGCGCCGTCGGCAACTCGACCCAGCCGGCGCCGTGCTTCAGGTCATCTTGATGCTGCTCGCGGACGCTCTCGAGATGCCGCGCCAGCGCCCGTTTCACCGCCACCGGCAGCATCGTCACCCGGTCCTTGTCGCCCTTGCCGCCACGGACGACGATCTGGTTGGTCGCGAAGTCGACGTCCTGGACGCGCAGCCGGCAGCACTCGAGCACCCGTAACCCGGCGCCGTAGAGCAGGTAGGCCATCAGCCGCAGCACGCCCTCGAGGCGTTGGATCACCGCGCGGACCTCTTCGCGCGTCAGGACGACTGGGAGGCGTTCCGGGCGCTTGGCCCGGACGAGACCGTCCAGCCAGGGGACGTCGAGTTCCAGCACCTCGCGATAGAGGAACAGCAGAGCGCTCAGCGCCTGGTTCTGGGTCGAAGCGGCCACCTTGCCGTCAACCGCCAGAAAGCTCAGGAAGCGCGTGATCTCCGGCGCGCCCATTTCCATCGGGTGACGCTTGCCGTGGAACAGGATGTAACGCCGGATCCACGCGACATACGCTTCTTCGGTCCGCCGGCTGTAATGGCGGCTGCGCAGGGCAGTGCGTACACGGTCGAGCAGGCGTGGTTTCGCCGGCTCGGCCGGACTGGTCTCGTGGACGGCAAGCCTCGAACGACGACGACCTTCGGAGGGACGCGCGTACGCGGAGGCGGAATGTCTGTCGACGTCGATCATGTCCTGGGCGACCGGCCTCCTCGCGGGCAGTCTAATCGAGCAACTTTGGCTCCACAACGTCGCCGTATGGATACATGGCGCGAGTCGAAGAACGGTCGGTTGGACACGCGCCGGAGGAAGGCGCGGGAGCGGCTATGCTACGCTACGGCGCCGTGACGAATGCAACCGAATCTGCGGGCGCGGAGCGGCTGGCGGTCGCGGGTGTGGAGCTGGAGCTCGTGCGCCGGGGCGTCGGCCGACCGGTCCTGCTCCTGCACGGCGCGCAGACGGTCGATCCGCGAGCGCGCTTTCTGGAGCTGCTCGGCCGCCACGCCGAGATCATCGCGCCCTCGCACCCCGGCTTCGGCCGGTCAGCGCGCCCGGCGGGGTTCGAGACCGTGTACGATCTGGTGCATTTCTATCTGGACGTCCTCGAGGCCCTGCCGCACGAGAAGGTGACGCTCATCGGATTGTCCTTCGGAGGCTGGCTCGCGGCCGAAGTCGCCGTCACGTGCGGTCATCGTCTGGACAAGCTCGTCCTCGTGGACGCGTTCGGCATCAAGATCAGCGATCGCGAGACCCCGGACATTCTCGACGTCTTCAACACCTCGCCGCAGGAAGTGCAGCGGCGCAGCTGGCACGATTCCGGAACATGGGCGCCCGACTTCGACGCGCTCTCGGACGACGAGCTGGTCGTTCGCGCCCGGAACTGGGAAGCGCTCTGCCTCTACGGCTGGCATCCTTATATGTACAACCCCCAGCTCAAGCGCTGGCTCCGCCGCATCACGGTGCCGACGCTCGTGCTGTGGGGCGCCAGCGACGGCATCGTGACGCCATCGTATGGACGGACCTATAGCGAGCTGATCCCCGGCTCACGCTTCGAGCTGATCGAGCGGGCGGGGCATCATCCAGAGATCGAGCAGGCCGACGCCTTCGTCGACGCCGTCGCGAAGTTCCTGAATCACTGACGCTGCTCCGGAGAGAGAGCCGATGGATGCTTGGTGGCAGTGCGAAGTCCCGTACCCGTTCGTGCCTCAGGAGGTTCTCAACGCCGCGGACTCCGTGCGGGCCAGCCTGCCGAACAGGTATTGCGATCCAAAGATCGCCGCCGATCTCTTCGAGGAGGTCATCGACGAGTTTCTCCTGTGCGACGACCTCGGGCTCAACGTGCTGGCGGTCGAGCACCACGCCGGGATCAACTCGCTGCTCGGCGCCAACCCACTGCTCGTGGGTATCCTGGCCCGCCAGACGCGCCAGGTCCGCATTCTCAGCCTCGGCACCCTGATCTCGGTGCGGAAGGACCCGGTTCGGGTGGCCGAAGAATATGCCACGGCGGACGTCATCTCCCGCGGGCGCCTCGAGATCGGCTTCGTGAAGTCGGGCGGCACCGAGATGGCCTCCGCCAACGCCAATCCGGTCAACAACGTCGAGCGCTACTGGGAGGCGATCGACCTCATCAAGAAGGCGTTGAGCCATCACGAGGGACCGTTCAGCTGGGAGGGCAAGCACTTCACGCACCGTCACGTGAACATCTGGCCACGCCCGTGGCAACACCCGCATCCCCGCATGTGGTCGGCCACCGGCGATCCGGAGACCGCCGCCGAGGTCGGCCGGCGCGGCATGGTCCACGTGCTGGTGCTGCGCGGCCCCGAGGGCACCCGGCGCGCCTACGCCGCCCATCGCAAGGCCCGCGTCGAGGCCGGCTTGCCGAAGGTGACCACTGACAACTTCGCCTATGCGGCGTTCGTCTACGTCGGCGACACGGACGAGGAGGGCCTGCGCGTCGGCAGCAAGCTGCTCTGGTTCCTCCACACGAGCCTCAAATCGGCGCCCCAGTATTCGAAGTTCTTGCCGGGCAGCGCACCGCCGGTCAGCCTCGTCAATGCCGAGAAGGGTGTCGCCTCGGCCGGTCAAAACGCCGCGCGGCTCACGTCGCTCACGGCCGAGCAGGCGACGGCCCAGGGCATCTTCTTCGCGGGCAATCCCGACACCGTCTACCGGCAGGTGATGGAGTTCTACGACAAGGTCGGCGGCTTCGGACACCTGAGCCTGGTCGGCCGCTCGGGCTTCATGACCCACGCCGAGTCGGAAAAGAGCATCCGGCTCTTCTCGAAGGAAGTGCTCCCGCGGCTGCGCGAGATCAAACCCGTCATCGCCGATTGAAACGGGTCAGCCTCGCGCTGCTCGTCGTCTCCGGCGCCGCGCTGGTCGCGGTGGGGTGTTTCTATCGCGGCTACCTGACCGGCTTCCTCCCGAGCGCCGCCGCCGAGATGGGCGATATCAGCCTGCCGCCGGGCTTCCGGATCGCCGTCTATGCGGGCGACGTGCCGAACGCCCGTCAGATGGCGGCGGGGCCGGACGGGCTCGTGTTCGTCGGCTCGCGATCGGCGGGCAAGGTGTACGCCGTGGTCGATCGGGACGGCGACCACCAGGCGGACCAGGTCCACGTCCTGGCGAGCGGACTGAACCAGCCCAGCGGCGTCGCCTTCCGCGATGGCGCTCTCTACGTGGCCGCGGTGAACCTAATCTTGAAATTCCCCGACGTGGCCCGCGACCTCACGCGACCGCCGAAGCCCGAGGTCGTCACCGACGCCTACCCTTCCGATGCGCACCACGGCTGGAAGTTCATCGCCTTCGGCCGCGACGGCCGCCTCTACGTCCCGGTCGGCGCGCCGTGCAACGTGTGCCCGCCGCCGGGCCCGCTGCACGCCACCATCACGCGACTCGACCTCGCCGGCGGACGGCCGGAGGTGGTGGCGCGCGGCGTGCGCAACAGCGTCGGCTTCGATTTCCACCCAGTGACGGGCGAGCTCTGGTTCACCGACAACGGCCGCGACTGGATGGGCGACGACCAGCCGCCGGACGAACTGAATCGCCTGGCGCGCCCGGGCGAGCACTTCGGCTTCCCGTACTGCCACGGCGATGGCCTCCGCGACCCCGAGCACAACGCGGGCCGCGCCTGCGACGGGTTCACGGCGCCGGCCCGGCTGCTCGGCCCGCACGTCGCCGCCCTCGGTATGCGCTTCTACACCGGGCGCATGTTCCCCGAGCGGTACCGCGGCGGCATCTTCATCGCGGAGCACGGCTCGTGGAACCGCTCGACCCCGATCGGCTACCGCGTCACGTTCGTGAAGATCGACGGCGGGCGCGCGACGTCCTACGAGCCCTTTGCCACCGGCTGGCTCAAGGGCGGCACCGCGTCCGGTCGGCCCGCGGACGTGCTCGTCATGTCCGACGGCGCACTGCTGGTCTCGGACGACAAGGCCGGGCGCATCTACCGGATCAGCTACGCCGGGGGACGGTGACACGATGATGTACGAGGGCTTCCGCCGTTTCGACATTCGCACCAGCGATCCGGAGGTCACGATCCACGGGGTGGTGGGCGGCGTCGGTCCGCCACTGCTCCTGCTGCACGGCAATCCCTTGACGCACATCCACTGGCGCCTCGTCGCGCCCCGCCTGGCAAACGATTTCACCGTGGTCGCCACGGACCTGCGCGGCTACGGGGACAGCGGCAAGCCGCGCGGCCTGCCGGACCACAGCAACTATTCGTTCCGGCGCATGGCGCAGGACCAGGTGGACGTGATGCGCCAGCTCGGCTTCGAGCGATTCATGGTGGCCGGCCATGACCGCGGCGCGCGCACCGGCTACCGCATGGCGCTCGATCATTCCGCCACCGTGCTCAAGCTCTGCGCCATCGACATCCTGCCGACGCACCACGTGTGGACGAACGTCACGCGGGAATGGGCGCTCAACAGCTATCACTGGTCGTTCATGGCCCAGCCGTACGACTTCCCGGAGCGCCTGCTGGCCGGCAACGAGGAGTACTACATCCGGCTCAAGCTCGGCTCCCAGGGTCTGGGGAAGGGCGGGTTCAGCGACGAGGCGCTCCAGGAATACGTACGCTGCTGCACGCCCGAGCACATTCACGGCGTGTGCGAGGACTACCGAGCGGCGGCCACGATCGATTACGCGATGGACACCGCGGACCTCGCGGCCGGGCACAAGATCACCTGTCCGGTGCTCGTGATCGTCGGCGGCCAGAGCCATACGAGCAGGTTCTACAGCTACGACAAGGCCTGGTCGAGCTACGTCACCAACCTCGTGGGCTGTGTCGCGCTGCCGTGCGGCCACTATCCCGCCGAGCAGGCGCCCGACGCAACGTACGCCACGCTCGTCGATTTCTTCCGGAGCTGAGTCGCCCGCCTAGCGCCCGGTGAACCGCGGCGCTCGCCCCTCGCGGTGCGCGGCCATTCCTTCGTCGACGTCGCGGCTCCACTCGAGCTCGTGCCGCAGCGCATCCGAGAGCGCGCGGGCCGCCGCGAAGCCGGCCGCGTTGCGCACGTTCATGATGCGCTTGGCGCCGCGCGTGGCGAGCGGACCGCTGGCGCCGATGCGCGCCGCCAACGCCTGGGCCTCCGGGAGCAGCCGCTCGGCGGGATACACCCCCGACACCAGCCCGATCCGCTCCATCTCCAGTGCGTCCACCTCGCGCCCCGTGCAGATGAGCTCCAGCGCGCGCCCACGCCCGACGATCGCCGGAAGGCGCACGGGACCGCCGGCGCCGGGAAAGCCGCCCCAGCGCGCCTCGGGCAAGGCGAACGTCGCGTGCGCCGCCGCCAGGCGGATGTCGCACGCGAGCGCCAGCTCGGCCGCTCCCGCGCGCGCGACGCCGTTGAGCGCGGCGATGACGATCTGGGGGAGCGCCTCGATCGCATCGTAGAGGCGGTTGGCGATACGCACCAGCTCGAGGATCTGCTCCTTGCTGTAGGTGGCCCGCACCGCGGGATTCAGGATCCCCATCGAGAAGAACTCGGTCTCGCTTCCCGTGATGACGACCACGTGGATCTCGCCGTCGCCGCTCAGGCGATCGGCGATGCCCTGCAGGGTTACCAGGACATCACGTGTGAGCCGGTTCTGGTCGGCCGGCCGAGCGAGCGTGATCGTGACCACGCTCCCATCGCGTCCGAACCCTACCCCCTCGCTCGATGACATGGCGTGCAATCCTAGCGCAGGTGCGCCGCGAGCGTCAGCACGTTGTCTCCTCGATCGGCCCTATGGCATCTATACTGACGCGGGCCACGCACCGCGGTATCTCACGAAAACACAGAGAGGCCATGACGCGAGCGCACGGCGATGATTCGAGCCGGTACGCTGGGTCAGATCGTGTTGGCGACGGTCTGTTTTCTCCCGATGCCTATGCGCGTGACGACGAGTCCTCGGACGATCGCTTCTACGTCGCTCCGCGCAAGGTCGTTCACATCGACGACGGCGCCATCGCCGCCCTCGGCCGGCTGTATTCCGAGGTGCTCCCCACCGGCGGCCGTCTGCTCGATCTGATGAGCAGCTGGCGCAGCCACCTCCCGGAGCGTTTTCAGGCTCGCGAAGTGGTGGGGCTGGGGTTGAACGCGGAGGAGATGACGGACAACCCGCGGCTGACGCGCTCCATCGTCCACGACTTGAACCGGACCCCGCGCTTGCCCTTCGGCAACGAAGAGTTCGACGGGGCGATGTGCGCCGTGTCGATCCAGTACGTGACCCACCCGTTGCTGGTCTTACGAGAGGTCCGCCGGGTGCTCCGGCCGAGAGCACCTTTCGTCGTGTCCTTCTCCAACCGTTGCTTCCCCACCAAGGCGGTCGCCGTCTGGCTCAGTACCACCGACCAGCAACACGTGACGCTCGTCCGCTCCTACTTCGAAGCCGCCGGGGGCTGGATAGACGCAACGGTGGAGGACCGGTCGCCCGGGGACCACGGCGATCCGCTGTACGCCGTGTGGGCGCGCACGTCTTCGGAATAGTCCCTCGGGGTCGCGTCAACTCACGCCACCATGGGTCGACGCTTCGAGGGTCACGATGAAGCTGCCCCCGGACTGCTCGCGTCCCAGGTACCGCGCGTCACCGCCGTGTCGGCGCGCGATCTGGCGCACCAGCGCCAGCCCCAGTCCGGCCCCGGCGCGCTCTCCGCCGTCGGTAAACCGGTAGAACGGGCGGAACATATCCTCGCGCTCCGCGTCCGGAATGCCCGGTCCATGGTCGCTGACGCGCAACTCGACCGCGCCCTCGGCGCGGCTCACGCGCACGTCGATGGGCGGCGCGCCGTGGCGCCTCGCGTTCTCCAGGAGATTCCGGATCATCCGGCGTAGCAGGCGCGGGTCGCCGCGCACGGTGACCGGCTGACCGGCGAGGTCTGCCTCCTCGTAGCGCGCGCACTCTTCGCTCGCCAGCGCGAGCAGATCCACCTCCTCGTCCGCTTCCCGTCCCTTCACCGCGTCCAGGCGGCTGGCGATCAAAATCTCATCGATCAGCGCGTCGAGCTCCATGATGTCTTCCTCGAGGCCGCGCTTGCGCCTGGGATCGGCGTTCTCCTTCATCAGCTCCACCGCCATGCGGATGCGAGCGAGCGGCGTACGCAGCTCGTGGGAGGCATTGGCCAGGAGCGACTTGTGGGCGCCGACCAGCTCCTCGATGCGGCCGGCGGCGCGGTTGAAGCTCCGGGCGAGTTGCGCCACCTCATCGTTACCTTCGACCTTCACCCGCGCTGAGAGGTCCCCGGCGCCGAGCGACTCGACGCCCGCCTGCAGACGCTCCAGCCGTGCGGTCAAACGGCGCACGACGGGATAGGCACCGACCCCGACGGCGAGCGCGATCAGCGCGAGCATGAAGAACAGGCCGACGCCCGGATGCCGGCGGTCGCGCGGCACGCGCGCGACCAGCCACCGGCCGTCCGGCAAATGGATCGCCCCGGCAGGCGGGCCAGCCCAGGGGTGCAACCAGCCGCCGCGGTCGCGACCTGTGTCCGGCGCCGGCAACGAATCGCCGACGGCGGCGAGTCGCGTGCGATCGGCGGCGAACAGCGCGACGTCCGCGCGCAAATTAGCGGCGAGCTTGTCCAGCGCCGCCTGCTGCTCGGACGGCGGTGCCCCGGCGGGTGGCAGCACATTCTGCGCGAGCGTCCCGGCCACTTCAAACGCGTGACCCGCCGGGCCGGCGTCGCCGAGCTGGCGCCACAGGAAGCCCGAAGCGAGCGCAAATGCCGCCAGGCTCGCGAGCACGGCCAGATAGATGCGCAGATAGAGCTTGGGCATCAGTCTTGCCGCTTGGCAAAGACGTAGCCGGCGCCCCGCACGGTGAGGAGACGGCGGGGCTTCTTCGGGTCGTCCTCGATGGCCGCGCGGATGCGTGAGACGTGAACGTCGATCGACCGGTCGAAGGCCTCCAGGGCCTCGCCCTTGACGAGATCCATCAGGGTGTCCCTCGAGAGGACGCGGCCCGCCTTCTCAGCTAGTGCGACGAGCAGCGTGAACTGATGGCCCGTGAGGCTGCGTTCCGCCCCATCCACGCGCACGATACGGGCATCACGATCGATCTCGAGCCGGCCGAAGCGCAACACGTCCGCGGCGCGACTCGACTGGCGCCGGCGGAGGATCGCGCGCAGGCGCGCCAGCAGCTCTCGCGGCTCGAACGGCTTCGGCAGGTAATCGTCGGCGCCCATTTCCAGGCCGACGACGCGGTCCATCGTGTCGCCGCGCGCCGTGAGCATCAGCACCGGAGTGTCGGACGTCGCGCGCAGCTGCCGGCACACCTCGAGCCCGTCGATGTCGGGCAGCATGAGGTCGAGCACCAGCGCGTCGTAGGGCTCGCGGCGCAGCTGCTCCAGCCCAGCCCCGCCGGCGGCGGCCGTCGACACGTGAAACCCCGCCTCGCCGAGATATTCGGACACCATCGCGGCGAGGCGGGGATCGTCTTCGATCAACAGAATGCGCGGCGCCACACCTCCAGTTTACCCGCGGTGCCCGTGCCAGCGGCCGATGCGCTCGGCCAGCTGTTTCCTCTGCTCGGGCGTGAGCACGTCGGCCACGTCGGCGAGCGCCTGAGTGAAGCGCATCGACGCCTGGTCGGCCAGCCTGAGCTGGTCGGCGCGGAGGGTCTCGAGGGCGGCACGGTCGACGCTCTCTCGCGACAACAGCTCGACGGCCTGCCGGCGCGCGTCGTGTATTTTGGCGCGCAGCGGCAACAGGTCACGCGCCGCGCCCTTCACGATCGGGGCGAGCTGTTGCTTCTGCGCGTCGGTGGCATCGATCTCGACGTACAGGTGCTTGAGCATCCGGTCGAGGCGCTCATCCACCATCGCGGGATCGAGCGCTGTGCCCATGAAGCCGCCACGATGCCATCCGCCATGGCCACCGCCCTGGGCAAACGCCTTGATGCCGATGCCGGACGCCAGGCCGGCGATGACGGTGGCGATCGCCATGCGCCTGACGAAACGGCGGCGCGGTTTCTCTTCACCGGACGTGGAAGGCTGCGGGGTCTGTGTCGTGTCCATCGCTGCTCCTTTGAAAGGGGGATGTGAACGTCTCGCATCGCAAGCAAGTCTGGGCAGGTTCGGTTAAGCGCGTTTCTCTGGCAGGTAAAGTTATGTACGGCGCTGCACCGCCTCCTCGCCCGCGGGCGCGGTGATCACATAGCGGCCTTGCTCGTCGCGGCCGAGCGCCTCCAGCCCCCGCACCTCGCCCCAGGCTCGCAGGAAGTCGCGCCACGCCACCGCGGCGTGCGCCTCCACCAGCTCCGCGAAGTGTCGCGGGCGCGCGCGGAGGTCGGCCACCAGCCGTTCGGCGAGTGGGCTCACAGGTAGTCCTCCAGTCGCACGGCGTCCTTGGCGAAGTACCGGAGCCGCTCGTACTGCTCCCTCGGCACGCCCTCCGGGATGGTGGCGTCGATGCCGAGCTTGGCGGTGGTGGGCAACCCGCCCTTGCCGAGCGACCACGCCCGTACGCTCGGATCGATGTGCTTGCCCCGCGCGCCGGGAATGATGAGGACGTCGTGGTCGGCCTGGATGCGGAACGTCATGGCCCAGTCCAGCTCGTCGGGATCGTAGATATTGATGTCGTCGTCGGTCACGATGGCCAGCTTCACCTCGGCGACCGAGAGAAGCGCCAGCAGCGCGTTCTTGCCCTCGCCGGGGCGCTTGCGGATGGAAGCGATGAGCGTCCAGTAGCAGCAGCCGCCGACGGGCGCGCGAATCGCCACCGGCTCCACGCTCGCGATGCGCAGGGCCTGCAGCCCGGCCGCCTCGATCACGGGCGCGGCCAGCCAGTCGTTCTCCCACGGCATCTGGAGCATGTAGAAGATCGGGTCCCGCCGGTGGGTGATGCACTTGACGCGGAAGATCGGGTTCCACTTCACGTCGCCCGTGATGTGGCTGAATTCGCCGAACGGCCCCTCGTCCGCCGTCCACCCGATGGGCAGCAGCTCGCCCTCCAGCACCAGCTCGGCGTCGGCCGGCACCTCGAGGTCGACCGTCCGGCAGCGCACCAGATCGACGGGCGCGCCGTGCAGCCCACCGGCGATGGCGTACTCGTCCACGTCGATCGGCGCCTTGTACGAGGCGGCCAGCATCTCGTAGGGATGGACGCCAACCGCGACCGCGATCTCGAGCGGGCGCCCGGCGTCGAGCGCTCGCTGGTAGTAGCGCCGCATGTCGGACGAGGACACCAGATCGATGCCCGTATCGCGCGGCGTGCGGTACATCAACCGGTACGATCCGACGTTGCGGCCGTACTCCGGATCCTTGGACACCACCATGGTTGCGGAGATGTACGGCCCGCCGTCCTTCACGTGCATCAACGGAAGGGGGATCGCGGTCAGATCGACGGCATCGCCCTGCCAGACGACCTCCTGGCACGGGCCATCGCTCACCAGCCTGGCGTCGACGGGGCGGCGGATCCCGTCCTCGAAGCGCCGGGCGATATCGGCCTCCCCACAGCCCATGGCAAGGGCAAGGCGCTTGCGGGTGGAGACGAGCGCGCTCGCCGCGCGCCAGCTCGGGTAGCCCTCGATCGCTTCGAAGAACGTCGCCTCCTTCGCCTGGGCGGCGAGCGCCGAGAAGTGACGGGGATCGACCGCCTTCTTGATTCGGCGCAGCTCGCCCGCGTCTTCGAGGACGCGTAGCGCGTCGCGAAAACCCTGTTTCATGCCCGCCTCACGCGTTCACGGGGATGTAGCGCTTCACCGCGTCGCGCACGCCTGCCCACTGGGCCGGGGTGAGCTTCACCTTGCCGACGAAGGCGTTGGTGAAGAGCTGCTCGGCGGCCGGGACGTCCTTGGCGCCCATGTACGTGATCACCGTCTCGCGCGTCCGCTTGACCATCTCGGGGTCCATCCAGCCGAGACCGTTCTTCTCGATCTCGGGCGCCAGGCCCATCGCCGTCATCACGCCCTGGCCGTGCTTGACGACGTCCCGGTTGGTGGGGCTGCCCTTGAACTCCTTCACCTGCTCCAGGTGGATGTCGATGGACTCGTTGGGGTGCAGGTACGTGTAGGCGAGACCCTCCATGGTGCCCTGCATGAACCGCTCGCACACGTCGGGCCGCTCCTTGATAGTCTTGCTCTGGGCCGCGAAGACGAGGCTGTACATCCTGACCCCGTAATCCTCGTACAGCATCGTGTTGAGCTCGAGCCCCTGCGCCCAGACGCTGGGGGCGATCGAGCCGTAGAAGTTACCCTCGCCGTCGACCTGCTCCTCGATCAGCGATTTGATCAGCGCCTCGGGACCCATGAACACCTTCTGGACCTTCGAGTCGTCGATCCCGGTCGCCTTGACGAAGGCCGGCCAGAGCTGGAAGTCGCCGCTACCCGTGGCGAAGGCCAGCGTCTTGCCTTCGAGGTCCTTGGGAGCTCGGATGCCCTTCTTTGGCAGCGAGAAGATGCCGAGCGGCGACCGGGGCGACAGCATGCCGATGGCGACCAGGTCCAGTCCCTTGCCGACGCAGTTGGTCATCACGCCGAAGTCGATGCTGCCGAAGTCGTACTGGCCGAGCCCGAGCGTCTTGCACACCTCGCCGGAGCCGAAGCCGCGGTCGATGGCGACGTCGAGGCCGCGCTTTTCCCAGAAGCCGAGCTTCTTGGCGACGAACACGTGCGTGTACCCGCCGTGAGGGATCCACGGCAGCGTGAACTTGAGCTTCGTGGGTGACTGCGCCCGGGCAGCCGGAATGCTGGCGGTGACGGCCGCCGCCGTGGCGGCCGTCCCGGCCAGGAAGCCGCGTCGAGTCATTGTCATGGTCGTCTCTCCTCCGTGCCGCCGGTCAGGCGAAACCGCCGCGCGGCGTCTCCGTGCGAACCTGCCAGTACACTACCAGGCGCTCCAGACCGGCCACGACGCCGTACAGGGCCAGGCCCATCAGGCTCAGCGCCGCGATGGCGGCCATCATCAGCGGCGTGTCCAGGAGCCCGTTCGCCATCACGATGAGGTAGCCGATCCCACGCTGGGCGGCGACGAACTCCGCCACCACCACGCCGATCACCGCCAGCGTGATGGAGATCTTCATGCCGCCGAAGATGAGCGGCATGGCGTGGGGCAACCGGATCTTCGTGAAGATCTGCCGGCGCGTGCCCATGTACGCCCGCGCCATCCGCACGAAGTCGTCGTCCACACTCGTGAGCCCGGTCGCTGTGTTGATCACGATGGGGAAGAAGGCGATCAGGAAGGCCAGGAGCAGCCGCGACAGGTCGCCCAGTCCGAACCACACGACGAAGAGCGGCGCCACCGCCACCTTGGGGACGATCTGGGAGACCACGATGAGCGGATAGAAGCCCTTCCGCACGATCTCGGAGTACGTGAGCAGGACCGCCACCAGCACGCCGCCTACCAGCGAGAGCAGAAAGCCGAGCACGATCTGGTAGAACGTCGGCCACATGTGCTCGAGGATGAGCGGCGCCCGGTTCCAGAGGACGCCGGCGACGAGGCTCGGCCGCGGCAGGAGCAGCGTCTTCACGCGCAGGGCGGCCACCACCGCCTCCCACGCCACGAGGGCAGTGAGGGTGACCGCCAGCGGCCACAGGAGCGATCGACCCCTCACGGTTGCGTGCCTGCCTCGATCGAGTGCCGCAGCAGCCCGACGTAGCGGTTGAACTCGTCGGCCTCCTGCATGTCCATCGTTCGCGGCCGGGGCAGCTTCACGTCGGTCTCGAAGCCGATGGTGGCAGGCCGGGGGGTCATCACGAGGACGCGGTCGGAGAGGAAGACGGCCTCCCGAATGCTGTGCGTCACGAAGACCACGGTCTTCTTGTGCACGTCCCAGATGCGCAAGAGCTCGAGGCCCATCTGGTCTCGCGTCATGGCGTCGAGCGCGTTGAACGGCTCGTCCATCAGGAGGAGGGCCGGATCGTGCACGAGCGCGCGGCAGATGGCCACCCGCTGCTTCATCCCCCCCGAGAGCTCGTGCGGTAGCTTGGCGGCGAAGTCGTCCACCTTGGCCATGGACAAGAGGTCGCGCGCGCGCCGCTCGTAGTCGGCCCGGCGGAGCCGCAACATCTCCACCGGCAGCAGCACGTTGTCGAGGACCGTGCGCCAGGGGAGCAGGACCGGTGACTGGAAGACGATGCCCACGTCCCGCCGCGGGCCCTGGACCTCGGCGCCGTCCACCTGGATGCTGCCGCGGCTCGGCGCGAGCAGCCCGGCGATCATCATCAGAAGCGTGCTCTTGCCGCAACCGCTCGGGCCGAGCAGGCTCAGGAACTCGCCCGGGGCCACCCGGAACCGCGCCTCGCGGACCGCCTCGACGCCGCCCGCGTAGGTCTTGCCGACGCCGTCCACGACGACGCTGTCCCGCACAACCGTCTAGCGGCGACCGAAGGGCGCCGGCACGCCGAACCCCACGCGCTTGCCCATGTTGCCCTTGGCGTAGCGCTGGCGCTCCTCGGCCGGGATGATGTCGGGCACGTACGCCATGGGCTCCTCGCCTCGCGAACGGATGTGCGCTGTGGAGGATTCTAGCGCACGATCTCTCGCAACCGCTTGCCCAGATGCCTCCGCTCGGCCTCGTTGCTCACCAGCGCGAGGGCGCGTCGATACGACGCGGCGGCCTCGGCGGGGCGGCCGAGCCGGCGCAGCAGCTCAGCCCGAGCGACGGACAGCAGATGATACTCGGCGAGCTCGCCGCGACGGTCGAGCTCGTCCACCAGCGCGAGCCCACGCTCGAGTCCGAGCGACATCGCGACCGCGACCGCCCGGTTGAGCTCGACCACCGGCGTAGGGTGCACCCGCGCCAGCACCCCGTACAGGGCAGTAATCTGCGGCCAGTCGGTGGCGGCTGCGGTGGGCGCCTGCGCGTGAATCGCCGCGATCGCCGCCTGCAGCGAATACGAGCCGGGCGGCTGGCCCTGGGCGCGCAGCGCGGTCTCGGCCAGGGCCGCGCCTTCGTCGATCTGCGCGCGGTCCCAGCGCGTTCGGTCCTGATCCTCGAGCAGCACGATGTCTCCTGCTCCGTCCAGGCGTGTCTGGCGCCGCGAGTCGTGCAGCAGCATGAGCGCGAGCAGGCCCTTCGGCTCGGCGTACGCTGGCAACAGCTCGACCAGCATGCGCCCGAGCCGGATGGCCTGCTCGCACAGCTCGTGGCGCACGAGCCGCTCGCCGAAGCTCGCGGCGTAGCCCTCGTTGAACACGAGATACAGCACCACCATCACTGCGTCGAGCCGCTCGGCCAGCGCCGCGTCGGGCGGCACTTCATAGGGGATGCCCGCGGCGCGGATCTTGGCCTTGGCGCGCACGAGCCGTTGCGCCATAGTCGGCGCGGGCACCAGGAATGCGCGCGCGATCTCCTCGGTCGAAAGACCCCCGAGCGTGCGCAGGGTGAGGGCCACTTGCGCCTCGGTCGCCAGCGCCGGATGGCAGCACGTGAAGAGCAACCGCAGCCGGTCCTCGGGCACGGGCGCCTCCTCCTCGGCCGACAGCTCGAGGTGATGCGCGATCTCTTCCTGCTTCTGTGCCAGGCGCGCGCGCTGGCGCAGCCGGTCGATCGCCTTGTGGCGCGCGGTCGAGACCAGCCAGGCCGCCGGATTCCCGGGCGTGCCGGTCATCGGCCACTGCTCGAGCGCCGCCGCGAACGCTTCCTGGAGCGCCTCCTCGGCTATATCGAAGTCGCCGAGCAGGCGGATGAGCGTGGCCAGGATCCGCCCGTACTCCGTGCGAAAGACGTCCTCGATGCCCATGACCGCCTGGTGAAAAGCTACTCCACCGGGCGGCCGCGTGCACGCGACCGGCTATTGCGGCAGCCCCGCCCTGATGGGCCGCACCTCGATCGAGTGGCCCCCTCGCAGCAACGGGTTGCGGGCGGCGACCGAGAGCGCCTCGTCGAGGTTCCTGACCTCGATGATGCTGTAGCCGCCCAGCTGCTCCTTGGTCTCGGCGAACGGGCCGTCGGTCGTGATCGTCTTGCCGTTCTTCAGCCGCACGGTGGTGGCGGTGCTGGTCAGGTGCAGCGGATCGCCGGCCTGGTAGATGCCGTCCTTCCGAAGGCCCTCGCTCCATTCGACGGCCTCCTGGAAGATCGCGCCCCTCTCCTGCACCGACATCTCTCCCCACAGCTTCTCGTCCCTGTACATGAGCAACATGTAACGCATGGCGAGGTGTCCTTTCAGCGTTTTCCTGGCCCACCGACAGCTCTCCGTCAGGGCCGCCGCCTCGGACCATCCGCTGTCCGCGTTTTAATCGTCTCACGGCCTGCGAGCCGGAATCGATCTGCGGGCCATCGAATTGAAGGCGGCCGCCGGAACGTGCACGCGCTCGTGGCGCGCCAGGATGCGCAGTGTTCGCGTCAGGGCACCTCGACGAGATTCACCTCTCGGACGTCGGCTCCACGGGGCGCACTTCGATCGAGCCGCCCGCGCGGACGGTCGGGATGCGCACCGTCGTTGTCTCCTTTCGATAGGTAATCGAACAAGCCGCCACGCGATCGACAACGCTCGTCATTTGTCGGCAAGCGGCCGCTCTGTTGGCAAGTGGTCGATCGTCGCACCCACGTCGGGCCGACCCTTCACTGCTAAGACGTCGTCAGAGTTGAACATTCGCTCCCCTGAACGCGCGCTCGGCGGTCGGCCCTCGGGGGCGCGCAGCGCGGTCTTGACCAGGGCGGCGCCCTCGTCGATCAGCCCGCGGTCCCGGCGCAATCTGGGGCGCCGACTTTCCCGGATCCTGCCCGTCACAGAACTCCAACCCGCTGACCGGGTAAGACGGCACGATCGTCTCGGTCTCCAGAGCTCAGTTCGGCCGGGGGGGGACTCCTATGCGGACGGGGCTAAGATGGGAGCCTGGTGAGCTGCTCATTCTGCGGACACGAGAACCCCGCGGGGGCGAGGTTCTGCAACGACTGCGGCGCGCGCCTGGCGACCCCGACGACCACCCCCGAGCCGCGCTCCTACACGCCGCGCCACCTCGTGGAGAAGATCCTCGCCTCCAAGAGCGCGCTCGAGGGCGAGCGCAAGCCGGTTACCGTCCTCTTCGCCGACGTCGCGCGCTCGATGGAGCTCGCCGAGCGCGTCGATCTCGAGGAATGGCATCGCCTCCTCGATCGCCTCTTTCGGATCCTCGCGGCCTCCGTCCACCGCTATGAGGGGACCATCAACCAGTACACCGGCGACGGCATCATGGCGCTCTTCGGCGCCCCGATCGCCCACGAGGACCACGCCCAGCGCGCGTGCGCGGCCGCGCTCGAGATGGCGCGCGAGCTCCGGGTGCTCGCCGAAGACGTGCGGCGCGAGCGCGGGCTCGATTTCGCGGTGCGGATGGGCCTCAACTCGGGCGAAGTCGTCGTCGGGCGAATCGGCGACGACCTGCGCATGGACTACACCGCGCAGGGCCACGTCGTCGGGCTCGCCGCCCGGGTGCAGCAGCTGGCGCCGCCGGGCGGCATCAGTGTGACCGAGCAAACGGCGCGGCTCGCGTCGGGCTTCTTCGACCTTCTCGATCGGGGGGAGCAGAGTCTCAAGGGCGCGAGCCTTCCCGTGCGGGTGTTCGACCTGCGGGGCCCGGGTCCGATCCGAAGCCGCCTCGAGCGTTCACGCGCCCGCGGCTTCTCGCGCTTCGTCGGCCGCGAGCGCGAGCTCGCTCTCCTCGAGAGGGCGCTGCGCGAAGCGCAGTCCGGTCGACCGAAGGTCGTCCTGATCACCGCGGAGCCGGGCGCGGGAAAGAGCCGCCTGTGCCACGAGTTCGTCGAGCGCTCCCGTGGCGTGACGGTCCACTATGCCCGCGCGCTCTCTCACGGACGCATGCTCCCCTTCCACGCGATCGCCGAGCTCGCGCGCGGTCTCTTCGGCGTCGACGAAGGCGCTTCCGCTACGGACGTCCGGGGCGCCGTCAGGCGCGGTCTGGCGAGCGCGCAGCCCGTCGACCCGATCGCCCTGGCCTTCTGGCTCGAGCTTCTGGGGGCGCCCGATCCCGCGCTGGCTCCTTCGGAGCTGGAGCCCGAGGCGCGTCGCACGCGTCTGTTCCAGTCACTTCGCGATCTGATTCAGACTCGCGCTCGACGCGAGCCCACGTTGCTCTGGATCGAGGACCTCCACTGGCTCGACCCGGCGAGCGAAGCCGCGCTGGAGATGCTCACCGGGCGTCTCCTGGCTCCGGAGTTGGCCGACGGCAGGGTGCTGCTGCTCGCGACCGCGCGGCCCGAGTACCGGCCCGCGTGGTCCGAACGGGTCGAGCGTCTCTCGCTGGCGCCCCTCGCCTCCCAGGACTCCTCGACGTTGCTCGACGGCTGCCTCGGATTTGACCCCGCGCTTGCGCCGCTCCGCGCCAGGATCGAAGCCCGTGCCCGCGGCAATCCCCTCTTCGTCGAGGAGATCGTTCGCTCGCTCGTCGAACGTGGCGCGCTGCGCGGCGAACGCGGGGCGTACGCGCCGGCCGCGCCGGTCGCGGAGATCGCACTGCCCGAGACCATTCAGGCCGTCCTCGCCTCGCGCATCGATCGGCTCTCGCCGCAAGACAAGGACGTGCTCCAGGCCGCGGCTGTGGTCGGACGAGACGTGCCGACGGAGCTGCTGCGCGTCGTGGTCGATCTACCCAGATCCGAGCTCGCCGCCTCGCTCGACCGCCTCGCGACGGCCGAGCTCCTCGGTCCCGCCGAGTCTCCGGGTGAGCGCGCCTTCCGGCATCCCCTCACGCACGAAGTGGCCTACCGCACACAGCTTCTCGATCGCCGGCGCCGGACGCACGCAGGCGTCGCGCGAGCGCTGCTCGCGATCCACGGATCCGCGACCCCGACGCACGCCGCGCTCCTCGCCCATCATTTCGAAGAAGCTGGCGAGCACCTCGAGGCCGCTCGCTGGCACGAGCACGCGGGCCGGCGCGTCGCGCGCAGCGATCCGGCGGATGGTGTGAGGCACTGCCGTCGGGTCACGACGCTCCTCGCTGCCCTTCCTAAGTCCCGCGAGACCCTGATGCTCGAGCTCACTTCGCGCATCGCGCTGCTCGAGATCGGCCGTATCGCAGGCATCGAAGAGCGCGAGTCACAGGACCTCTTCGAAGAGGCACGCGCGGTGGTCGAGCGACTGGGGGATCGAGGAGGCCACGCGTTCCTGCTCACGTCCTACGGGCGCCTGTGCGGGCTCTCGGGCGACGTCGCGCAGTATCTCGCGTGTGCGGAGCGAGCCGCGGAGCTCGCCGAGGGGTCCGACGACGGCGCGCTCGCGTTCGAGATGCACGCGGTGCTGGCGCACGCGCAGCTCGGGGTCGGCCGCCTCAACCCCGCGCGGACGACCGCCGCGCGAGCCCTGGCCGAGCTCGCGCGGGACGCCGAGCTTCGGGAGGCACTCGGGCATTCCACCGCACCTGCTTTCTGTCGCATCTGGTGGGCGCTCGCGAACGCCTACCTGGGAAACGCGGCCGAGGCTCAGGCCGGCCTGGAGGCGCTCCTCGCCGACGACAAGGAGGGCGGACTCGATGTCCTGTACGGGACGCACGGATTCTTGTGCGAGGTGCTGCGGCTGCGGGGCGATCTCCCCGGCGCGCTCGCTCACGGCCGCCGTGCTGTCGAGCTGGCGAACGAGCGCGGAAGTCCGTTCTCGCGGGTCGAGGCCGCTGTGTTTCTCGGCGCAGCCGACCTCGCGGCAGGCGAGGTCGCCACGGCCACGAGCGCGCTGGCGACCGCGCTCGGGCTAGCGCGCACGAGGCGCACCGCGCTGTGGTACGAGCCACGCATCCTGGCGACGCTCGCGGACGCGAAGCGAGCGGCTGGTGACCGCTCCGGAGCCCGCGCTCTCCTCGCCGAAGCGCGCGAGTCCGTCGAGCGGGGACGGGGCTGGCGACTCAGCGCCTGCGACGTCGAGCTGGCGCGAATCCGCCTCCTTGCCTCGGAGCCCGCCCCGGACCGCACCGCGGTCGAGAGCGCGCTCGAGTCCCTGGACACCCTCGCCGACGAGCTGGACGCCGATCCCTACCGGCGGATGGCGGAACTCGAGCGCGCTCGGATGAGCGCGCTTCGTTCCTAGCCGCCGGCCATGGCCCCCACGACCAGAAAGGGCTCTGCGCCAATCGCGACCGCGTCTGGCAGCGGGGTGTCCGGCGATTCGTGGGACAGATCCTCCTCGCAGGCGAAGAACCTCACGAACGGGCGCCGCTGGTGCGTGACCTGGTCGCGGATCGTCCCGCGCAGCATGGGATAGCAGGCCTCGAGCGCGTCGAGGACCGAGCGCTGTGTGGCTCGACCCTCGACGTCGAGCTTCAGCTCGCCGTCGACGTGCGCCAGCGTTCGCAGATGCGCTGGGAGCACGACCCGGATCATGGCAGCGTCTGGACCTCGACGGACACCACGGACGGAAGATCGCGGACGATGGGCGCCCAGCTGTCCCCGGCGTCGGCCGATGCGTACACCTGCCCGCCAGTGGTCCCGAAGTACACGCCGCACGGATCCAGCGAGTCGACGGCCATCGCGTCGCGCAACACGTTGACGTAGCAGTCGCGTTGCGGCAGACCTTTCGTGAGCGCTTCCCACTCGTTCCCGCCCGTCCGGCTGCGGTACACGCGCAGCTTTCCCTCGGGCAGGTAGTGCTCCGAGTCGCTCTTGATCGGCACGACGTAGATGGTCTCCGGCTCGTGCGCGTGCACGTCGATCGGAAATCCAAAATCGGTCGGCAGGTTCCCGCTGACCTCTCGCCACGACTCGCCGGCGTCGTCGCTGCGCATGACGTCCCAGTGCTTCTGCATGAACAGCATGCCCGGGCGCGACGGGTGCATCGCGATGCGGTGAACGCAGTGGCCGACCTCGGCCGTCGGGTCGGGGATCTGCTCGGACCTCAGGCCGCGGTTCATCGGTCGCCACGTCTGGCCGTCATCGTCGCTCCGGAACACGCCCGCCGCCGAGATGGCGATGAAGATCCGCCCGGGATGGCTCGGATCCAGGAGGATCGTGTGCAGGCACATCCCCCCGGCCCCCGGCTGCCAGAGCGACGCCGATTTGTGCTGGCGCAGTCCAGGGAGCTCCTGCCAGGTCTGCCCGCCGTCGGTCGAGCGGAACAGCGCGGCGTCTTGAATCCCGGCGTAGACCGTGTCCGGATCGGTCAGCGATGGCTCGAGGTGCCAGACTCGCGCGAACTCCCAGGGCCGCGGCGTGCCGTCGTACCACAGGTGAGTGCCGATGACGCCCTCGTACGCGAACTTGTTGCCCACCGCCTCCCACGTCTTGCCGCCGTCGCTCGAGCGCTGGATGACCTGCCCGAACCAGCTGGAAGACTGCGACGCATAGAGCCGATTCGGATCGGCTGGAGATGCCTTGAGGTGGTAGATCTCCCAGCCCCCGAAGTGCGG
>WNFT01001305.1_pt1 | contig 21115 bp, 18 predicted proteins | sample 5400191 | NCBI WGS metagenome assembly WNFT01 (sample SAMN13153359, study PRJNA577476) | soil metagenome | isolation source: 80 cm saprolite under Madrone tree | place: USA:California | collected 2016-06-14 | reverse complement strand
GACGTCGTCGCACTCTTGGGACGGCGGTCGTCGGGTAATAGACTGAAGCATATCCGCATCGGCATCGCCACACCTTCGCCAACCGCGATCGCTTCGCCGTTGCGTAGCGCCGGCAAGAAATTCATCAACCCGTGAGACGCCTCCGGGACGGCACTGCGCACGATGTCTTGGTCCTCATGACTGGTCATTCGGAACGCGAACATCGTGTTGCATTGCGAGAGAAGGCCTGGCGCTAGATCCGACGGGCGCTGACTGACGACGCAAAGCGACACCCCATACTTGCGGCCCTCTTTGGCAATGCGAAACAGCGCCTGTTTGGCCGCCTCAAATCCCCGCTCTGTGTCGCGCGGCGCGTAGCGGTGCGCTTCTTCACAAATTATTGTTATCGGGATCGGTGTCTCGCTCCACAGGGCGAAATCGAAAGCAAGCCGACAAAGGACCGAGACCACGACATTCAGAACTTCCGAAGGAACTCCTGAGACGTCGAGAATGGTAATTGGCTTGCCGTTTACCGGAATGCGAAACAATTGGGCGAGAATATCGGCAAATTCGTCGCGCAGGGTTAGACGGCTGCCGAATACGAAGCCATAACGGGCATCGTTTTGGAGGGAAAGGATTCGGTTTTTCACGGCCTGATAGGCTGCGACACCATCAGGACGATTGAGACTTCCCATCGCCGTGTCGAGAAAGCGAATCACGTCCGACATGCGATACGGGGCCGGGGTATCGACGGTCCCGAGCCCATCTAGCCCTGCTTTGGCAAAATAGGATTGCTTGGCGGCCATCACCGCATCGCTCAGTATTTTAGCCTGCTCGAGATTAGGATTGGATCTAATCACGATCTCGACTAATTCATCAAAATTGAACAGCCAATAGGGAAGATACAAGCCATCGCCCGGGCTGAGCACCGCTGCACGCTCCTTGAACGCGCTCGAATATTCACTATGTGGGTCAAGCAACATCAGGTGAGCGTTGGGATTGCGTTCGATGACGGCATTCAAGATAGTGGCGACAACGCAAGATTTACCAGATCCCGTAGTGCCGACGATGCTAAAATGCTTGCCGAACAACTCATCGGTCAACACATAGGCTGGCACGGCATTGTCCTGATGGATCGTACCGACCTGAGCAGTCGCCGAATTGGGCCGCGCATAAACTTTCGCGAGATCAGCGGCTGAGGCACGGTATACGAGCTCGTCCAGCGCCGGATACGCAGAGACGCCGCGCCGGAAGAAGCCGTCGCTGCCGTCGGCGTCCAGGATCTCGCCGACCAAGTCTAGCTCGACGAGCTTCAAATCCTTGTCGGAAGGCTCTGGGCTCGGCAACGGAACCCTGAGCCCAGTGATCATGCCATAGACGACCGAGACGCGGCTGTGTAGTTTGACGAGCGTCCCGACTTCGAGCGGTACGACGATGTTCCCTGTTGGTGTAACATTCTGCCTTTCGAGCAATACGATAGCCTGGGAGGGTGTAACCGCGATGACGCGCCCAATATGCACGTCGCTAAATTCACGATCGCTATTCTTCATCGGTTCCTTGCATGCAACGGATGACAACGACGGGTCAGGGAGAGCCGCCTACCCGCGGGTGAAAAGAGGCTTACGCATCATAGGGATGGGCAGGGGAAACGCGATGGACCCGGTCCCGAGGGAGCCTCAGCGCCACAGTTGTTCCAGCGCCGAGATCACTGGTTAGCAGCAGATCGCCCCCGTGCAACTCAATTAGCGCTCGGGCGATCGGCAGCCCCAATCCGGCCCCTTCGTTCTCCTTGGTCAAGTGATCTGCAACCTGTTCGAAGGGCCTTAACACTCTATGCAGATGCTCGGGGGCGATCCCGATTCCAGTGTCTTTAATAGAAATTGTCAAGTCTCCGTCAGCGTTTATACAGGAGTTGATCGAAATTATTCCCTGATGTTCAGTAAATTTCACGCCATTAGATAGGATATTGAGCATAATCTGTCTCAACTTCGTCTGATCAACATGGATAAATGCTGCCGCGTGTGCAAGTTCACACTTTATCTGAATCGATTTCTTATGCGCAATCGGATCGATAGTGCGGATTGCCGACTGAATTAATTCCCCAACACCAATGAGCTGCTCCTCAAGATCGACCTTGCCCGCTTCGATTCTCGCAAGATCGAGCAGCCCATTTATAATGTTTAGTAAAAGGATACCGGCATCGTGTATGTATTCGGCATATTGCGGATACCGCTCCCTTGCCTGGATGTTGTCGAGCTTTATGATCTCCGAAAATCCAATGATCGCGTTAAGCGGCGTGCGCAGCTCGTGCGCCATGTTGGCAAGGAACTTGGTTTTAGCGAGATCGGCTGCCTGTGCCACCAGCATCGCTTCCTCGGCATGCTTGGCAGCGGCGTCAGCTTCCTGCTTCGCGGCGAGCAGTGCCAGTCCGGTATACTGCCGTTCGAGTAGGGTTCCGAGCCGAGAGCAGTAGTTCTCAAGGAGGGATTCGGGTCTTTCCCGTCGACCTACAATCATCACGTGTATCGCCTCATGACACGGTATATTTACCCAAAGCCGCGAAGAATCGGTTAAATGGGGGCTGACCTAACCTGAGCCGCTTTTGGTCCGACGATCGGATCGTCGGTTTCTCTTGCTCTCCGACCGCTCCAGCCCGATACCTTAATGTCCATGGCTATGCTCAGCTCCGCTCCGCGACTCGTCGCGGTCCTCGGGCCGACCAACACCGGCAAGACACACCTCGCCATCGAACGCATGCTCGGCCACCGCAGCGGAGTCATCGGATTTCCGCTACGGCTGCTAGCGAGAGAGATTTATGACAGGATCGTCAAGTTGAGGGGCGTGCGGTCGGTTGCGCTGATCACCGGCGAGGAGAAGATTTCCCCGCCCAGTCCCTCCTATTTCGTGTGCACCGTCGAATCAATGCCGCTCGGTCGGCCAGTCGACTTCCTGGCGGTCGATGAGATCCAGCTCTGCGCCGATCCCGAACGAGGCCACGTGTTTACCGCGCGCCTCTTGCATGCCCGCGGTCTCCACGAGACCATGTTCCTCGGCGCAGACACGATAAAGCCACTGATGAGGCGGTTCGTCCGCGACGTCGAACATGTGAGCCGGCCGCGTCTTTCGACGCTCTCCTATACCGGCCATAAGAAGGTGACACGGCTGCCGCCGCGCAGCGCCGTCGTAGCATTCACGGTGGCAGACGTGTTTTCCCTTGCCGAGGTGATCCGCCGCCAGCGCGGAGGGACTGCGGTCGTACTCGGGGCACTCAGCCCCCGTGCTCGCAACGCGCAGGTCGGCATGTTTCAAGCCGGCGAGGTCGATTATCTCGTTGCCACGGACGCGATCGGAATGGGGCTCAACATGGATCTCGACCATGTCGCCTTTGCCAGAGTCGACAAATTTGACGGCAGGGGTCCCCGCAGACTCAATGCGGCCGAGATCGCGCAGATTGCAGGGCGCGCGGGTCGACACATGAGCGCCGGCACCTTTGGAACGACCGCTGAGCAGAGAGCGCTTGATCCGGAGATCGTTGAGGCGGTCGAATCCCACCGGTTCGATCCACTGACGCAGCTGAATTGGCGCAACACGCGGTTGCGCTTCGAATCGGTTGCAGCACTGCTAGAGAGCCTTGACAAGCGGCCCTCGGTTCCTGGACTCGTCCAAGCGCGTGAAGCTGATGATCACCGCGTTTTGCAGGCGCTTGCCCGCACACAGGAGATCGCTGCGCTGGCCGTTCATCCCGGCGCGGTCCGTCTACTGTGGGAAGTGTGTCAGATTCCCGATTTCCGGAAGGTATTGAGCGACAGCCATACGCGACTCCTGGGCCAATGCTTCACCCATCTCTCGCGCCCAGAGCAGCGGCTCCCGACGGGATGGATCGCCGGCCAAATGGCGAACCTCGATAGCATCAGCGGCGATATCGATGCGTTGATGGCGCGCATCGCGCACATCCGCACCTGGACATATATCACCCATCGGAGTGACTGGGTCGAGGATGCGGGCGCGTGGCAGGATCGCGCTCGCAGCATCGAAGATCGGCTCTCGGATGCGTTGCACGATCGCATCACCCAGCGGTTCGTCGATCAGCGCTCGACCTTCCTTGTACGTCAGCTCGCCGGCCACGGTGAGGTGCCATTCGAGGTTTCGGGAGCAGGCGAAATCCACGTGGCTGGGACTTACGTCGGTCGCCTCGATGGGTTGCGCTTTGTACCGGATGCGCGCGACGGCGCTGAGGGACGGATGCTGATCGCCGCGGCAGGCCGGGTAGCGCGCCGCGAAGTAGCTGCCCGCGCCCATCTCCTCCTCGCAGACCCCGACAACGCCTTTGCCATCGATCCGACCGGAAGCTTGATGTGGCGCGGAGGTTCCGTCGGTCGTCTGGTTGCTGGGAAGCGGACGCTCGCCCCGCGCGCAGAGCCGCTTGCCGCCGACTTTGTTGAGGGCGAGCTACGCGAAAGGATACGCCAGCGGCTCCAAGGCTTTCTGCGCGCGGAGATCGAAAGGCGTTTATCACCGCTCTTTACGGCGCAAGCCCTATCGGTCGGCGGTAACGCGCGCGGGCTCGTCTTCCAGCTGGTCGGTGCGCTCGGTTTCTTGCCGACAGCCGAGGTCGGTCCGCAGATCAAGGCGCTCGATCCCCTAGATCGAAACGCGCTGGGTCGGCAGGGCCTCCGCTTTGGCATTGAAAGCGTCTATTTCGAGCCGCTTCTTCGCGCCGATACCATGCGCTTTCGTGCCTTGCTCTGGGCGGTGCAGCACAATCGCCCGGTGCCACGGTTACCTCCATGCGATCGCCTCGCCAAGGTGATAGAAGTCGATCCCGCATTGCCGCGGTCGTTCTACGCCACTATCGGGCTGCGCCTGTTTGGAAGCCTTGCGATGCGCCCGGATCGACTAGAAAAGCTCGCTGCCGCGGCACGCCGCCTCGCCCGGCGAGGCCCCATTGCGACGGGTGAGCTTGCGGTGATTTCTGGCATCAGCCGGCAAGAGTTGCAGCGGCTATTGGTTGCGCTAGGATATCGTGCAGTCGCTGAAGCTGGCGGGGAGAGCTTTGTTGCTCGGCCTCGCAATCGGCGAAAAGGCAGCAATGGCCGCCCGCGATTGCAGATGGACGAGGATCACCCATTCGCCAAGCTACGACAGCTGACTCTCGGTTGAGGGGGGTCTCCTTACTCAAGCCGTCAAGTATGCGCCTGGATCAATGGCTTTGGTACGCGCGCTTCGCCAAGAGCCGCTCGCGCGCCGCCCGTCTCTGCACGGCTGGGGTGGTGACGGTCAATGGGCTAGCCGTCAAGAAGGCCCACTGCACAATTCGTGTTGGCGATATAGTAGTCGTGCCCGATGGGGTTCTGGCGCGGACGGTCCTGGTGAAGGCGCTTGGTGAGCGCCGCGGTCCGTCCCCCGAAGCCCGGTCGTTGTATGTTGACGCGGCGACGCCGGTGCACGTATCGAAGCTCCCTCCGGTCTGGACGCCATTGCTCGCAGACCACCTCACGAGGGCGCCGAAAAATCGGGAATAGCCCGTGAACTTAAAGCGTTCTTAGCGTAACATTTGCGCCTTGGCACAACCTTTCCGTGGCCGTTCCCGAAGCTGAAGAGAGCAGGGTCGGCTCAACGGTTCGGGACTGAAGCTGATGGCGGGACATCCTCTGTAGGTTCTTGGGCGCGAAAAATGATGGGTTCCTGTTCCGATCCGCGCCTTAAGGTCTTTTCTCGTGCGGGGGTGGTTATTACCGGTGGTATGGGTTTTATCGGTTCCGCGTTGGCACGTCGCCTTCTCGGGCTGGGCGCGAGAGTCCTTATAATCGACAGCATGATCCCCGAATATGGTGGCAATCCGGCGAATATTATCGATATCTGCGATCGGGTGGAGGTCAACATCGCAGACATCCGCGGTGGCTACATTATGGGGCACCTCCTCAAAGGTCGAGATTTCTTGTTCAACCTCGCAGCCCAGACTAGCCATCTGGATTCGATGTCGGCCCCTGCAGACGATCTTGCGATCAATTGTACAGCGCAACTCCAGCTCTTAGAAGCATGCCGCGCGGTCAATCCTGATATCGCCGTCGTCCATGCCGGAACACGCCAGATCTACGGACGACCGTACTATCTGCCGGTCGACGAGCGCCATCCCCTGAGGCCAGTGGACGTGAACGGCGTCAATAAAATGGCAGGTGAAGCCTATCATCTGCTGTTTCGGGACGTCTATGGGATCAAGACCCGCTCGCTACGGCTAACTAACGTCTACGGACCCGGGATGCGCATCAAGGATGCCCGCCAGACTTTCCTCGGCATCTGGTTGCGCCGGGTGATCGAGGGTGAGCCATTCGAGGTCTGGGGGGGCGAGCAGCGTCGAGATCTGCTCTATGTCGAAGACGCGGCTGAGGCGTTCCTCTTAGCGGCTGTCACGGAGGAGGTGGTGGGGTTGGCCCTTAATGTGGGAGGCGACGAGCCCTGTAGTTTGATGGACTTGGCCGAGACGATCGTTGAAGCTAACGGCGGCGGCACATACGAAATCCGCGCGTTTCCGCCGGAACGCAAGCGAATTGATATAGGAGATTTTCTAACTGACGACCGCCGCTTCCGAATGCTCACAGGTTGGCATCCCCGTATTTCGCTTGCCGAAGGGCTGCGAAGGTCTCTCGATTATTACCGCTGCTATCTAAAAAACTATTTGTAGTGCTGCTTGAAACTTGGACTCTTCCTTTCTCCACATTCCCCAAACCAATCCTCGTGCTGGCTATCTCGCGCAGCAGCCCGAGATAGACGCTGCGGTAAGCCGCGTCTTAGAGGGCGGCAGCTATATCCTCGGCCGAGAGGTCGAGATCTTTGAGTCGGCGTTTGCCGATTTCATCGGTGTCGCTCACGCTGTTGCCTGTGCAAGCGGGACGGATGCGATCGAGCTTGCGTTGCGCGCTTGCGGCATCGGCACTGGCGATCTCGTGTTTACTGTTTCGCATACTGCAGTAGCCACCGTTGCGGCTATCGAACGCGCAGGTGCGATCGCGGTGTTAATCGATGTAGAGCCTGGAACATACACGATGGCTCCGCATGAACTCTCGCGGACCTTGCGGACGCCGCTTTCGGGGCGGCCAGCAGCGGTGTTGCCCGTGCACCTCTATGGTCAGCCCGCTGAACTCTGCGCACTCGGTGACATCGCGCGTGCGCGCGGGTTGCGTCTGATCGAGGATTGCGCGCAGAGCCATGGAGCGTCCTATCGCGGGCGTGCAACGGGCTCAGTCGGCGACGTTGGTTGTTTCAGCTTCTATCCGAGCAAGAATCTCGGCGCAGCCGGCGACGGGGGCATGGCCGTCACCAACGACGCCGCTATCGCCACGACCTTGCGCGAAATTCGTGAATACGGTTGGAAGGAACGCTTTGTCAGCACCCGTATCGGCATAAATTCGCGCCTCGATCCTATCCAGGCCGCGATTCTCGATGTCAAGCTTAGGAGCCTTGCGGTGGACAATGCGCGGCGACAAGCCATTGCTTCCCGTTACGATGCGGGACTGGCGGGATTGCCGTTAATCGCCCCGGCGCGTCGTGCGGATGCGATCCATGTCTTTCACCAATATGTGATCCGCGTTGCCGAGCGCGATGCGTTACGGGAGCGGCTCCGCGCCGCCGGAATCGGAACTGGAGTCCACTACCCTGTTCCTGTTCATTTGCAACCCGCCTATCGCGACCGCTGCGCGGCCGGGCCATCAGGTCTCGGCTTAACCGAGCGCGCCGCCCGGCAGATCTTGAGCCTACCGATGTACCCCCAACTCTCCGATGCGGAGGTAGACCAAGTCATCAGCGAAATTAGCAGGTTTTTCGGCAATTAGAGTGGCGGCATACCCGCCTGCTCAATGCTGATGAATAAGCACCACCCCACTGCCGATCAGTGCGAGGCCCGTGATCTGTGGGAGGCCGAGAGGTTCGTTCCATAGGAGATGCGCGAGGACGGCGACCAGTGCATAGCTCGCCGAGACCGAAGGGAACGCGATGGAGACGGGAATCTTCTTGAGGGCCACAATGTAACAGAGGGCGGCGAGGATATAGATTACAAAACCGACAATAGTTAGTGGGTTGATGATCTGTGCGATAATAGTAACCGCATCATCGGCCGCCGATTTCAATGCTATCTGCCCGCCGACGCCGAGAAGGATCGCCGCTGCGAGGCAAACGTACGAGAGGGCCACGGCGTTCACGCGTTCTGGCTCAGCCACGCTGGCGACGCTCTCTCCGCCTCACTGGTCGATTGCCTGCGGCGCACTTCTTTCACCACGGATTGGGGTTTCCGATTCACGGTCAGGTACAGTCGGCCCAGATATTCGCCGACGATTCCGAGGATCAGGAGCTGCACGCCCGAAAGCAGAAGAACCGCCGCCATTAGCGACGCCCAGCCCGGCGGTGGTGACCGAAACAGCGCCTCTCCCACCACGATCGCCCCCCCAAGGGCCCCAAACGCGCTCAGAATAAAGCCGGTAAACGTACTAATCCGCAAAGGCATGACCGAAAAATTGACGAACATGTTCATCCATAATCGTATAAGCCGACGCATTGTATAATTGCTTTTTCCCGAAGCCCTTGGAAGATGATTCACGAGAAGCCGATCTATGTCTTGTGTTACCTGAAGAATTAAGCCATCGACATACGGAAATGGACCCTCATAACGACTGATTTCTCGTACCACAAACGCGCTCATGCAGCGGAAGCTGGAAAGGTACAGGCCGCTGGGTTTGTCGAGGACAAAATTCGCGACCCGGCCCGCAAAACGGCTGGCAAAGTTGCGCCACATAGGATGTCGCTTATCGTCGTAGTAGGTATAGACCACTTGCTTGCCGCTCCGCTGGCTAAAAGCTAGAAGGCGCTGCACCTCCTCCGGAGGATTTTGCAAGTCGTCGTCCATCGTGATCACGTGAGCTCCGCCTGCGTGGCGGAGCCCCGCCATTACAGCGTTGTGCTCGCCGTAGTTGCGCGCGAGGTCGATAAGGGTCATTGGGATCCGCGCGTTGTCGAAAAGAGCGCGAAGAACTTGAAGGCTATTATCGACGCTGCCGTCATTGACAAGTACGATTTCGTGGCCACCAGGGATCGGGAGATTCTCAAGCGCGCCGATGAGTTCCGCGACACTACCCGCGCCATTGAAAACCGGGATCACGATCGAGAGGGCGAGACTAGGTACCGTCTCCGCGCTCCGCTGGTTGGTCTCAACCACCGGCAACGTCTTTCTTGGCAGCGATTGCGAGAACCGACCCGCCGAACGGGAACCTCAATCCCGCTCGCAAGAGGAAAGTTTCGAGGGCTGTCGCAGCACGACCGATCGTGTCGACTGGGAGAGAGTGCAGGGTGACCCCGCTGGCTACCCTCGTACCTTCGGGAGAAAATAGCTTGCGCGAGATCACCATAAATGGAAATAGCAGGGAGTTCCAGTAAGTCGAGTAGATGAGGCGAAACCCGGTCGCCTTCAACAAACGTGCCAGCCTCGCGGCAGTATAGCGCCGAGTATTATGTACGGCGGCATCGTGTCCAGATAACATCCAACGATAGGCTGGCAGATTCAAGATGAGCCACCCGCTTTCGGCGAGGCAGCGACGGAATTGCCTCAGGGCGCCCTGTTCATCGACATTGCGATGGCACAAAACGTCAGCGCTGAAGATCGCAGAAAAGAAGCCGTCGGGAAAGGGAAGCGCATTAACCGATCCGGCACAGACTGGACGGGCGCTCTTGGCTGCTGCTCGTCTGCATGCTTGCTGGTCAGCGTCGAGCCCGAGCAAAGGGCGATCGGGGTACCGGGTTGCGAGTCGGGCGAGAAATCCGCCCGTCCCGCAGCCAGCGTCGAGGATCGGCCGGCTCCGGTCTTCGAGCGATACTTGATGCGGGAAAAGCATCAGCAAGTTTCGGTGACTGGCGGCGAACCACCACATTTGATCCTCGACGCGGTCGAGCTTGTCATATTCAGAACGTTCCATGAGGGATAGCACTCCGTTCCCCCGAGGTCGCGAACGCAGAACGGCTATTTCGTCAGCCCTATTCCGATGTGGAGTACATGTGAAGAGCTGGGCCTGGCGGGAGTGTTGACAACACGGCGGACAGTGGCCGCCTTGCGGTCCTCTTCTCGGTTAAAGGGTCGCGCCGATCGAGCACAACCGACAGCAACGCGCCCATACGCTCCACTTGGTAGACCTGTCGGCCCGGCAGCGAACGGTCACAATTATCCTTGGTGAATGCGATAAAAAAATCTGCCCGAGAGAGCTGGCGCGTGAAGCGAAAGTTCGCCGGGAAGTAGTAATCGGCCGAGATCGGCGGACCGCAAACCGCCACGGTGAACTCGCGCTCCTCGAAATCCGGGCCGTAAGCTGCACGCAGATAGTCTTCAAGACCTTGAACTGCCTCGGCATAGGAATTAGCCCAATAGTCAAGCTTGAACTTCTGCTCCGCGCCAGCAACGCCGCCGACAAAGGAGTTATAGTAAACATATTGGTCCGGGTGGAGCATGGCCATGACCGAGACATGGGCGAGGCCGTATAGAGCAATGACGGCGTAGATAGGTTTTCGGTATCGATAGCGCACTAGCCGCGTCAGTCCCTGGCTGGCGACCAACGCTGAGACAACCGCAACCAGCGGCAGTACGAAGATGAAATGTCGCATGCCGTCGAACAGCACAGCCTTGATTGCGATCGCAAATGCGACCGGAAAGACGATGCCAACGCCAAGGATGAGGTACACGAGAACCTGTTTACGGGAGATCCGTGTCCGGTCTCGTGCGAGAGCAACCCCGCCGAGGATCGGGGCGCACATCAGGAGAACGAGGATCAGCTCGGGCAAGGCAAGGGCGATGTGGGTAGGGAGGTATGTCCATGGCAAGTTGGAAGCGGAGACGAAGCGTCCGGCAAACAGGGTGCTGAAAGGAAAGCTCTGATGCGAGAAGAAGGCGAGCGCTCGCAAGGGGTTCTCAATCGGATCGGTCTGGCCCCACGGCCAAAATATCAACATGACCGGATAGGCAAAGAGCAGGACGGGCAACAGGACTCGCGAAAATGCTGTCCAAGCAGTTTCGAGTAGCAAAAAAGGCCGACGGGCGGCGATGGTCCGCCACCCCCCGTCGACCGCAAGGAGCAGGCCCGAATAGCAAAGCAGCAGCAGACCTCCGATCCGCACACCCATTGTCATGCCTATGGCCACGCCGAGCTTCGCCAGCAGTCCAAGTGGCGGCCGAGGCAAAGCCGGCACCATCCGAACCATGTAGTAAGTTGCCCAGACCACCCCGACGGCAAAGGGAATGTCTTTTGGGTTGTTGAACATCTGCCCGTAATAGTTCGGTGTGAGAAGTAGAAAGAGGGTAGCGAAAAATCCGACTCTGGCGCCGCCAGCGGCATGACCGAGTTTATAGCAGCCCGTCAATCCGAGGACCCCGACGAGGGCATTCAGAAGATGCCGTGTCTCGTAAGTCCCCATAGGGGAGACCCGATTCAGCGCTGCGGCGGCGGTATCAAAAATTGCCCCGTAATTGTAGAGATCACGCCAATGGAGAGCATTCCGGTCTGTAAAAAACGATACGTAATAGTCTAAAACAAAATTCCCGTACCAATTATGGGCATCTTCATCCCAAGTGACCCCGTAATCCCGGAACGTCAGCAACGCGAGGACGGCGCCGAGCACGATGATGCCGAAGGACAGTCGGTCCCAAAATGTATCTCTGTCTAATTCCTGGCTGCGCGCCGCGGCACGGGTTACGCCGGCTGTGAGGGGTTTGGCGACAAGCGAGGTTGCGAAAGCGTCCATTGTTGGATCCGGGAGGCTAGCAGCTTCCCTCTAGATCGCAGGATCTGAACTCTATTTGGCCATCTGTCAAGCTGCACCTTCGCCGGCTCACAACCCGGCAGCGGCGAATAACGCGCCAAGAACGCGATCAGCAGCGAAATATTCGCGCGCGAGCTCCCGCGCCGCCTGGCTGTGGGTAGCGTAGTCCGAAGTGATCGCATCGATGCCGGCGAGTGCGTCCTCGTAGGTAGAATATTCGAACAATCCGCGCCCGACCGGATAGAAGTTGCTAAACCCCGTTCGCATTGTTATGACTGGTCGACCGGCCGCAAGGTAGCAGGCGCTGCGATCACTAAACCAGCCACTATTCGATCGAACGTAGATATCTTTCGCTGCCGTGAACTCGCCGCGCGAGCCGCCGATAAACTCCGCATAACGCGCCATATCGGCTGAGATCGGCCGCGGATCGACCAAGCTCCAACCGCGCGTTGTAATCTCCGAGCGCACTTTGCCCGAGGGCGGCAGCATTGCCAGGCGAAAGCAGATCTCTGGCCGCCGTTTGGGCAAATCAAGAAATTGCACGAAGGTCACGTGCTTCGACCAGACATATGTCGACCCTTCGAAATCGATGTTTTTTCCCTTGTTCTCCCAGGTGCCGACGGTCGTGAAGCAACGGGGCTCATCATGCGGTTCAGGCCAATGCCTGAGATCTATCGGCGGCCGGGTCGGACGCCAGGGAATGCCGCACACCGGCACCGGGCAATCGGGGGTGCCGAGGTTCTCGCCGTAAGTAAAAAAGTGAGTATGAGCATCAAGGTAGGCGCGGGCCGATAGATCGCCCTTCGCGTATTTGATCTGCTCATAGACAGGGTCTGTGTCAATCATTATCCGGACCGGACAGAGCAGATGCTCTTCGCGCAGCTTGGTTGCACCGCAGAGGTTGATAATACCGTCGGCCTCGGCGTAGAGCGCCTCGACGCGGTCGCGAGAGAGCCCGTGATAGGCATTACGAGGCGCGTCCCAGTAGGCCCAGCGGTGCCCGAACCCGTAACGGTCCATTATTCGTCGAAGGGAGGCCACATTGTAGTCGCATCCCGTCGCCACGCTATTGGCCCAAGGATCATAAGGATTGGCTCCGCCGTCTTCGACGTACCAAGCTTCATAACCAAGCTGCTCTATTCCTAAAAGATAATGCATGGCTTGCCATGCGATACCGGCGAGCGGCATCTGAGCGGCGAAATGGAGAACGACAATCTTACCGCGCTTCATCAGAATCAGATCCGTTGGTCGAGGGGGGCGAGGTGACGGATAACGGCTGGGGAGGGTGTCTCATTTCCCTTAACCGGAGATAACAAAAAATGGGCCCGCACACGACAGACCCTTCCTTGTTAATGAACAGGTTTGCTTTGGAGAAGTGCCTCTTGGGGGTTGCCCTGCGGTGATCTCGCATGTTAGGCAGGGAGCTAGATTGAACGTGCCCTCTGGTCGGGTCGCCGGGCTGAACCAAACGGCTCGCTACGGGAGCCCTAGCCAGGACTTGCCGGCCGTGGTTCGGCTACTCGGTTGCGCCAGCCCATTTGATCTCGCAGTCGAGCGTGGCTTACTGACAGTAGAGGTCGGCCCGGCGAGATGACGCCACCAAGAGGCAGAAAGCTCCCGAAGCTCAGGAGAAAGATCCAACCATCATGACCTATGTCGTCACAGAAGCGTGCATCCGCTGCAAATATATGGATTGTGTGGAGGTCTGCCCCGTTGACTGCTTCTACGAGGGTGAGAACATGCTGGTTATTCACCCCGATGAATGCATCGATTGTGGAGTATGTGAGCCTGAATGCCCAGTCGAGGCAATCATTCCAGATAGCGAGCCGCCGGCTGAACGCTGGCTGGAACTTAACCGAAAATACGCCGTGGCCTGGCCCAATATTACGCGCAAAAAGGCCTATCCCGCTGATGCCGATGAATGGAAGGATGTGCCGGACAAATACGATAAGTTTTTCAGCGCTAATCCGGGCGGGACCTAAACTCGGCCCGACGGCCCGACCCGAAACTGCACGACGCCTCTAATTACCTGCTTTGCGGCCCCAGCGCTTGATCTGCTGGCTTTCAGTCGGCGTTTCAGGGTATTCTGACGATCCCCCGCGCTGTTCGTTGAATCGCGGGCGGTTGTCGACCCGCGGTTCGGCGACCGGCTGAAGCGGATCGATCGCGAAAGATGGATATGACTTTGGAAAAGGCTCCTTTCACAACCGGTGATCTTGTCGTCTATCCTACCCATGGCGTCGGTAAGATCGTTGGGATCGAGACTCAGGAGATCGCCGGCCACACACTGAACGTATTCGTGGTGCATTTCGACAAAGACCGTATGACCCTGCGGGTGCCGCTGGCCAAAGCGAAAGTATCTGGCTTGCGTAGGCTGTCAAGTCACAAAGAAATGGATGCGGCGCTTGCAAAGTTGCGCGGACGCTCACGGGCGAAACGGACGATGTGGAGTCGGCGCGCCCAAGAATATCAGGCCAAGATTGCTTCCGGCGATCCCGCTTCGATCGCCGAAGTGGTACGCGACCTCTATCGCAATGTCGGTCAGCCCGAGCAATCCTACAGCGAGCGCCAGATTTATCAGGCAGCACTCGACCGCCTTGTTCGGGAGTTCGCCGCGGTCGAGCGGATCGATGAGAGCACCGCGACCCAGCGCGTGGAACAATTACTTGCTGCCTGAGCCTCATGCGAATGGGATCCGCGCCACAACGCGGAGCTAAAGGAGCGAAGCTCGGGAGCAAATTCGCCCAATTTCGCAACGCTCTGCGAATCTGGGCGATTGCCGCCATACATGGTTCGGCGCCGCGTCTGGCCCGATTGCACGATGCGATTAGCGACAGCTTCCAGGAGGGTGATCGGCTCGTCTATCTTGGAAATTATATTGGATATGGCAACACGGTACTCGAGACCATCGACGAACTTCTAGATTTTCGTCGCCGAGTTCTGGGGTTCCGCTACGGCTCTACGTGCGATGTCGTCTTTTTGCGCGGTGCACAAGAAGAGATGTGGCAAAAGCTACTGCAGCTTCAATTCGCGCCCAATCCCGGTGAAGTGCTGGAATGGATGGTCAGGGCGGGCATGGAAGTGACGGTGCGCGCCTACGGGGGCGATCTTCGGCAGGGCTTCGCTGCCGCCCGAGACGGACCCCGCTCGATTACGCGGTGGACCGGAGCTCTGCGTCGGGCGATGAACGCCGCGCCAGGCCATACCGCGCTTTTCTCGGCATTGCGTCATGCCGCATTCACCGCGGACCAGGGAATGCTCTTCGTCGCCGCTGCGGTCGACCCTTCACGTCCCCTTGCTGCACAGGGTGATGCGTTCTGGTGGGGACGTGACGACATTCTCGCCTTGAACACCTCCTTTGCGGGATTTCGGCGCGTAATCCGCGGGATTGACCCCGAGCAACGAGGTTTTGCCGAGCGGGCGTTCTCGGTATCGCTCGATGGGGGCAAAGGGCACCCGGGCCGGCTACTGGCTGCTTGCTTCAGCGCCGATGGCGAGGTGATCAAGTTGGTAGACGCGTAATCTGCGTCGTCATCGACTTACTTAGGTGGAAATCGGATGGCAATGCTCTCGCGCCGAGGTCGCGGGAGCGCTGAAATTAAATGACCATCTGGGTGTGCGGATCAATCAGGTGCATTTGGTTGAGGTCGGCGACGAGCCGCATCGACTCGCCGACGCGACCCGCGGCGGCGGGGTTGACCCGGCCGCAGACCTCCACCCCGTCGACGATGAAGTACACCATCGTCTCCATGCCCATCGGCTCGACCACGTCGAGCGGCGCCTCGAAGGCGGCTGCCCCGGGCGGCAAATCCCCGCGCCCTTCGATAATGTGCTCGGGACGCAACCCGAAAGTCAGCTCGTCGCCGACGCGCGGGCGGTAGCGCGCTAGCCGCGATGGCGGTACCGGGAGAGAGAGCGAGTCTGAAAGGCGAATGGTCAGCCCGCTGCCATTCTCGACCAGGCGGCAGGGCAGCATGTTCATCGTCGGCGAGCCGATAAAGCCGGCTACGAACTGGGTCTTCGGGGCGTGGTAGACCTCGTGTGGCGATCCGATCTGGTCGATCCGCCCGGCGTTCATGATGACGACCCGATCGGCAAGCGTCATCGCCTCGACCTGGTCGTGCGTTACGTAGACCGTCGTCGTCGTGACCTTCTGATGGATTTTCTTGATCTCGGTGCGCATCTGCACGCGCAATTTGGCGTCGAGGTTGGAGAGCGGCTCGTCGAAGAGGAATACCTTCGGGTTGCGAACGATCGCGCGGCCCATTGCGACACGCTGGCGCTGCCCGCCCGAAAGCTGTTTCGGTCGCCGATCGAGAAGCTCGGTGATGTCGAGAATACGGGCGGCGCCCTGGACGCGCTCCTTGATTTCCGCTTTAGGAAACTTCTTCAGCCGCAGGCCGAAGGACATGTTCTCGAACACGGTCATATGCGGGTAAAGGGCATAATTCTGGAACACCATTGCGATGTCGCGGTCCTTCGGCGGCACATCGTTGACCAGCTGGTCTCCGATATAGATCTCGCCCGAGGTCGCTTCCTCGAGGCCTGCGATCATGCGCAGAGTCGTACTCTTGCCGCAGCCCGAGGGGCCGACCAACACGATGAACTCGCGATCGACGATGTCCAGATCGATCCCCTGTACGGCCGGGGTCTTGTCGAAGGTCTTGACGATGTTGCGGAGCGCGACTTGCGCCATATCTTACCCTTTCGTCGCGCCGGCAGTCAGGCCGGCGATGTAGTAGTCCATCAAGAAGGCGTAGATGATCAGCGGCGGTGCTGCGCCCAGCAGCGCGCCGGTCATAATCTGCCCCCAGGCATAGACATCACCCCTGATTAGAGTGGTGACGATGCCCACCGGCAGGGTGAGCTGGTCTGCTGAGGTCGTGAACGCGAGCCCGTAAAGAAAACTCGCCCATGATACCGTAAAGCAGAAGATCGTAGCGGCGATGATCCCCGGCAGCGCGACTGGAATAAAAATCTTTGTCAGCATCTGGATATAACCGGCGCCGTCGATCAGCGCTGCCTCGTCGAGCTCTTTAGGGATGCTGGCAAAGTATCCGATCATAATCCATGTGCAAAACGGAACCGTCAGTGTCGGTAGCAGGATGATCAATACCCACCAGTGGTTAATGAGTTCCAGCCCGGTCTTGTCATGGATGAAGGCAAAGGTCTTAAACAGCGGGATAAAAACTAGCGTGTCGGGTATCAGATATGCGAGAAATACACCCGTCGCCAAGGTTGCCGATCCCCAAAATTTCATCCGGGCAAGCGAAAACGCGGCGAGTACGCTGATCAACATTGTGATGGTCACGACACAAAGCGACACGACCGCAGAATTCCGAAAGAATATCAGATAAGTCTTCTGAGTCAAAAGATCTGCGTAGTTTGATAGTGTCGGATTGTATACCCACCATGGGTTGCTCGCCGCTGAGATCTCCGCGCTCGATTTGAGCGAGGTGATGAACATGTAGACCGGCGGCGTGAGAAAAAAAATCACGAACAGGATCAGAAAGAAATACGACCAATACAAGGTTCTACGACGGCCACGTGAAATGCTGCCGTACCGGACGCCTGGGGTCTGGCCGGCGGCCGCATCGGCGATGGCGGTCGTCATGCCTCGTTTCCCCGCTGGCGAACGTTGCGCAAGATCAAAACCGCCGCTAGCGCCAGGATCGGCGCCATGAAAAGCGAGACCGAAGCACCGAGTGGAATGTCGTTCCCCGAGATCGCCCAGTTGAACGCCCAAGTGGCGAAGACATGGGTCTGATCGACTGGACCCCCGTTGGTCAGGATCTTGACGATATCAAAATTAGCAAAGGTCACGATCAACGAGAACAGCGCGGTGATCTGAATGATATTACGCATCATCGGGAGATTAATGTACCAGATTTTCTGCCACCAGTTGGCGCCGTCGATCATTGCCGCCTCGTGCAATTGCTCGGGCACCGATTTGAGCGCCGCAAGATACATGATCAGAAAGAATGGTGAGCCGACCCAGACGTTGACGAGGATGACCGCAAAGCGCGCCCAATACGGGTTGCCGAGCCAAGCCACTTGCGGGATGCCGAGCTGGGCAAAGATCCAATTGAAGGCGCTGTAGGACGGATCAAACAGCCAGAACCACGCGAGCGTGCTCATCGCCGGCGGAATCACCCACGGGATCAGCAGCATCCCGCGCCACTTGCGCTGGCCCTTCGCCGGGAGATTGTGGACGAAATGCGCTGCGATGAAACCGATCAGCGCCTTGAAGATGACGGCGGTGACCGCGAACAGCACCGTCTGCTCGACCACCATCCAAAACGTGTTGCGTTTGAACAGGAAGGTGAAATTCCCGAAGCCGACGAAGTGCTGCATCGACTTGTTCATCATCGCCAGGCTGATCGAGTAGAACGCCGGATAAACGACGAGGCAGGCAACGACCAAGATTAGCGGCAGGCACATGAAGAAAGCGATCGTCGACTTCCGCCGCACGAACTTCTGCATGGTGACGCGCTGGCGGGCCGCAGGAAGGCGTAGGTCGCGGGCTACCGCATCGGCCATCTAGCTGCCCCTCTATTCGGCGCCGGCGGTCGGTCACCGCCGCTAATTTGCCTTGACACCACCGGGCGCTGGTGTTCGGACGCGTTCACGGGGGTGCATAACACAAGTGGGTCGCCGTCATATGACGTAACGGCGGCCTCTTTTCAATTCGACAAATGAGTATTCGGCATGGCGCCGGATCACCATCGCCGGCACGGGTCTTGCATCATCCATTTCAGCCCTACACTAGCCTGCCGTCTCTTGTCTGCATAGACCCTTGCCTCCAAGGCAGCCTCGTCAATCACCCGCTCATTGTAGCGCAGCGATGAGAACTTCACTCACCTATTTTTGCCGCGGCGCCGGCCCGACCGGCATCCCCCGGGATCGGGCTGAAGATGCCGGCATCGTCCTGTCGGGAGCCCCGATGGGACTCGAGCTCCTGTGCGTACCGGCGCACGGCGTAGGCTTCACTCAAGTATCCAATGACTCGACGAGTCTCTGGATTGTCGATGACCGGGAGGGTGTCTTCTGCGGCCTGGCTGAAGCGGTCGAGCGCGATGCGCAGATCGTTTCCAGGGAGTAGAAATGGGGCGGGCGTCGCGACGAGATCCTGCACCGTCTTGCCGCCGTTGGCGCTAGCGGGCTCGCTGACCCTTGCGGGATCGATGACGCCGCACAGACGTCCATCGTCATCGACGACGAAAACCTGCTTGATGCTGCCGGGCGGGAATCGTCGGCGCAGGTCGTCAAGCGACAAGCCCGCGGCGATTACCGCCGGATCACGACGCATCATCGGGCCGACCAGCAGCTCGTTGATCCAGCCAACATCTTCAGGACTCCGGATCGACAGCCCCCGCAAATGGAAGCGCCAGGTCGCAAAGGAATAGCCGAACCAATGCCGCACCACGATCGAGGCGGTGACGACCCCGACCATGACACCGATGGTCGCCGCGAAGTCGCCGGTCGTTTCGAGCACGATCATGATCATAGTCATCGGCGCTCCGACGATCGCGGCGGCAACGGTGCCCATGCCGACCAATGTATAGATCAGGGGATCGATCCCGAGATCGGGACCGAACCTCACTATCGCAGCGCCGGTCAAGCTGCCGAACAGGCTGCCGAGGAAAAGCGAGGTGCTGAATAACCCGCCGCGAAACCCCGAACCGATAGAGACCGCCGCTGCGATCGTCTTTGCTACGATCAACGCGGCCAGGAACGGCAGACCGAAGCCCGCCTGGAGCTCGCGAAGGATGCCGCCGTGGCCGCCGCCGAGAATCTCCGGAAACGGCAACGCCAGGCCACCGACCAGCAGGCCGCCGAGCGCCGGCCGCGCCCAGCGCGGAACCGCTTGCCGCCGGAACAAGGCTTCGGTCCAAGTCACCCCCTTCATCACCGCGATGCCAAGCCCCGCCGAGGCGATGCCGAGCCCGAAAAACATAAAATAATCTGGTGCCGAGATGGTGATCCCGTGTTCGACGTCGAATATCGGGTTCGACCCGACGAGCCCGCGAATGACGAGCGCCCCGGTCAAGGCCGCAATGCCGACCGGGGCCAGGGTCTGCAATGTATAGACGCCGATGATCAGCTCGAAGGCGTAGAAGGCACCGGTGAGCGGAGCGTTGAAAGCTGCTGCAATTGCGCCGGCGGCACCACAGCCCACCAGGGTGCGGACGTCGTCCCGCCGCAAGCCGACCGATCTGCCGAGCCGGGACGCCAACGCGGCCCCAATCTGCGTGTAGGCCGCCTCGAGCCCCACCGAGGCTCCGAACCCGCCGGAAAGCAATGTCAGAAGGACGACGCCCAGGCTGTCGCCGACCGACATCCTGCCGCCGAATAGGGCGTTCGCCTCGATCGCATCCACAACCTCGCGTTGGCGCCAGCGTCGCAGCAGCGTCGAAGCGAGGCCGACGAGAAGCCCACCGAGGATCGGCATCAGCAGCACCCGCGCCTGGCTGAGGTCGGTATCGGTCAAATGCGCATCCCCGGGGACCGCGAAGGCGAGCCACCGCAAGCCGACCAGCAGCACGTCGATGAGGAACACGCCGAGACCTGCTGCCCCGCCGGCACCCAATGCCAGCACGAGCAGGAACAGCTCGCTGTCGCGCAGTCGCGCCTCGACACGGCGGAAATCGGCGGCCGTCGCGCGAGGTTCGCTTACCGCCTGGGTTGGTCCAGTTTCAGTGATCTACAGGGCACTCAGTCTTCTGAGGTGCAAGTAGCTGGAGGGCCTCCAGAGCACTCGAGGCCAGCGCAGCATTGCTCGGCCGATGTACAAGTTTCGCCCTCCTCCGCACATTCTGCTGCTCTGACCTTCTTGATTAAGCCTATTCCGAATTGGTGAAGCAGCTCGGACAATTGATCTCTGTGTCGCGTACCCGCCTCAGTCGAGGCGGGGCGAAGGGATGTCGCCTCTTTCGCCGACACAGATTGCGGAAGGGCAGCGCAGATCACGACAGCAAGAGCAACTACCGAATTGCGCATGTGATGCTCCCGATCCGGGTTCAGCAGAAGGTGAAGGGCAAGCGCCGTGCTAAGATATCCGTTCCGCCGCTATCGCTCGGTCAGCTTCAGTTCGATGCGCCGATTGCGGCGATAGGCATCCTCGGCGGCACGTTGATCGATCGGCTGCTTGTCGGCAAACCCCGCCGCGGCGAGCCGCGTAGCAGGGATGCCTTCATCGATGGCGAACCGCACCACTGATAGGGCGCGGGCGGTCGACAATTCCCAATTCGACGGGAACTGCGGATTGCTGATCGGGCGACGGTCGGTGTGCCCGTCGATCCGCAGGATCCAATTGATATCCGGCGGGATCTTGGCGGAAAACTCC
>WNFT01002124.1_pt1 | contig 21126 bp, 23 predicted proteins | sample 5400191 | NCBI WGS metagenome assembly WNFT01 (sample SAMN13153359, study PRJNA577476) | soil metagenome | isolation source: 80 cm saprolite under Madrone tree | place: USA:California | collected 2016-06-14 | reverse complement strand
CGCTCGACGAGGAGGGACGGCACTTCGAGCCGATGGACGACTGGTCGCCGCGGGTGGACGAGCACGCGCTGCAGGGGGAGCTCCGGGAGGTGCTCACGACGGCGATCGAGGGCCTGCCGCCCGACTACCGGACGGCCTTCGTCATGCACGACATGGAGGGGCTGTCGAACCCGGAGATCGCGGAGACGCTCGGGATCAGCCTGCCCGCCGTCAAGTCGCGCGTGCACCGGTCCCGCCTCTTCCTGCGGCAACACCTGGCCGACTACATGACCCGGGCGTCGGAGCAATCGCGGTCGTGACCCGAGGTGAACGGCCGGTGGGGAACTCCTGCCCGGACGCCGCCTGCGCCGGCACAGAGTTCCGGCGCTGCCGACCGTCTTCGCTCGTGCGGAGGTCGACGGACCGAATCGCGATCCCACGCGTGCCCAACAAAGTGGCACCAACCTTTCTAGTCTAGGCGACGCACGGCGCGAGGCGGCGCGATGGCCGCCGCGCTCACGTCTCCCGCGCCCCGACGTCAGCGTCACCCGAAGGCGGGACGGCACGGCCGAGCGCATGCTCGGCGGGGCGAATCGGTTGCTCCGGCGGCGGCATCTGGAAGAGAGACGGAACCGGCTCGAGGCGTAGGGCGATCGCTTCGCCAGGCCATTTCGGGCTGCCGGTCATCCAGGCGAGCGAAGAGGTCAGGTCGATCGTGACGACGTCGTGACGACTTTCCCTCGAGCGCCCGACGATCATTCGAGGCGGAGGGTGAGGTGTTGGCATGACGTCGCACGCTGAGTTGGCGCTGTTCGTCTTGGTCTGTGCGAACCAGGCGGGGGTTCCCGTTCCGGGCGGCATGTCCTTGGTCGGCGCGGGCGCACTAGCAGGCAGCGGCATCCTGAGTTTCCCGTTGGTTGTTGCGGCCGGGGTCGGGGGCACGATCGTTGCGGATCTCGTCTGGTTCAGCCTGGGCCGGTGGCGCGGCGCCCAGGCGCTCGGCGTCCTCGGCCGGATCTCGCGGCGGGCTCGGACGTACATCCTCCGCGCTCAAGGCTTCCTGATGGCTCACCGCCTGCGGTTCCTGTTGAGTGCCCGGTTCTTGCCCGAAATGAATCCCGTCGCGGCGGGCCTGGCCGGCGCGGCCGGCGTGAGGGTCGTGCCGTACTTCTCGTCTGCGGTTGGAAGCGCGCTGATCTGGACGGGGACCTGGGCCGGTCTGGGATACCTGCTCAGTGGCGTGTTCGCGCGGATGGCGGCGCACACGGGCTTCTCGCTCCTTGTCGCGATCGCAGGCGCGCTCGTCGGGTACGCCACATTCGCGTATGCGCGGCGCGCCGCGTCCTTCCAAAGCGTCGACGGGGCCGGGAACGGCGTCGAGGAGCCGAACGTGAGGCGAGACCTCGGTGACCGAAGCCAGCGTCTCAGCGGTGTCGACGGCGGACCCACCGCGCGACGGCCATCGGCAACGCTCCTGGCTGCGCTCGCCTCGCTGCAGCGACCGGGTCACGACCACGAGCGTCCCGATGAGTTCGGCCGCTGCGCTCGGCTCGACCGTCTCGCCGTGGCGACTGCGCCCGACGGGCGGGATGCGGCGGACTTCAGGGGCCTGGTCCCAGGGGAAGGTCCGCTCGGCGCCGATCACGATCGGAGGGTGGAGCAGCCCGTGTTTGTCCTGCCCCTCCGCCATGGGGGGTAATTCTCGGACGCCGTGACCGCCTCGCCGGGTGTTCTGACCGCCAGCGAGGTCGGGACCGCCCCGACCGACCTCCGCGCCCCGATGTCGTCGGAGACGACGAGGACCTGTTTGATGTACTCCACGAGAGTCCCGGGTCGTGGTCGCCCGCCGAGGATCCTGAGACCTGTCATTCGGACCCGCGCGCGCGATTCGACGGACCGCCTGAGCCTTCAGGAGGTCGTCGAGCTTTTTCGCGTCTGAATCGCGTATCCTCCACCGCGGCGATCGTGACGCGACGCCGCGCAGGAGGGGACGATGGCCGTGCCAGTGGGGCTCAACGTGTGGTCGCGCCTGGTCGAGGCGACCTTTCCCTATCTCGATTCCACCGCCGCGCCGTTCGAGTCGCTCTGGTTCCCTGACCATGTCCAGTACACCGGCCACAAGGTCGCGGAGGGCTGGAGCCTGCTGGCCTGGGCCATGGCGCGTTATCCCGAAAAGCTCTGTGGCCACGAGGTTCTCTGCAACAGCTTTCGCAACCCCGCGCACCTCGCGAAGATGGCCGCCACCCTGCAAGCGCTCTCCGGCGGCCGTCTGGTCCTCGGCATCGGCGCGGGGTGGAACGAGGAGGAGTACCGGGCGTACGGCTGGCCGTTCCCGTCGACCAGGGTCCGTATCGCCCAGCTGGCGGAAGCCCTCGAGCTGATCCGCGCGATGTGGACGCAGGCGCCCGCGCACTACACGGGCGAGCACTACCGGGTCGACGGCGCGTCCTGCGAGCCTCGGCCGCAGCCGCGTCCACCGATCATGGTGGGTGGGCACGGGGAGCGCTACTTGCTCCGCGTGGTGGCCCGCCACGCCGACTGGTGGAACTATCCGTTCCGCGGGTTCGAACCATACGCGCAGAAGCAGGAGGCGCTCAAGGGGCACTGTCGCGACGTGGGGCGCGACTACGATGAAATCCATCAGGTCGTCCGGGTCGGCGTCCTCATCGGCGAGAATGGGCGGGAGGTCGAGCGGATCAAGGCCAGGCCGGACACCCGGCCGCTGGCGGACATTCCCCTGATCGGGACACCAGACCAGGTGACCGAGACACTGCTCGCCATCGTGGCGCGGGGCGCCCGCCGCCTGACGGTCAACTTTGCCGACGTGCCGCGTCCCGAGGGGACCTGGCTCTTCGCCGCGACCGTGTTGCCGCGCCTGCGAGAAGCATAGGGTCCCGCCGGCCTCGGGAACCGTGAGCCTCCGAAATGGGTTTCTGGCAGGCCCGAGGCTGGGACGTCGATTACAGTCTCAGCCGTTGCGTCTCATATCGATGGTGATATTGCTCGTCCGACAGGACGCGACGGGGTGAGTGTTCCCCGGAGTCCGCCGGACGGCGGAGCGGCGCCGACGGCCGAGCCCCAAGACTGGCCCCGCTCCGCGACGGAGCCTACGAGGTCGCTCTCTCATTGCCTGTCGAAGGGGAAGGGGAGCTGAACGCAACGTCGGCCCACCGAGCGGCCAACGGGGTGTTCGTGTTTCTTGGTCATGAACCTTTTGGTCGAGGGAACTCCTGCTGTCGCCCTTCCCCCTTCAGACGGCGGGCTGGGCCGACAGGGACTCGGCGAGCTGGCCGCTGAATCGGACCTTGTCCAGAAAGGCACTGACGGCGGGGTTCGAATAGACACCGAAGGCATCGACCAACGTCCCGCGTGTCCCGTTCACGGCCTCGATCGCATACACGATGGCCATGTCATCGGGATCCGAGTCACCTTCGAAACGGTGGAACTCTCGGATTGCCACCTCGTTCGGGCCGAACGCCTGTCCGCTCCCGAGAGCTCGTAGCAAACCGCCCGCGACGCCGAAGTGTTGGGTGAAGCCCCGCCGCGCGAGATCCTCTACGGTAGCGGACAGCGTCCTCATCACCACCTCACGGCTCAATCGCAGGCGCGCGCTCGGCACGTCAGGGCTGGAGCCGGTGGTCAACCGGCGGATAGCTCCCCGCCGGGAACTGTATCACCCGGCCCTCAGGCGTCAATCCAGTCAGTGGCGGCACAAACGAGTCCCCATCGGGGAGCCGCTGCTCCCAGTGCGCCGGAATGTGGACCTGGCTCGGTATCCCCGGTACCGTGACGAAGCGGTCGGGGACCCACGTCGAATTGGGGCGAGCGATCGCCGCCGGCGGCGTGGTCGGGATCGGCCGCATCGACGAGTCGCGGAGCTGATTGAGGGCACGGGACGTCGGCGTCGTAAGGGTCGATGGAAGCTGCGCTCCGGCCCCGGCCACGGGAATGCCGACCACTAGAACCAGGCAGACGGTGAGCGGGGCACAAAGAGCTCGCGACGATCGAACCCAGAACGAAGTGTGGCTCATGGTCACGACATCCTCCTCCCCCTTACGATGCCGGCGGACGCCGCGGGGATGTGTGGCGGCGGCAACGGGTCGGGGGTAGAGTCTAGCAGGAGGGAGGACAGCGAGTCGCGGATGGACGCCGATTCCCCCGGTTCTCTGCCCGCCACAAGCCGCTTGTACACCCGGTGCAGAGGGCAGTGAGCAAGTCCGCCACGCTGTCGAGGCGCGAGGCGCTCCGGTGGCTATCCCGCGCTGCCGTCGGGCTCGGGGTCGCCGGATGCGGGTCGATCTTCGCGGACAACCGATCCCGGTTCGGGTGGGAAGCGGCGGCCACGATCCCGCCCGGACCCTACCGCGCGCAGATCTGGCAGCCTCCGGGACAGTATACGGCGCCCATCTTCGTGGTGGTACTCGTGAAGCCCGGCCTGGCCCCTGTCCGCATTGTCGAGCCCTATGAGGTCGAGGACCTCGGCGCGGTGTCGCCGGCCACCGTCGTCGCCAACCTCCACGCCCGCTATCCCGGACTCCTCCCGAACGGGGTGGAGGTCGAACCCCTGGTCGCGGGCAGGGAAGAGATCGGATACGTCATCCGGACGCAGAACATCGACGTCTACGCCTACCTCGATCGGTCGCTCGGCCAGTATTCCGTCAAACTGAGTGGCGTGGGGAAGTATCGGCGGAAGCGCGGCGGCAGTGGGCGCTGAGCTGGCACCCACGACGGGACGGACCAAGAGCCCCCGGACGTGCCGCGGCGCCTGGACGAGGTTCGGGGTCCGTCTGGTCCTTGGCGTGGCCGGGGCTCTCGTCGGGGTGGTCGGCTGTCTCGGTCCGCAGGCGCATTGGAGCAAGTCGGGTATGACCGACGCGGAACGCAGACGCGACTCGAACGACTGTCTCGACGAGGCGAGCTACACGAAGACCGTCACCATCCCGCATCAGTGGGGGGAAGTGCGAACGCGCGAGGTCGACTACGACGTCTACCGAGGGTGCATGAAGACCAAGGGCTATCGAGAGGGCGACGCATGACACGATCGGAGCCCCCGCCCGCGGGCCTTCTCTCACCAGGGGTGGGCTCCGAGGACGTGCCCGAGGCGCGACCGCACCAGCGACTCAAGACCACGGAGATCCCGACACCCGGGACGGCGTGAAGGTCGTCAGGATCGCGTGATCTCCCGATCCTCGGCGCCCCGCTGAGCCGGTTCGCGGTCTCGGGAGAGAAGCCCTCCTCGCGGCCGACCGGCCGCCGACTGCACGGCGACGCCAGGCGAACGTGACGAGGGGCGCGCCCGGCGGGGCGGGGGAAATGTCCCCCGCCCACCACGGGCAGCTACGGCGCCTGGACGCTGTGGATCGACGTGCCGTCCGGGTCGGCCCACGCAACGCCGATTCCGCTGAGCGCCACGAGAGCCAGCAACAGCGCGAATCCCCACCGCTTCATTGCCTCACCCCCTCCAGCCTTTTGGACGGACGTGGGGGAAAAAGAGATGCGCGCACGGGGTTCTCGCGTTCTTGCGAAAAAAGCGGAGCGCCGGAAACGTCGCGACCCCATCGGTCGTCTCAACGATGAAACGAGAGGGGCCGTCGAACGCACGGATGGCCGGGCAGCGGCGGGGGACGTAGAGCAGCCACGCGGCCGGCGGCGCGAAGGAGGCAGACCATGACTCGACTGTGGCGTCATCACCGGAGCGCGTCGTTCCTCTGCACCCTGGCGCTCGCGGGCCTGATCGGCGCTGGTCAGGCGACGGCGCAGTCCACGGGCGATAGCGTACGGGAGGGGAGCGGCGGCCGGGCCAGCGCGGCGACCGGTGCCGCGGCCGCGGCATGCATGCCGCCGGGAATGCCGGCGCTCGACGAGCTGGTGACCGTCGGTAATCAGGCGCTGTTCGCGCCCGTCGAGGGGGGCGACACGACCGTGATGGTCAACGCGATCGGACTCGTCACGAGGGACCACCTCGCCCGAAACCCTACGGGCGACCTGTCGCTTGACTTCATCGTCTACTACGTCCAGGGCAAGCTCGCCGCGGTGGACGATCACCCTGGCGACCCGACGGCGCCGGACCTCGTGGACACCGGCATGGTGACGGCGGCAGGCGCGATGCGCGCGCAGGGGACCCCGTCGTGCCAGTGGGCGCGGCTCGCGGGGCCCTCGGACGCGGCTGGCGCGGCGACGTCGGGCACGCGGATCTGACCGGGATTGCCGCTGACCGCGTGGCGAGGCGCGCGGAGCGCCGAGCCGCGGGGCGTCGAGAGGGACGAGGCCGATGATGGAAGAGACGATGATACCCGGAACCGCCATGGTCAGCTCGCGTATCGCTGTGGGCACGTGGGCGATCGGCGGGTGGATGTGGGGCGGCAGCGACGAGGCCGACGGCATCAAGACGATCCGGACGGCGCTCGACCTCGGCATCACCCTGATCGACACCGCGCCGGCCTACGGATTCGGCAGATCCGAGGAGCTCGTCGGGCGCGCCATCGCAGAGCATGGCGGCCGCGAGCGCGTGCTCATCGCGACCAAGGCGGGGCTCGAGTGGCGTGACGGCCAAGTCTACCGGAACGCGTCAGCACGGCGCATCCGAGCCGAGATCGAGGACTCGCTGCGGCGGTTGCGGACGACCTACGTCGACATCTACGAGGTGCACTGGCCCGATCCACTCGTACCGCTGGAGGAGAGCGCCGAGGCGCTGCGCCGGCTCTTCGAGCAAGGGACGATCCGCTCGATCGGGGTGAGCAACTTCTCACCCGAGCAGATGGACGCGTTCAGTGCCGTCGCGCCGCTCCACGTCGTGCAGCCGCCCTACAACCTGTTCGAGCGGGAGATCGAGAAGGATGTGCTCCCCTACGCAGAGGAGCATGAGCTCGCCGTGCTCGCGTACGGCGCGCTGTGCCGAGGCCTGCTGTCCGGGCGGATGCGTCCGGACACGGGGTTCGACGGTGACGATCTGCGCCAGACCGACCCCAAGTTCCGGCGGCCGCACTACGCGCAGTACCTGACCGCAGTGGCGGCGCTCGACCAGTTGGCCCGCGAGCGCTATGGCAAGAGCGTCCTGGCCTTGGCTGTCCGCTGGATCCTGGATCAGGGACCGACGATCGCGCTCTGGGGCGCTCGCAGACCCGATCAGCTGGCGCCGGTCGAGGACGCGCTCGGCTGGCGCCTCGATCGTGAAACGCGTCGCCTCATTGACCGCATCCTGGCGGAGACCATCAGCGACCCGGTGGGGCCGGAATTCATGGCGCCACCGCCCCGCGCGGAGCGCCCACCTGGTCGGCGACGCCGCGGGGCGACACCCGCCGTGGCCGCCCGCGCGCGGCGATAGAGAGCTCGCCGCTCCGCCCGAGCAGATCCGGGCCACGGCGGTCCCCGCCGGCGCCCGCGACGCCTCCCCGACCCACCTGGTGTAGGCGGGCCTTCGTTATATCGGCGACCGCTCGCCCTCCGTGGGCGGGGCCGTGCCAGACCTGCTCGGTGGGGAGCCCGGCCTCGGTCCCCTCCTGCTTTCCGCCCGCGTCGTTCACGGTAGTGTAGCCGCGCGCCACCCCGAGGCGCCCGGCCCGGATGCGAGCAGGACGGCCACGCACGACGACAAGGCGACGACCGCGGGCGCGACGGGCGTCATGTCGGGACGCTCCCCCCTCTCCTGACTCTGGGTCTCGCGAATCGGAGGAGGTGGCGATTCCTCTGTGGACGGCTCGGGGAGCGGCCCCCGGTGTTGGTCGCGCTTTCGTGCGGACATTGCGTGCCGGCCGTCAGTCCGGTTCTCCGCCCGCCTCTACGGGACGAGTGTCTCGCGCCTCACCCTGAGGCGCTGCGCTTCGGAGAGGGTGGTGGTATACGTCAGGGATGCGAGGGCTCATGACCGATCTGCTCGCCGCGCGCTTGCAGATGGCCGTGTCGCTGGCCTTCCACATCGTCTTCGCGGTGGTGGGCATTGGCATGCCCGTCCTGATGATCCTGGCCGAGCGCCGCTGGCACCGGACCGGTGACCGGCTGTTCTTGGAGCTGGCCCACCGGTGGGCCAGGGGCACCGCGATCCTCTTCGCGGTCGGCGCCGTCTCCGGCACCGTGCTGAGCTTCGAACTCGGCCTGCTCTGGCCTCGCTTCATGGAACGTGCCGGGGCCATCATCGGCATGCCGTTCTCGCTGGAGGGGTTCGCCTTTTTCACCGAAGCGATCTTCCTCGGCGTCTACCTCTACGGCTGGGATCGCGTCTCTCCGCGTGCCCATCTCGCGGCCGGCGGGCTCGTGGCGGTGAGCGGCGGGCTGTCGGGCATCTTCGTGGTGATCGCCAATGCCTGGATGAACGCGCCGACCGGCTTCGACCTCGTGGACGGCCGGCCGGTCAACATCGACCCGATCGCGGCCATGCTCAACCCGGCCGCGTTCGCCCAGACCCTGCATATGACGCTGGCGGCCTACGCGGCGACAGGCTTCATCGTGGCCGGCATCCATGCGCTCCACCTGCTGCCCGACCCCCGCAACGCGTTCCATCGTCGGGCGCTGGCGGTGGCACTGCTGGTGGGCGCGCCGGCCGCCCTCGTCCAGCCCCTGTCGGGCGACCTGTGCGGTCGCGTCGTGGCGCGCCGGCAGCCGGCCAAGCTGGCGGCCATGGAGGGGCAGTTCCGGACCGAGGTGGGCGCGCCGCTGAGGATCGGCGGATGGCCGGACGAGCGGGCGGGCGAGACCCGCTACGCCATCGAGATCCCGAAGGGCCTCTCTCTGCTCGCCTTTCATGACCCCGGCGCGACCGTCAAGGGCCTCGACGCCTTCCCGCGGCGGGACTGGCCGCCGGTGGCCGTGGTCCACGTCGCGTTCCAGGTCATGGTGGGGCTCGGCAGCGTCATGGCGCTGGTCGGGGCCTGGGCGCTGGCGCTGATGGCGTGCGGGCGCGACCTGACCACCCACCGCTGGCTGCTCCGCGCACTCGTCGTCGCCGCGCCGATGGGCTTCCTCTGCATCGAGGCGGGCTGGACGGTCACGGAGGTAGGCCGGCAGCCGTGGGTGATCTACGAGGTCCTGCGGACGGCCGACGCGGTGACGCCCATGCCCGGGCTCGTCGTTCCCTTCACGATCTTCACGCTGCTCTACTGCTTCCTCGGCCTCATCGTCGTGTGGCTGCTCTACCGGCAGGTCCTGAAGAGCCCCGCGGCCGCGGCGGAAGCGATGCCTGTGGGCGCGCGGTCCCGGGAGGGCGTGTGACCCACTCCCTCACGCGACCCGACGTGCTGGCGGGACTGATCGTGGTGGCGCTCAACGGCTATGTGCTGCTCGGGGGCGCCGACTTCGGTGGCGGCGTCTGGGATCTCCTGGCCTCGGGACCTCGGCGGGACCGCCAGCGCGCCCTCATCGCCGAGGCCATCGGCCCGATCTGGGAGGCCAACCACGTCTGGCTCATCATCGTCATCGTTCTGCTGTTCACCTGCTTCCCGCCGGCGTTCGCCGAACTGGCGACCACGCTGCACATCCCCCTGACCCTCATGCTCATCGGCATCGTCCTGCGCGGCTCGGCGTTCACGTTCCGGGCCTACCACAACGGGGACAGCGCGACGCAGCTTCGCTGGGGGCGCGTCTTCGCCATCGCCAGCTCTGTGACGCCTGTGCTGCTCGGTGTATGCGTGGGTGCCCTGGCCTCGGGCGCCGTGCCGCGCGCCGGGAAAACGGGGTTCACCGCGGTGTTCGTCGCGCCATGGCTCACGCCGTTCTGCCTCGGTGCAGGTGCGTTGACGCTGGCGCTCTTCGCCTTTCTCGCGGCGGTGTACCTCACCGTGGAGGCGCGAGACGTCGCGCTGCAGGAGGACTTCCGGCGGCGAGCGCTGGGCGCGGCCCTCGCGGTGTTCGTCGCGGCCGCGGGTACGCTGGCAGCGGCCCTGCGGGGCGCGCCACTGACCGCCCGCGGTCTGACCGCCATGCCCTGGGCGCTTCCGCTGCACGTGGCGACCGGTGCGGCGGCGGTCGCGGCCATCGGCGCCCTGTGGGCGCGGCGCTACGGCCTGGCGCGCCTGGCCGCCGGGGCCCAGGTGTCGCTGATCGTGTGGGGCTGGGCATTGGCACTGTATCCGTACATCGTCCCCCCCACGCTCACGATCGCCGGCGCGGCGGCGCCGGAGGTGACGCTGACCCTGGTGCTCTGGGCGGTGGCCGGGGGGGCTCTCGCGCTCTTCCCCTCGCTCGTCTACCTCTTCCGGATCTTCAAGCGGAGCTGATCCCCGTTTCCCGCGCTGGCAGAAAATCGGAGCTGGCATGACCGCGGGCACATCCCACGGACCGCCGTCATCCGGGGGTCACGCCCAATGACAGCGGACGACGGTAATGATGTCGGGATCGACCACCGGGATTCCGTTGCCCGCCGTGCCGCCAGTACCGCGTCGGCGTCGCCGCAGAAACCGGAAGCAGGCTGCGGCCCTCGCGCGCCCGCGGTCGTCATAAGAGCGGATCAGAGGACGGGAAGCACAGATGACGAGGCTCAGGGTTGGGTTCCTTGTCGCGGCCGCGGTGCTGGTTCTGGGCATCGCGTCGGCCGACGCGGGGGGGCTCGTCCACGTCTACTGGCACGGTCACGGGGGCCCGCACGTGTTCATCGGTCCAGGCCCGTTCTGGTACCCCTATCCGTATTTCGTGCCGCCCCTGGTCGTCCAGCCGGCGCCCCCGGCTCAGGTCTCTGCGCACCCACGGGTGCCGGTGCAGTCGGACTGGTATGACTGCGGGAAGCCCAAGGGCTCACGGTGCCCCGCCGGCTGGATGCAGGTCGCCCCGGCGCCGAAACGATCGACTCCGTAGGGAGAGGACCGGCCACGGTGCGCGCCGTGCGCGAAAGGCGTCCAGGGTCTCCGGCCGGGTCTATCGCGTTCTCGCGCAAGAGACTCGCGGGCCGGGGTGCAGGCTCCCGGGCCGGTCGGTCGCGACATGCTGAGTCTCGCGCATCGTCTGTCGCATTGGCGGTAGCGGCGAGCATCATGAGGGTCAGCGGGACCGCGACGGGGAGACCGGCGCTCCCATCTCGCCGAGCGCGAGGGCACGATCCTCTTCCGGGGCGGGGCCCCCCGAACTCCCATTGGCGAATCCATCGACGCCGGGTACCATCGGGGCGTCTCAGCGTGAGGGAGAGCCAGAGTGACCCCAGAACCCGCATCGAGGAGGGAGAACCGGTGGCCATCAAACTGCCGCAGTCCGCGAAGAAGGTTCTGCAGGACAAGGCCTACGGGCATGTCGTCACGTTCAACGCCGAAGGAAAACCGCAGCTGACGATGGTCTGGCTGGACGCCGACGGCGACGAGGTGCTGTTCAACACCGCCGAGGGGCGGCTCAAGCCGAAGAACCTTCGGCGCGATCCTCGGGTCATGATCTCCGTGCAAGACCGCAACGATCCTCAGGCCTACATGCTGCTCCACGGAAAGGCCTCCGTGACCGAGGCCGGGGCCGACCAGCACATCGACAAGCTGGCAAAGCGCTTCCTGGGTGTCGACAAGTATCCGTTCCGGCAGCCTGGGGAGAAGCGGTTGCTCGTGCGGACCAAGGTCGATCGGATCGGCGGCTATGGGCCCAAGATGCAGCCCTGGACCTGAGCGTCCCAGGAGACTCGGGCGGCTCTTGAGCTCATCGCGAGGCGGACGAGCCCATGGGCCGCCTGAGTGAGGGCTCGACGACCGAAGGGGGCGGTCGGGGGCGGGCCGGCCTTCGTGTTCGACCTCGACGGCACGTTGGTGGACAGTGTCTACCAACATGTCCTCGCGTGGCGGGAGGCGTTGGAGGAGGCGGGCATCAAGCTGGCGGTGTGGCGCATCCACCGCCGGATTGGGATGAGCGGGGGGCTCTTCGTGAATGCCCTCGCGCGAGAGACCGGGCGCCGAGTCACGGCCGAGGAAGCCGCCCGTCTGCAACGACGCCACGCCGAAGCCTACGCGCGCCAGGTGTCGCAGGTTCGGCCCCTCCCGGGGGCGCGGGAGCTTCTGGCCCACCTGTCCCGGCTCAGGGTGCCGTGGGCCATCGCCACGAGCGGGCGGCTCGAGAGCGCCCGCCCGACGCTGGAGATGCTCGGGCTGGGCGCAGACGTGCCGGTGATCACGCGGGACCAGGTGCAGCGCGCCAAGCCCGATCCAGACCTGTTCCTGACGGCCGCCGAGCGTCTCGGAATGCCGATCACCGCGTCCGTCGTCGTCGGCGACAGCGTCTGGGATCTCCTCGCCGCCCACCGCGCCCGGGCCCTCGGCGTCGGTCTCCTTTCGGGCGGCTATGGCCAAGATGAGCTCGAGCGTGCTGGCGCCTACCGGGTCTACCAGGATCCCGCGGACCTGCTGGCGCACTTGGACGAGGTAGGAGTCCGGGCCGGAGAGTGACGACTGGCGACGGCTGATTCTGCGCGGTCGGGGGAAGACCGATCGAGGGCGGGATCCGGGTCGACGCGGGCGGCGCGCGGCGGGGAGGGAGCCCGCGCGCCCGGCCCTGGGGGGAATTCGACGGGCCCGAGGAGGAGAGGCGCAGGCATCAATCGACCCTCGGCTCACGCGTGAGGACCCGCCGTGGGCGCCCGTCGGCCTCAATGCCCGGCCCGCACGGGGTGGCCGGTGACGGCCCTCGGGTGAGAGCCGGTTGAGACGCCGGTTAGTCGCGAACCTGAGGCCGCCGGCTCCGGCCCTCAAGCACCGCCTGCACCTTGGTCAGGAGCGCGTCCGGCGCGAAGGGTTTCGGGAGGAAATCCCCGCCCGCGTCCCGGATGTCGTCCGGCGCGATCTCGGTCTCCATGTGACCCGACATATGGAGCACCCTCGCATCCGAGCGCAGCGCGGTGACCCGTCGGCCCAGCTCGATACCGGTCATGCCTGGCATCACCACATCCGTCAGCAGAAGGTCGATTGGCTCCTGACGTCCCTCGCAGAGCCGCAGAGCTTCGGGCCCGTCGGCGGCTTCCAGGACGGAGTAGCCGTGTTCGACCAAGAGGTCCCGCGCGACTTCGCGGACCGCCTCGTCATCGTCTACGACGAGGATGGTCGCAGGCCGGTGCGGCGCGGCCGGGCTCGCGGATCCGGCCGCAGGACGCGAGTCGACCGCCTCCTCGACTCGCGGCAGATAGATCGTGAACGTGCTCCCACGCCCGGGGCCGCTCTCGACCGCGATGTACCCGCCGCTCTGCTTGACGATCCCGTACACCGTGGACAGGCCCAACCCGCTCCCCTTGCCAGGGGCCTTCGTCGTGAAGAACGGCTCGAACACTCGTCCCTGCGTGTCCCGGTCCATGCCGATGCCGGTATCGCTCACCGTCAGCCTCACGTAGGGCCCGGGTCGCAGGCCCGGGTGCTGCCTGGTAAACGCGTCGTCCAGCTCGACGCTGGTGGTCCGCAGCGTGAGCCGGCCGCCCTCCGGCATCGCGTCGCGGGCGTTCACCGCGAGGTTCACGAGCACCTGCTCGATCTGGACCAGATCGGCCTTCACGTGTCCGGGCGCGGGATCGGTCGGAGTCTGTAGCTCGATCTGCTCGCCGATCATCCGGCGAAGCATCGTCGACATCTCGGCGACGACGGCGCTGAGGTCGAGCGTTCTCGGCTCGAGCAGCTGCGTGCGGCTGAAGGCCAGGAGCTGCCGGACCAGCGCCGCGGCGCGGTCGGCCGTCCGCTTGATGAGGTCGAAATCGCGCGAGTGAATCGCGTCCGGCCGGAGGCGGCGCCGGAGGAGCTCGCTGCGGCCCTTGATGACGGTCAGCAGGTTGTTGAAGTCGTGGGCGATGCCGCCCGCGAGCTGCCCGATCGCCTCCATCTTTTGCGCCTGACGAATCTGAGCCTCGAGCTGCTCCCGCTCGCTGACGTCTCGGAACGTGACGACTGACCCGATCAGCTCCCCGTCTTTGGCACGGACCGGGGTGCAGGTGTACTCGACCGGAAAGCTCGTGCCATCCCGCCTCCAAAAGACTTCGTGCTCCCCCCGCTGCATCGTGCCCTCGCGAAATGCGGCGTAGATGGGACACTCCGCGCGCGGGTAGGGCGTGCCGTCGCGCCTCGAGTGGTGGAGCAGCGGGTGCATCGGCCGCCCGACGAGTTCCTCGGGCGGCCATCCGAGGAGGGCGGCGGCCGCCGGGTTGACGAACGTGGCGAGGCCCTCCGGATCTTGGCCGAAGATTCCCTCGCCCGCCGACGTCAGGATCAGCTCGTGCTGATGGCTGAGCCGCTCCAGCGCCTCCTGCGCCTGCCTGCGCTCCGTGATGTCGAGAAATGTTCCGAGGACGGCGGGCCGTCCGTGCCAGGGAATGATCGACACCAGCACTTCGATCCGGATCGGCGTGCCGTCCTTCGCCACCCCCTGGGTCTCGTAGCGCGTCGGGGCCCGTTCGCCCCGGAGCCGCGCGGCGCGATAGGCCTCGATGCGCGTGCGCTCCTGCGGCGCGATCAAGATCAAATAGTCTTGGCCGATGAGGTCTTCCGGGCTCGCGTAGCCGAAGATCCGTGCCATCGGTTCGTTGGCGAACTGAATGAGGCGATCCTGGTGGATGTACATGCCCTGGAGGGATCCCTCGACGAGCACGCGATACCGCTCCTCGCTCGCCTGGAGGGCGGAGGTGGTGGCCTCCGCCTCAGCGCGAGCTGCCTGCTCGTGCGCGAAGAGGCGCGCATTCCGGAATGCGAGCGCCGCCTGGTCCGCAAAGGCCTGCGCGAGTCGAATCTCCTCGTCGGTGAAGAGCCGTCCTTCCCGGTCTCCGATGCCCAGGGCGCCAATCACCCGGTCCCCCGCTAAGAGCGGCACGGCGAGCACGGCGCGGTGGGGCGCGTGCGCCAGACGGTCCCTGACCTCTGGGGTGAGAGTAATCCGAGGATCGACGAGGACGTTCGGCGTCGCGAGCGGCCGGCGCTCACGGATCGCCAGTCCGGCCAGGCCCGTGCCCCGCCGTAGCTCCGGGACCCAGCGGGTCACGGGGGCCACGCCGGTGGAGAGGGCGACGGAGACGAGGTCCCCCGAGTCGGGCTCCAGTCGATACAGGGCCACCGAGAGTGCGCCCATCAGCGTGCGCAGGCTGTCCGCGATTCGCTGACTGACGAGGTCGGGGTCCAGTTCCTGAGCGAGGACGCGTGCCACCTCCACCAGCGCCTGGGCGGTTTGACGCCCACGCTCGCTCTCGGCAAAGAGGCGCGCGTTTTCCAACGCCAACGCCGCCTGGTCGGCGAAGGCCCCGAGGAGCTCGAGCTCGGCACCGTTCATGACTCGGCCGGGAGCGTCGCCAAGGCTGAGCGCACCGATCGTCGCGCCCCGGACCACCAGCGGCACGCCGACCACGGACCGGTGCCCGGTCTCCCGCGCACGCTCGCGCAGCCAGTCGGGGACCGGAATGTTGGGCTCGGCCAGAAAATCGGGTGACCAGATGGTTCGTCCTTCGCTCACGGCCCGCCCGACGACGCCGTGGCCGGCCGGAAGGACCTTCCCGACCCACTGGCGCGCGTCGCCGCCGCCGGCCACGGCCAAGCAACGGAGGGCCGCCGACTCCGGGACCACTTGATAGAGGGCCGCACTCCGGCTGCGAAGAAGCCGCACCACCGCGTCGACGATGAGGTGGGTGACCCGGCCCGGATCGAGCGTTCCGACCAATTCCCGACCCACTTCGGCGAGGGCGGTGGCAGCCTCTACTGCCCGCCCGAAATCGGACAAGGAGGGAGACGTCTGGCCTGCCCGGCGACAGGATCGCTTCCGCTTGTTCGGCGATCGCCGCGTCATGATGCACACGCCGCGCGACGCCCGAAGGTCTGGAGCGGTCGCCTCGGCCCCGCCCGGCGACGGCGTGCCGGCTCCTCCCGTATCCGCGGCGCCGGGAGCGCGATGGCCTTCTCGAGCAGGGAGGTCCAACGGTTCGAAACCGGGAAGGACCGCGGACCGGACGGACGGGCGAACTCCGCTCTCACGTGGTTCTCCTGCGATTATAAGGAGTGCGGGACGGTTTTCCAAAATGACCCGCACACAATCCCACGCTTGCATCGCCTGGCGAGTCTCCACGGAGGCGTCAGCTCAGAGCGGTCAGGTCGATTCTCACCAATCCCGGCGCTCGGTGGCCGCGAAATCGTAGTTGACTTGACGGTCGCGCAGACGTAAAAAGTGACTCCTCTGTGGGGGACGCGCACGGACCAATGGAGCGGGCACGACACGGCACTCGCGGGAGTCGACATGGCCGGAAGTAATCGCCTCCTCAATTACATCGCCGGCGAATGGCGGCCGTCGTCCGCGACCGAGGCTCTCGACGTCGTCAACCCCGCCACGGTCGAGGTCCTCGGCCGAGTGCCGCTCTCGCCGGCGGCCGAGGTGGATCAGGCCGCCCGCGCCGCCGCCGCCGCCCTCCCCGGCTGGCGGCGCATCCCGGCGAGCGAGCGCACCCAGTACCTGTTCAAGCTGAAGGCGCTCCTGGAAGAGCACTTCGAGGACCTCTCCCGCACGATCACCCAGGAGTGCGGCAAGACCCTGGACGAGGCGCGGGGGGAGATGCGCCGGTCGATCGAGAACGTGGAGGTCGCCTGCGGCATCCCGACCCTGATGCAGGGCTACAACTCGGAGGACATCTCCAGCGGGATCGACGAGTTCATGATCCGGCAGCCGGTCGGGGTGGCGGCGGTGATCGCGCCGTTCAACTTCCCCAGCATGATCCCGTTCTGGTTCATGCCCTACGCCCTGGCCTGCGGAAACCCCTATCTCGTCAAGCCATCGGAGCGGGTGCCGCTCACGATGCAGCGGGTGTTCCAGCTCCTGGACCAGGTGGGGTTCCCTCGGGGGGTTGTGAACCTGGTGCACGGCGGCCGGGCCGCGGCCGACGCGATCCTGGACCACCCGGCCGTCCGGGCGATCAGCTTCGTGGGCTCGACGGCGGTGGCCAAGTACGTCTACGCGCGAGCGGACCGCGGACAGCGCCTTCGGCTGTGCGGGCCAGCGGTGCCTCGCCGCCTCCCTGGCGGTGACGGTCGGTGAAGCGAAGAAGCCGTTCACCGAGGCGATCGCCGAGGCGGCCGCCACCCGCGTGGTGGGCTATGGGCTGGCGGGAGGCGTCCAGATGGGGCCGGTGATCAGCCACGAGAGCCAGCGACGCGTAGAGCAGCTGATCGGCCAGGGCGCCGAGGAGGGTGCGGAGGTTCTTGTGGACGGCCGGGGGGCCCGCATCGCGGGCTACGAGGCGGGGTCCTTCGTGCGCCCGACCGTTCTACGCGGCCTGCCACCGGGCAGCGAGGTGGCGCGGACCGAGATCTTCGGGCCGGTCCTCGGCCTCATGCACGTCGACACGATCGACGAGGCGATCGAGTTGGTGAACGGGGCCCGCTACGGCAACATGGCCTGCGTGTTTACCCAGAACGGGGGGGCGGCACGCCGGTTTCGCTACGAGGCCGAGGTCGGCAACGTGGGCATCAACGTCGGGATCGCGGCGCCGATCGCCTTCTTCCCGTTCAGCGGCTGGAAGGAGAGCTTCTTCGGCGACCTGCATGGGCAGGGGCTGGACGCGGTGGAGTTCTTCACGCAGAAGAAGGTCGTGGTCGAGCGCTGGCCCAAGGAATGGTCCCGCACCTTTTGAGCGACTCTCCGCTGTGCGGCGCGAGGGCACGAGCGCCTCACGGCTCCGCTGGCCCCCCCCTCACGGAGTTCGAGTCTCGACCCCGATTCCCGCCTTGACAGCGAGTTCTCACGGTGCCTCGGGTCCGGTCGGACCCCCCGGCCCGACCCTGGCTCTCTGATCGAGACCGTCGCGCGACACGGGAGGGACGCCAATGACGCGCCGGACCTTCGTCAAGAATGTCAGTGCAGGCATCGCTGTGCGTACGGTCAGCGGCGCCCCCGGCGTGGTGCGCGCCGTTGCCAAGAGCGGGACGGGCCTGTTCGAGATCAAGCGGGTCGCCGACGGGGTCTACCTCGCGGCGGCAGCCCCCGTCTACAAGGTGAACTCGAACGCCGCCATCATCGAGAACGAGGACGGGCTCCTCGTCGTTGATACCCACTCGAAACCGTCTGCGGCCCGCGCGCTCGTCCAGGAGATCGGGGAGATGACCCCGAAGCCGGTCCGGTACGTGGTGAACACCCACTTCCACTTTGATCACTGGCAGGGCAACGAAGTCTACCCAGCGGCCTACCCCAACGTCGAGGTCATCACGACGGAGATCACGCGCGAGGCGCTGCTGAGCAAGGGCGTCGCCAGGATCCGGGATCAGATCCGGACTGTGCCCGGCGAGATCGCCAAGCTGAAGGCGGAGTTGGCGGCCGCCCCGACCGCGGGCCGCCGCGCCGAGCTTCAGGCGAACCTCCAGCAGGCCGAGGCCTACCTGGAGGAGCTCAAGGGGCTCACCCCGGCGCTTCCCACGATGGCCTTTGAGCAAGCGCTGCGTCTCATCAAAAGGGATCGCGAGATCGAGCTCCTCTACCTCGGCCGCGCCCACACCGACGGTGACCTGTTCGTGTTCATGCCTCAGGAGAAGGTCGTCGTCACCGGGGATGCGGTCATCGGCTGGACGCCCTTCATGGGCGACGGCTACCCGGAGGACTGGGTCCGAACGCTTCAGAAGCTCGAGCAGCTCGACTTCACTCACATGATCATGGGGCACGGGGACGTTGCCGGGAAGGAGTGGCTGCGGTTCTTCCGGGGCTACATCGCGGAACTGATCGAGGCGGTGCGCCGCGAAGCAGCGGGCGGCGCGTCACTGGACGAGATCAAGCAGCGCGTCCCCAACCAGCTCGCGGCCAAATACGAGCAGGGTTTCTCGACGTACGGGGACTATCGGCCCTGGAGGCGCCTCGTCCTGACGAACATTGAACGGGTGTACGCGACGGCCCTCTGACGAGGGGTCGCCACTTCAGCCCGCAGAGTGCGAGAGAACCCTCGGCGAGGGGGAGCGACGTTCGAGGCGACTCAGGGGCTGGCCAGGCCAAGGGCGGCGGGGAACCCGCTGCGGCGTGGAGAGGACCGGACGCCGTGAACCGCCGGCTCGGCTTCCCGTCGGCGCTCCTTGACTCACCTCTCGAGAGGCGGGATGCTCACCAGGAATGAAGGTATTCTTGCATTGCCGCGCGGGGATCACACCAGCCCGCTTGATGGCCGTCCTCGCCGGCCAGATCCGCGCCGGCCAGCACAAGGCTTGGGAGGTCGTCCGGGCGCGTCCGCTGACCATCCGCCACAAGGGCCGCTTCAAGAGTGCGGTGACCATGAGACCGGCTCGGCGGCGCGCCTCGGCCGATCACCCCGCGCCGGACGTGATCGCGAGCATGACGGGCAAGGACGCCGGCTTCGTCTTGCGCTACTTCGTGGGGCTTGTGGCGATGAAACTGGGCGCCCAGATCGCGGGATTCTACGTGCCCGTCGACGAGCAGTGACCCTCGGAGCCGGCGTAGAGTCGTCGACGTATTCGACCGCCGGAGCGTCCATGACGGCTTCTCTCTTCGCGCCGTCGGCCCTCGGCGCCGCCTCAGACGTCGCCGCCGCGACGAGGCCTTGGGTGTTCCTTCGAGGCACCAATGCTCGCCGTTCTGCCCCGCCCATCTGCTCTGGCGTCAGAGGAGGACACCATGAAACGCCCCATCCTGCTCGCAGGCGTCTTCCTGACGGTGGGAATCGTCCTCGGCGCATCGTGCGCGCGCGGTCTCAGCGCACAGCAGTCGCAGACGAGGTTTACAGAGCTGCTTCGAGCCGAGTTAGCCGGGATCGAAGGAAAGGAGGCCGTCATCGGCATTGCGGAGATTGCGCCTGGCGCGAAGCCGGGAAGACACTACCACCCCGGCGACGAGTTCTTTTATCTACTAGAGGGCTCCTTCACGTGGGCGGAAGACGGGAAGGCACCGCACGTGGTGAACGCGGGTGATCTGCGACATCAGCCGGCGCGACGCGTCGCGGAAGCCAAGGACATTACTGCTCCCGTGAGGGCCCTTGTGTTCCTCGTGCACGAGAAGGGCCAGCCGCTCAGGGTCGCAGTGGACGAGTAAGGAACGTTGTTGCCCGAATAACGGCTCCCTTCCCCCACGTGTCGACACGGCATCCGTTCCGGCGTCGCCCGCGGGATGCTGGGCGGGCGCCCCGACGGGCCCGAGCCGACGGCGCTGGGTCCCGTCGATGCGCCGCTTGATCGCCGTCGCCCCTGACGGTGGGCGGGCGACGTTCTCCATGGTCGGCATCGAGCATCTCCCGGTCCTCGGGCACTGCTCGCCGGCCGGGGCCAAAGTACTTTGTTCCTCAGGGACTTACGTGAGCACCGGTCTCGGCGGCGCGCGGTAAGCGGGTCCGTGCCGGGCGTTCCGCTCGAGATCACGACCGGAGGCGAGCGTGGCCCTGCTCCGCGGCGATGGACAATCCGTCAGGTCGTGGGGGCCCAGTGTTGGGAGGATGACCCGCCGCTGATACGCTGACACTCCTGCCGACCACTAAGTATCCGTGAGCGTGAACGTTACCGCTCGGCACCGTTTTTGCTCGCCGCCGTGAAGGACAGTCTATCGAGTCCCCAAGGATCACGCGACGTGACCGAGATCATCGTCCGGACCGCTCCGACGTTCGTTGACGAGCGGGAGCTCGCGTGGCGTGGCCAATCCGGACCAAGCGGCCGGCGGCAGCTGCCGCACGGCGGCGGGAGGAGTCGGCAAATGACACGGATCGCGCTACTCAGTGGTGCGCTTCTGCTGCCGCTCGCGACGATCGCGGCGGCCCAGACCACGACGTCGCCGTCGACGAAGACCCCGACGGCGACCACGCTGAATCCGAGCCCCGGCGGGTACGCGAGGCTTACGCCCGGCAATCAGAGGGTCGTCGACGCGCTCTACAAAGCCCAGAAGACGTCGGCCGCCGGCAGCATGGGCACGGCGACCGGGTATACGCGAGACCAGATCGCGGCGATGAAGCAGAGTGGTCTAGGCTGGGGCCAGGTCTTCCAGCGGCTAAAGGCCCAGGGGCTGGTGAAGGAAAAGAACCTCGGGCAGGTCATGAGCCAGTACAACACCGCAGAGTCCGGCGGCGCGAACACGGCGATCGTGACGACTGCGAGCGGGAAGAGCCCGCTGGTGAGCACGAGGCACGGCAAGTCCTCGGCGTCACCCCGCTAGGGGAGCCCGAGCGTCGGAGTGGAGCGGACGCCAGGGTGAGCGGCTCGGGCGGCGGCCCGGGCCAGGAAGGCGGCAGCCGCTCGACTCCCGCCGATCCTCGGAGAGCCTGCGCGAACAACC
>WNFT01004504.1_pt1 | contig 21132 bp, 13 predicted proteins | sample 5400191 | NCBI WGS metagenome assembly WNFT01 (sample SAMN13153359, study PRJNA577476) | soil metagenome | isolation source: 80 cm saprolite under Madrone tree | place: USA:California | collected 2016-06-14 | reverse complement strand
GCTGCCAGGTTGTAATCGATGATTCGAAGCGCTTGCGGTGACCCTTCGGCTGGCAACTCGAACGGTACGGTGAAGGGCGCGTTGTTGACGCGGCTGAGCGACGAGAACGGAGGCGTCCCCGCGACCGCCTGCACAAGCGGCGTCACCAGGCTCATTCAACTCCAAGACGTTGACGTTCACGACGGTCGGCGTCTACGCGCAAAACGACTTCAAGGCCTCTGACCGCCTGACGCTGAATCTGGGTGTGCGGTACGAGCCGCAGACGCGATACAAGGAGAAGTTCGGGCGCGAATCAGCGATCCGAAACCTCCTGACCGACCCGGAGGCCACGCTTGGTCCCATGTTCAAGAACAACACGCTGGACAATATCAGCCCGCGCCTGGGATTTGCGTGGGACGTACGAGGGAACGGCAAGACCGCCGTGAAAGGCGCGGCCGCGCGTCTTTACGACTTGGGCAACATGGCTACGCCGCTTGTGCAGGCAGTCGCCGGGACCCCTCCGTTCTCGTCGCTCAGCCGCGTCAACAACGCGCCGTTCACCGTACCGTTCGAGTTGCCAGCCGAAGGGTCACCGCAAGCGCTTCGCATCATCGATTACAACCTGGCAGCACCCAATATGTGGCACTACAACGTCGCCGTCGAGCGGGAGTTGATCGCCAACATGGCCTTGACGGTGGCCTACGCGGGCTCACGCGGCATCAATCTCATCAGGACAGCGGAAGGCAATCCCAGAAGGCCTTCGCAGACATTGCCGGACGGTCGTCCGTTCTGGACTGGACAGGAACCGCGCGTGAGTCCGTACTGGAACACCATCGAGCTCAAGGTCGCTGACTCGGAGTCCAAGTACAATTCGCTTCAACTGAGGCTGAATCAGAGGCTGAGTCGAGGCCTCCAGTTTCAAAACTCGTTTACGTGGGCCAGCGCGAAGGACAATTACTCGGCCTTCTCCAACACAGACACTGGCGGGGCCGAGGGCCAGACCGGTGACAATCCCTTCGACCGAGCCCGCGATTGGGCGCCCATGTCAACCGACGTCAGGCTCAACTACCGGTTCAATCTGGTGTATCGCCTGCCCGATGCATTTCAGCCGGGATCGGTCGCCGGCGCGCTTCTCAACACGTGGCAGGTTGCGACGATTGTGCAGGCCACCTCAGGGCAGCCGTTCACGCCCGGACTGATGACCAACCGCTCCCGGAGTGGGCAACTGGGGGGGCAGGCTGGGCTCGACCGGCCGGATCTCATACCCGGGGTTCGTCCCAAAGACGTTACGAAGGGTGTCTCGCGAGGGTGCGGAGACATCAAGGCGGGAACGCCTGTGGGGACGGCGAACTTGTGGTTTGACCCGTGCGCCTTCACGATTCCACAGCTGGGCACGCTGGGGAACGCACCAAGAAATGCCTTTCGAGTTCCCGGCTATTCACGGGTCGATTTGTCGTTCATGAAGATGATTCCGCTCGGCGAATCGGTGCGCACTGAACTCCGCGTCGATGTGTTCAATGTCTTTAATCGGGTGAATCTCGGACTTCCGGACCGGATTGTGTACGGCGCTCTGGCCAACGTCGAAAATCCGTTGGTGACCGCAGCGCAGATCACAAGCGCTGACGCGGCACGGCAGGCACAACTGTCTGTGAGGTTGAGCTTCTGAAGACGTGGCGCGTGCGGCGTCTTCTCGTTTGATGGGCCCGTCTAGTCGCTAACGTTATCGAAGGTGTCTCGCCAGCACCACCCAGGTGCTCTCCCAGCTACTCGCGCCGAGACGCCTCCGATAACGCCTCTACCCTGCGGCGTTTTCCGCGAGTAACCAGACGACTCGTTGGAGATTCTCAGGATGACCGACTCTTGGACCCGAAGGAGCTTCCTTGCGACCGGTGTGGCTGGGGCGGCTGGCCTACTTTTGCCGCCAAGCTTTGCAGCGTCGCAAGATTTGGCGGACCTCACGTTGAAGAAAGCGTCCGACCTTTTTAGGAGCAAGGCCGTCTCCTCGGTCGAACTGACGGAAGCGTGCCTTAAACGAATCGAGACGTACAATCCCACTCTGAATGCTTTCATCACAGTAACGCGGGAGCAAGCTCTGACGGCGGCACGTCAGATGGACGCGGAGCAGCGGCGTGGTAATTGGCGCGGCCCTCTTCACGGCATTCCGATCGCCTTGAAGGACAACATGGACACGGCTGGCATTCGGACCACCGCGGCGAGCGAGTTGTTCAAAGACCGCGTCCCAACTGAGGACGCTGAAGTCGCGCGGAGGCTAAAGAGCGCTGGCGCTATTCTCCTTGGCAAAACGAATCTTCACGAATTTGCCTATGGTGGAAGCTCCTCGGTCAGCTATTTCGGGCCTGTCCGTAATCCGTGGGCGCTCGAGCGCGTTCCGGGCGGGTCGTCGGGCGGTTCCGCTGCCGCTACCGCAGCCAATCTCTGTTTTGGCTCATTAGGCACGGATACCGCGGGGTCAGTACGAATTCCCGCTTCCTACTGTGGGGTTGTTGGGTTCAAACCCACGTATGGCCGTGTAAGCAATCGCGGAGTGGTGCCTCTTTCCTGGACGCTTGACCACATCGGTCCGCTCTGTAGGACCGTTGAGGACGCAGCACTGCTGCTGGGGGTCATCGCCGGTTTTGATCAGCTGGACCCATCTTCCGCGAATGTGCCCGTGCCGGACTATAGTCGCTCGCTCAAAATGCAGGCTGCAAAACTGCGGTTGGGCGTGCCGCGAACTCCGTTCTTTGAGAATCTCGATCCGGAAATCGGGCGGGCAGTGGACACCGCCATCGAAGTTCTCCAAAAGCTGACAGAGAGTGCGAGAGATGTGCAGCTTCCGGAACCAGGCAACGTCCGAACGATCCTTGGCCCTGAAGCTCACGCGTATCACTCCCAATGGATCACCGACTCGCCGCAGAAATATCAGCCCGCAACTCGCGAAAGGATTATCCAATTTGCCTCCGCCGTGACCGGACAGGATTACGTGCAGGCCCGGCGTCAATGTGATCTGCTTCGCAGACAGATCAAGAACATATTTGCAAACGTCGATCTCCTGGTCACGCCTACAATGGCGGGCCCGCCGTCTGCAATAGAGCCAATCGAACAGAGCAACAACCTCGATCCCAGCAGGACTCGTAACACCTGGCCATTTGACATCTTTGGGCTGCCGGCAATTACCGTCCCTTGCGGTTTCACAAGCTCCAGCTTGCCGATTGGCCTGCAGATCGTGGGTGCTCCGTTTGCGGAGCCATCAGTTCTGGCGATGGCGCATGCATACGAGCATGCGACCGATTGGCATACCAGGCGTCCGCAGTTGAATCCGCCGTAGCCGTATCGCATTTCACGATCCACAGAAACCGGAACCGGATGGGTAACCAGTAGTCGCGCGGCATTTACGACTCCTGCCGCAACGGATGGCTCTATCCGTCGGCGTTTTCGAGGACCTATTTCTGTTCAACGGTCGCGGTGCCGGTCTCGCCACGAGCCATGGAGCTGTGCTGCTCCGTAGCGTCCACAGCGAGCCTTTCGTTTTTTAGTGCTGTCAAGGCCCACTGTTCGAGCGCATCGTCAGGTGCGTGAATGAGACTCGGCTGTCGCGGTGCACCAATATCGGAGCCGAAGAAAATCCACGCTTTGGCGCGCTTGATCAGGTCCGAGCGGCGCTTGAGATAGGGATCGATTCCCAGAAACCCAAGTTCGTGGTCACTCATGGCAACGAAGAGGCAGTTGCGCCAGGGTTTGGCGGCTGCCAGGACCCGCATTACTTCCAGCCAACAGACGAGCCCACGTCTCCCGGTTCCTCACTCAAACGGTTTGATGATCGCCCAAGGAGAAGGTGCTCTTCCAGGGCGACTTCTCGCTGCCTGCTGCGGGGCAACCGGCTAACGATCACATCAAAGCTCTGGTCCCGATTCTCGAGAAGCTCAATCTAGCAGCCCGTGGTAATTCGGGGACAGACGCATAAATCACCTAAATTCGCATTGAATACATTGGAAGAATTTAGGTGATTTATGCGTCTGTCCCCGAATTACCACGCTACTCCCCAGACCAAGGCGGAACGGAATAGAGATGCCTTTCGTTTCCTGGTACTCCGCTACCAGCGGTCGATATTCAAGTACTTCGACCAGAAGACGAGGCAAATGTGAAGAAGCAGGACTTCTATTGACCTGTATATAATGTCGGCACCTCACGATTCGTTGAAGCGATCGAGTGGAAAAGGAAAGGAGCGACATAGATGGCAAAAGTTGCGTTTATCGGTCTTGGTGTCATGGGCTATCCCATGGCCGGTCATCTCGCCAAACGGGGTGGCCATGAACTCACAGTCTTCAATCGCACGGCCGCGAAAGCGGAAAAATGGGTGGCGGAACATGGCGGCAGATCTGCGGCGACGCCGAAGGCTGCAGCTGAGGGCTCCGACTTCGTCTTCACGTGTGTTGGCAATGATGATGACCTGCGATCAGTCACGCTTGGCACGAACGGCGCGGTTGCCGGCATGAAGAAGGGTGCGATCTACATCGACAATACCACCGCTTCGGCGACAGTGGCGCGTGAGCTTCATGCCGCGGCAAAAGACAAGGGCTGTGGGAGCCTGGATGCGCCCGTATCCGGTGGCCAGGCCGGTGCCCAAAACGGCCAACTGACGGTGATGGTCGGGGGCGATCCGGAAACGTTCGAGCGAGCGAAGCCGGTCATCGATAGCTATGCCAAGATGGTGGGACTTATGGGACCCGCGGGTGCAGGTCAACTTACCAAGATGGTCAACCAGCTCTGCATCGCCGGAATCGTCCAGGGGCTTGCCGAAGGCATCCATTTCGCCAAGAACGCCGGCCTGGACACCGAGCAGGTGATCGGCGTCATCTCGAAAGGTGCTGCTCAGTCCTGGCAAATGGAAAACCGTCACAAGACGATGGCTGCAGGCAAGTTCGATTTCGGTTTCGCCGTCGACTGGATGCGCAAGGACATGGCGATCACGCTCGAAGAAGCTCGTAAGAACGGCTCGAAGCTTCCTCTCGCCGCGCTGGTCGATCAGTTTTACGCCGAAGTCCAGGCGATGGGCGGCCGGCGCTGGGATACCTCCAGCCTCATCGCCCGTCTTGAACGCGACTCCTAGGATCTGAAAACTTCACCTGTGACTCTCCTCGATGGAATAGCCTGGTGTTGGGCCATATTCTTCATCTTTTGGCTTGTGACTGCATTTTCCGCGAAGCCTGCGGTCGAACGCCAGAATAGAGCCGGCAGACTGGGGTATTTGTCTTTATTGGTTCTCGGTTTTGGGCTCCTTTCCAGAGGATCCAGCCGGCCGGCATCCCCGCTCGGTTTTTTAATCCTCCCTCCGTCATCTGCCGTACTCATCACCGGATTCGTGCTGACGGTATTGGGTCTGGTACTGGCTTTGTGGGCTCGAACCACTCTTGGCACCAACTGGAGCGGTACAGTTACTTTCAAAAAGGATCACGAACTCATTCGGCGAGGACCTTATGCCTTTGTCCGGCACCCGATCTACACTGCTGTGCTTCTGATGTTTCTTGGGACAGCCATAGCCCGGGGTAATGTGGGCGGTTTTGCAGGATTGACGTTTGTTTTCGCAAGCATTTGGATCAAGCTCAAACAGGAAGAGGCACTTCTGCTCCGGCATTTTCCAAATGAGTATCGGTCCTACTGCAGCCGCGTGAAGCGTCTCGTTCCTTTCCTGCTCTGAGCATTCACTATATAAAAGGAGGGGTTCGACCATGAATCAACACATGGAAGTGATCCACCACCCGGACTATGACCGCAACGTTGTCATGCCTTTCGTGCCGGCCATCAAAATCAAGAGCGGCAAACTCCTCTGGTTGGCCGGCACTACCGCGCTTCCGGTTTATCACGATCACCCGCACCGCCGGGAAGACATGCCAAAGAGCTTGCCGAATGATCTCGAGGCGCAGACCCGGGCAAGCATGAACGGGATCAAGAAGACATTGGAGGCTGCGGGGGCAACCTTCGGAGATGTCGTCCATGTTTTCGTCTTCCGGGCGCGGCCACAGATAGGGGACATCGGAAGAGCGAGCGCGATCATCAATTCTTATTTCGCCCCGTACAACCACAGGCCGACTTCGACTAACCTCGCAGTTCTGGAGCTCGGCGAACCCGAACAGCTCATAGAAATCCAGATGGTGGCGGTTGTCGATTGACTGTAGCGGCGGTCTATGACCGCCGGTATTTCGGCGCTTATAGAAGGTGTGAATGACCAGGACAGGGTGTTCCCCTCCTGGAACAGGAGGGGTGGCTGCGCCAGTAAGAAAAAGGCGCGAAGCCTCCGAAGCGGCGCAGACGGGGTGGTCATTATGGTACATGTTTTACGTTGAAACGTTATCCGGGACTGACCACCCCGTCTGCGCCTTCATAAGGAGGCTTCGCAGCATTTTCTTGATGGCGCAGCCACCCCTCCTCTCCGAGGAGGGGAACACCCTGTCCTGCAATTCATTCACACCTTCATAGAGCGCCGCTACAGTGTAAACAGTTGCTCCAAACTCAGCGCGGTAATACACTCCGGCGCAAACTTCACGTAAATTTGGATCTCTTACGGGTGGCGGAGGGAGGAACAATGAGACGTCAACGAAAGCACATTCGCAAAATGAAACCGGTAAGCGCCGTATTCGGATTCCTGCTGCTTATGTTTGCCATCAATGTTGTCCTTGGGCAATCCACGGCTCAGGTCAGCGGCACGATAAAAGATCAGAGCGGAGCGGTCTTGCCCGGCGCGGAGGTTACGCTGACACAGACCGACACAGGGTTCACTCGAAGTGCGGTAACGGATGAGACCGGGTCCTACATATTGCCGAACCTGCCGATCGGTCCATATCGGCTGGAAGCGTCACTGCCCGGGTTCCGTTCTTATGTACAAACCGGAATCGTGCTGCAGGTCAACAGTAATCCGGTCCTGAATGCGGTTCTGGCGGTGGGCCAGGTGTCGGATCAGATCGAGGTCCAGGCGGATGCCGCCCTGGTGGAAACACGGACGACGGGCGTCGGTCAGGTGATGGACAACGTGCGTGTCCTGGAGCTTCCGTTGAATGGACGCCGCGTGTCGGATTTGATCCTGATTTCGGGAGCCGCCGTCCAGACAACGAACAACTTCACCTACGGCGCTCGCGGTTATAACCAGGTTGCCATCTCGGTCGCGGGCGGACAGGGAGCGGGTGTCGAGTACTTGCTGGACGGGGGGATCCACAACGACGTATACACCGGCCTGGGCGTTACGATGCCCTTTCCCGACGCGCTGCAGGAATTCAAGCTGGAGACGAACGCGCTTCCGGCTCAGTATGGACACCATTCGTCAGCCGCGGTCAACGCAGTAACGAAGTCCGGCACCAACCAGTTTCACGGCTCTCTTTTTGAATTCGTTCGCAACAATTCTTTTAACGCCAACAACGCGGCCACGCAGGCGCCCGATACTCTCAAGCGGAACCAGTTTGGCGGAACGCTCGGTGGACCGATTGTGAAGAACAGACTCTTTTTCTTCGGCGGCCACCAGACCACGATTGAACGCTCGTCCACGAGTCCGGCCCCGCAATTCGTCCCCACGCCCGCGATGCTCGAGGGCGACTTCACCACCTTCGCGTCGAAGGCGTGCAACAACGGCGTGCAGCGCACGCTGAGAGCGCCAGTCCAAAATCTTGGCGTCGATGCCGGCGGCAATTCGATTTATCGCGTCGATAAATCGCTGCTCTCACCGGCGGCTCTGAATCTCGCCCACCGGCTGCCTGCAGCCCAGGATGCATGCGGCCAGGTCCGCTTCAATCGAAAAGCTGCGAACAACGAATACACCAGCATCGGTAAGGTGGATTATCAATGGAGCGCGAAACACTCACTATTTGGCCGTTATCTCGATTCCTACACCCACAATCTGGACGACTATGACCGCGTGAATATCCTCACGTTCAGCAGTTCGGCGCTCCAGAGTCGCATCCATTCGTTTGTGCTGGGTGACACGTATTCGATCAGCCCGAGCATGGTGAATTCGTTCCATGGCACGGTCAATCGAATATCGAACGAAGCCTATCCGCCAAACTACTTCGACCTGTCCGACCTCGGAGTGAAGAACACTTTCCACTACGTTCCGGGTTTCGTCCTGATCACCGTCACCAACGGCTTCAACATCAGCGGCGGTGGCGGTATTCGTTCTACCTACAACTCGCTCACATACCAATTGGGCGACGATCTCAGTGTCATTCGCGGATCGCACCAGATTGGTTTGGGAGGAACGTTTATTCGGACCCATGAGAACAGCAAACTGGGCCTCAACAGGAATCCGAGGCCGATGTTCAATGGTGGAACGACGGGGACGGGCTTGACGGATTTGTTGTTGGGAAAGATGTCGTCGATGCTTCAGGCCGCACCGGGAATTCTCTACAAGCGGCAGAATTATATGAGCCTGTACCTTCAGGACACCTGGAAGGTGAACGCCCGGTTGACAATCAATGCCGGGTTGCGTTGGGAGCCTTACCAGCCGCCATCGCATCTGCGTGGTTACACGACGTTCTTCGACAAGTCGGCATTCGATCGCGGCGTGCACAGCACTGTGTATCCGAATGCTCCGGCCGGACTCCAGTTTCCGGGCGATGCAGGCGTCCCCGGCACCAAGTATGCCAGGAACAAATGGCTTCAGTTTGCTCCCCGCCTGGGACTGGCATGGGATCCGAAAGGCGACGGTCGCATGATCGTACGTGCTGCGTACGGGATCTTCTATGAACTGCCGTACGCTCAGAAATCCGGGCCGGTATTGGTAAACGCGCCCTACGCGGGCGGGCTGCAGCTGACGACGCCTCCCGGCGGGTTTGATGATCCGTGGTCGGCAACTCCCGGAGGCAATCCTTTTCCAATCAACCTGAGCAATCCGCTGTTTCCTCTTCGCGGAACTTATCCAATCTACCCGAAGACGGTCAACGATCCCTACGTCAACCAGTGGAACCTCAGCGTCCAAAGACAGATCGGTTCAAACTGGCTGGCGACGGCAAACTACCTCGGAACTTCCACCATTCACCTGTGGGCCAGTTCCGAGATCAATCCCGTCATCGTGAAGCCCGAAGCCACTTGCGTCATCTACGGCGTTACTTACACACCGTGTTCGACGCGTAACAATTACGACACCCGGCGCGCGTTTTATCTGCAGGACAGAGATCAGGGTCAGTATTACGGCGTGGTCGCTCAACTCGACGATGGCGCGACGTCCAACTATCACGGCCTGTTGCTTTCCGTGCAGCATCGCCGCACCAACGGGCTGACCGTGCAGGGAAATTACACATGGTCACGCTGCATTGGTGATATGGAAGAATTCCAGCTCGGCATTCCTGCCCAGTACGAATATCCCGGCATGCGGAGTTTCTACCGCGGCAATTGCAATGCGGACCGACGGCACAATTTCAATATGTCCACCGTGTATGAAACACCGCGATTTTCAAACGGGACCTTGCGGGCGCTCGCCGGCGGCTGGCGAATCTCGGGAATTGCCAGGTACTTATCCGGCCAATATCTGACAATAGCGTCCGGCATCGACACGTCACTGACGAATGCCCTTGGGGGGGATCGCGCAAACCAGGTGCTCCCTGACCCCTACGCTCCCAACAAAGGCTTTACTCAGTGGCTCAACCCTCGCGCTTTCGCGCAGCCGGCCGACGGTCAGTTCGGAAACATGGCTGTCAACACTGTTCTGGGACCGGGAAACATTCGGATCGATATGGGGCTTACTCGAAGCTTCCGGGTTCGGGAGAATCAGTCGCTCGAGTTTCGAGCCGAGGCGTTCAACTTGCCGAACCTCGTGAACCTGAACAACCCGGCGGCGGCGAATCTGAATGTGAATAACCAGCAGTTCGGCAAGATCACCACGGTCGGCGATCCGCGAATCCTGCAGTTCGCGTTGAAGTACGCGTTCTAGTGGGTAAAGGAGTAGCCGCGGATTTCACGGATTACACGGATGGCGCGCCATTAAAGCCATTGACGCGCGCCATCCGTGTAATCCGTGAAATCCGCGGCTACTCCTTTCCTGCACTAGTCGTCGTGGTGCATCAGTTTGTGTTCTTCATGCTGCTTTTCGCGATGAACCTCTCCCGCCTTCTTCCGGGCGGTATTCAAATGCGACTGCCGCGTACTTTCGGAACTCACCGCACACAACGATATCAATTGCTGCAGATCCTCGTGCTGGCAGGATGGGCAGGCCGCCGCAGGTGACCCCGGAAGCACCAGGTACTCGAATTGGTGTCCGCATCCTCGGCATTGGTATTCGTAGATAGGCATCAACTACTCCCTCGTAATTCGTCCACTGTAGCGGCGGTCTGTGACCGCCGAAAAACCCGGCGCTCATAGAGCGCCGCTACAGTAAGAACAATCTTTTGACTGCTCGGGATTTACGACGACCTCCGCTGCGTTGTCAAGGTCATTTTCCAGTCGTGGATAAACGCGGGCTAAAGCCCGCGACTACATTTGGGATCAACTTTCGGCCTGAATGTAGTCGCGGGCTTTAGCCCGCGTTTATCCCCGATCGTTTTGACAACCCCACCTGAATCTGCATAGACTCCCGCCAAGTATCCATTTTATCGCTCAACGAGCATGGCAGAAGTGTGGGGAGGAAAGATGAAGCGTGCTTCATTTGTTCTTGGAACGACGTTGTTGTTTTTTGCTCTTTCATCCGTGGATGTTTGGGCGCAAGCGACAGCTCAGATCAGCGGGTCCGTCAGAGACCAATCCGGCGCGGTGCTGCCGGGAGCTGAAGTAACTGCAACTCAGACCGATACCGGTATCGCCCGAAGCACGGTTACCAATGAAACCGGGTCGTACGTGCTAGCGAATTTGCCGCTCGGTCCATACAAGTTGGAGGCATCGCTACCGGGCTTCCGAATGTTTGTGCAGTCCGGAATCCTGCTGCAGGTCAATAGTAGCCCGGTGATTAACCCTGTGCTGCAAGTGGGCCAGGTCAGCGAGCAGGTCGAGGTGCAGGCGAATGCGTCGCTGGTGGAGACGAGGAACGTCGGCGTGGGAACGGTGATCGAGCAACAGCGGATCATGGAATTGCCACTCAACGGCCGTCAGGTGACCGATCTGATCACGCTGTCCGGTGCGGCGGTGACAACGAACGTCAGTACGGGAAGATTGTTCAACGATTTGCCATCCATCTCCGTCGGAGGTGGAGTGCCGTTTGGAGTGGACTACAGTCTGGACGGGGCCAATCACATGAATTTCCTGGTTGGGACGACGATGCCGATGCCGTTTCCGGATGCAACGCAGGAATTCAAAGTCGAATCGACCGGTTTGTCCGCGCAACGCGGAAATTCCGCGGCGGTTGCGGTTGTGACAAAGTCGGGTACAAATGAACTGCACGGCGACCTCTTTGAGTTCATTCGCAACGACTTATTCAATGCGACGTCTTATTTCGCGGCCATCGACCCGGCAACGGGCAACAAGGTCAAGAGCACGCTGAAAAGGAACCAATACGGCGGAACTGTCGGAGGGCCGATTGCCAGGAGCAAAGTATTTTTCTTTGCCGGCTACCAGGGTACAAAGCTTCGTCAGGACGCGGTCAACGTTCAGGCTTTCATTGCCACACCCGCGATGCTTGCCGGCGACTGGACGACATTCGCATCCGCTGGCTGCAATGCAGGAGTGCCAAGGACGCTGAGAGCGCCGTTCGCCAACAACCGGATCGACCCGGCGCAGTACAGCAAAGTGGCGGTCTTTATGGCACAAAAGATCCTCGCAAGCCAGTCCGCGCCGCCGGACGCTTGCGGACTGGTGACAGTTGGCGCACCGACACAACGAAACGACGGCGTGTATGTCGGCAAGGTCGATTATCAGAAGAGCGCCAAACACTCTTTGTTCGGGCGCGTTTTGTTCAACAGCCAATACCAACCGGACAGCGGCAAGCTCACTACGAACCTGCTGGCAGCCGTTCAGGGTACGGACGCGCTGGCCGCGTCGTATGCCTTTGGCGATACGTACCTGATCGGTACCAGCACGGTTCAGGCATTCCGTTTGGCTGTCAATCGGGTCGGCAATCACCAGTACAACAAAGAATATTTCTCCGTCTGCGATGCCGGCGCGACAGACATCTATTGCGGTTACACACCGAAGTGGATATCGGGTTTTACCACAACCGGTGGATTCCCGGGCTTAGGCATCGGAATTCCAACGGGAACCTATTGGATACCGACCCAATACCAGTTGAACGACGATGTCACGACCGTTCGCGGATCGCACCAACTGGCTTTCGGTGTCGGCGCCATTCACGGCCGAGTCAACCAGCAAGCCAACTTTCTCAGCGGCGGCTCATTCACTTTCAATGGTTCGGTGACCGGTCTGGGGATGGGTGACTTCATGACCGGAAGAGTATTTACCTTCCAACAGGGCACACCCAACAAACTGGAGATCCATGAAAAGCGGTTCGACCTTTATGCGACGGACAATTGGAAAGTCACGCCACGATTGACCGCGAACTATGGTGTTCGCTGGGAGCCGTTCTTCCCGCAGATGGTTCCAAACAACGGCACCGGTCTTCCGGGACCGGTCTACAATTTCAATCACGACAGATTCCTCCAGGGCATCAAGAGCAGCGTTTTCGCCAACGCGCCCGCCGGCTTCTATTACACCGGCGATCCCGGTTTTCCGGAGAAGACCGGCATCAACACACAGTGGGCGCATTTCGCGCCGCGTTTGGGATTGGCGTGGGATGTGAAAGGCGATGGCAAGACCTCGGTCCGTGCGTCTTATGCCTTTGGCTATACTTTCCTCTCCGGTATTTGGCGCGAAGATTCCGCCGGGTCTATTCCGTGGGGCGGACGCGTATCCGTCACCAATCCCCCGGGCGGATTGGATGCGCCGTGGAGAGGCATTGGAAATCCGTTCCCGTACGTGCTGGATAAGAATGCGCCGTTTCTGCCGAATGGACTGTTCCTGACCAATAAGCCGAACCTGACCACGCCGCAGACCTATTCATGGAACCTGTCGGTTCAGCGCGAGGTTGCGAGGAACTGGGTCGCGTCGGCCAGCTATCTCGCGACGCGCGCAATGCACATCTGGACTCAGAACTCGATCAATCCGGCGATTTTCATGGGACTCCTCCCCTGCACCATCAATGGTGTGAGCTACCCCGTTTGCTCGACGACCGCGAACACAGATGCGCGCCGTCTTCTGACTTTGGAAAGGCCGCAGGACGGAGTCAAGATCGGGCCCCTGGCGGAATTCGACGATGGCGGCACATCGATTTATCACGGCATGTTGCTGTCGCTCGAAAGACGGGCCGCGCGCGGTCTGACATTCAGCGGCAACTACACGTTGTCCCATTGCATCGGTCCGTATTCCGATATCAATGCGAACGGCCCGCCGGCGAACGAAACCTACACGAAACCCTCCGATCGGAAGTTCGATCAAGGCAATTGTTTTTCGGACCGGCGGCACATTTTCAATTTTACGGCGGTCGCGCAGACGCCGCAGTTTTCGAACCACACCCTCAGCGTGCTGGCAACCGGATGGAGGTTATCGGGCATCTATCGGTGGTCGTCCGGTACGCCGCTCAACATTGTCAGCGGCATAGACAATGCGCTGACCGGTACCGGTCTTCAACGCGCAAACCAGGTCCTTGCGAATCCTTATAAGGACAAATCCGGGCGGCCCAACACGCAGTGGATTGATCCGGCAGCGTTCGCAACGCCGATGCCCGGGACGTATGGCAATGTCGGCTTTGACAGTCTTGTCGCCCCGAGCACATGGTCGTTCGACATGGCTTTGTCCAGGTCGTTCAATATTCACGAAATGCAGAGGTTCGAAGTTCGAGCCGAAGCGTTCAACGTGACGAATAGCTTGGAATCAGCGGAGCGGTAGCCGGAGCCAACGTTTCGACCGGTCAAAATCAAACGATCGCTTTCAATAGCAATACGTTCGGCCAGATCCGAACCGCCCAGCCTCCACGAATCATGCAGTTTGCGTTGAAGTACGTGTTCTGACACTGTATCGGCGGTCATAGAAGGTGTGAATGAATTAGCAGTTGGGCGTTTGAAACTCCCCTCCTAAGTTAGGAGGGGTGCCTCGAGGCCATCAAATTCCAGAAACGGCCGAGCAGGCGGGGTGGTTCCCAAGCTCCTGCTTGCTGGGTTTTTGCCGGGGAACCACCCCGTCTGCGCCAAGCTTCGGTGGCTTCGCGGCATTTCTTGATGGCGCAGCCACCCCTCCTAACTTAGGAGGGGAATCGTCGGCGTCCTTCAATTCATTCACACGTTCATAGACCGCCGCTACAGTTGCTCGATTCGAGTCTTGTCTGCAGCTAGCCGTGTTGTCGCCTTGCTGCTATAGTGCTCCTTGATGCGCGTTACAAAGATCGGCATATTTCTGGCGTTCCTCTTCGGGGCCTCCGAACTCTTCGCCCAAAACGTCACGTTTAATAATCAGGTGGTGCGTATTTTCCAACAGCACTGCCAGACGTGTCACCGCTCCGGCAACATTGCGCCATTCTCGCTAATGACTTACAGCGAAGCGCGGCAGCATGCATTTGAGATTCGGAACGCAGTCATGTCGGGGGAGATGCCGCCATGGAAGCCCGTGAATGCCCACAGTGTCTTTCAAGGTGAACGCAGCCTTTCCGATCAGGAGATTGACACGCTTTCGCAGTGGGCGATGGCCGGAGCACCGGAAGGAGTACCGGAGGATCTGCCGGAGCCGCTCAGTTTTCCGCAAACCTGGCAATCCGGCGAACCGAACATCGTAACGCAACCCACGGAGCCCTATACGATCCCGTCCGGCTCCGATGACATCTACAGGTGTTTCCCGATCTCCATCAATGTGAACTCGGATGTCTACGTGCGCGGATACGAGATTTTGCCGGGAAATCGGAAGATCGTTCACCACATCATCCTGTTCCTGGATGAACGGGGCGAATCCGCCAGATTGGACGATGCGGATCCGGGGCCTGGCTACACATGCTTTGGCGGCGTCGGCTTCACCTCCATTGCCGGTGCGCTTGGCGCATGGGCACCGGGCATGTCGCCGCAGATGTTTCCGCTCGGCACCGGTATGCGAATCGCAAAGGGCGCGCGCATCGTGATGCAGGTTCACTACAGCACTCACGAAGCCGCACAGGCGCCATTGGATCCTGACCTGACGCGCGTGGGAATCTACCTGTCTCCCACACCCCTCCAGGCGGTTGAATTTTGGCCGATAATCAATCCGTTCTTTACGATTCCGGCGGGCAATCCTCACTATCAGGTCAAAGCATCTCTGCCGATAACGACGGACGTCGACTTGCTCTCCATTGTGCCCCACATGCATTTGCTCGGCCGCGAAATGACCGTTGTAGCGCGGTTCCCCGATGGCAGCCGCCGCGAATTGATACGCATCGACAACTGGGATTTTCATTGGCAGGCGCTTTATAACTACAAGGATGCCGTCCGGCTGCCGGCCGGGACGATGCTCGAGCTGACAGCGTACTACGACAATTCTTCGAACAACCCGAAGAATCCATCAAATCCTCCGGTTGCCGTTCGATGGGGTGAAAGGACTGTTGATGAAATGTGCCTGGCTGCCATCCTCGTTAAATCGCCGGGTACGCCCAGCCTCAACACGGTGCCGTTTACGAGTTCGGATCGGGGCACGACATCGGTCTTGACTCAAGGAGACTCCGCGACACCCAGTGTCGGCTACGCGCGGGTGACGGCTCCTTCGGGTGGCGCACCGTCCGGCCTGGCGATCTTTGGTTACCGGCCGAACGGAGTGTTGGTTTCAGAAGCGGGAGTGCCGGCCTCGCGATTGTTGACTCGAGGCCGCATCGCAGCTCAGAGGACCAGCGCGGTGAGAAGCGGACTGGCCCTAGCGAATCCAAACGATGAAGCGGCAACCGTGTCCTTCTTCTTTACGGACTCGAACGGACAGGATGTGCTTGCGGGCACGACGAGCATTCCCGCCAACGGACAGATCGCCGGATTCCTCGATGAGCCCCCCTTCAACGGGTCTTCGAGTTTCGCCGGTTCGATGACATTCAGCTCTTCGAAACCAGTCGCTGCCGTTGCGCTCCGAGGCCTCCTGAATGAGCGGTCGGACTTTCTGATCACAACGCTTCCGGTTGTAGAGCTGGCTTCGAATACTTCCGCGGCGTCTGCCGTGTTTCCGGACTTTGCCGACGGAGGTGGGTGGGCAACCGAAATCACTCTTGTGAATCCTACCGATAGCCAGATAGCGGGCGCCCTGCAGTTCGCAGATCAGTCCGGAAAGCCGATGTCGGTCACCATCAACAACGAGACACGCACCAGCGTCAACTATGTCATTCCTGCGCGAACGACACGCCAGTTCCTGAGTTCCGGCGGTTCGGCAACGGCGCGCGTCGGTGCAGTGTGGCTTGTGCCGGACGACAAGAATGCAGCGCCCGGAGGCTCTCTCGTCTTCGCCTACAGGCCTTCCGATATTCGAATCACCGAGGCTGGAGTCGCTACGGCGCCGATTGGAAATGCGTTTCGTGTGTACGTCGAGGCTGCAGACTCGATGCAATCGGGAATCGCAATCACCAACACCTCGAACAGCTCCACGACAGTCCGTCTCGAGCTCGTCGATTTGAGTGGCGCTTCGATCGCAGGCACGAATCTCACGCTCGGCGCGAAGGCGCAGGTGGCAAGTTTCCTGAATCAAATACCCGGCTTTCAGACGTTGAGCATTCCGTTCCGGGGACTGCTGCGATTGTCGAGCGCATCGGCGATCGCGGTTGTCGGCTTGCGCAGCCGGATCAATGAACGCGGGGATTTCCTGATCACCACCACGCCTCCGGTCCCTGAAACGACTTCACCGTCTCCATCCGAGATGTTCTTTCCTCACTTCGCGGACTCCGGCGGATATACGACTCAATTCATCCTGTTCGGTAATGGCGCCGCGGCTTCTCTCAGCGGTAACGTTCGTTTCCTTTCGCAGTCCGGCCAGCCCCTCGACGTAAAGGTGCGCTGAGGCGGAAATGAACGAGGACGCAAGAACCGGTTTCGAGTTTGCCGAGATCAAGCGCGACCTGGTCGAGAATCTTTTTTACCTGCAGGCCAAGTTTCCGGAAGTAGCAACGCGACATGATTGGTATGTCGCCGTCGCGTACACGGTCAGGGACCGTCTCCTGAACCGGTGGGTCAAATCCGCTCACTCCTATTACGAACACAAGGCGCGCACGGTCTGCTATCTGTCCGCCGAGTTTTTGATCGGGCCACAGCTCGGCATGAACCTTCTCCGGCTCAACAGCTATGACGCATTCCGCGAGGCCGCGCGCGAACTCGGGCTCAATCTCGAGGATCTCATCGAACACGAAGAGGAGCCCGGACTGGGCAACGGCGGACTTGGACGGCTCGCTGCCTGCTACATGGAATCGATGGCGACCTTGCAGGTGCCGGCCATCGGGTACGGCATCCGTTACGAGTTCGGCATCTTCGATCAGGAAATCCGTAACGGCTGGCAGGTGGAGGTCGCCGACAGTTGGCTTAGTCTGGGCAACCCATGGGAGATTGCGAAACCTGAGATCCGCTTCGATGTCAAGTTCGGTGGCCACACCGAGCCGTACCGCGATGCCGAAGGCCGGTATCGAGTGAAGTGGATTCCACAACACGTGGTGCAAGGAACCCCGTACGACACGGCGATGCTTGGATTCGGCGTCAATTCCGCGAACCGGCTGAGGCTATGGAAAGCGCAGGCATGTACATCCTTCGACTTCCAGGCTTTCAATCACGGTGACTACTATGGCGCCGTCCACGACAAGGTGGATGACGAGAACATCACCAAGGTTTTGTATCCGAATGACGAGGCCGTGGCGGGACGCGAGTTGCGGCTGAAGCAACAATACTTCCTGGTTTCATGCTCCCTTCAGGACATGATCCGCCTCTATCTCCAGCGCGAACAGACGCTCGAGGGATTTCACAAGAAGTTCGCCGCCCAGCTCAACGACACGCACCCGTCCCTGGCGATTCCCGAACTGATGCGCTTGCTCGTGGACGAATACCTGCTGGGTTGGGACGCGGCCTGGGATATAACGCAACGAACCTTCGGTTACACGAATCACACGCTTCTGCCCGAAGCGCTCGAACGCTGGCCTGTGGATCTCATCGCGCGGCTTCTGCCGCGGCACCTGGAAATTATTTACGAAATCAATTCTCGTTTTCTCAACGAAGTCCGCCACAAGTTCCCCAACGACGAAGCGCGCGTCCCGCGGCTTTCGCTGATCGACGAAGCCGGCGGGCGCTACGTGCGCATGGCTCATCTGGCCTGCGTCGGGAGCCATGCGATCAACGGCGTCGCGGAATTGCATACGAGGCTTCTGGAGCAGGAAGTTCTGCCGGACTTCTACGCGATGACGCCTGAGAAGTTCAGCAACAAGACAAACGGCGTGACACCGCGGCGATTCCTCCTGCTGTCTAATCCGCGCCTGGCGCGGCTCATCACGGATGCCATAGGAGATGGATGGGTAACGGATCTCGATCAGCTCCGGAAACTGGAAGCGCTCGCCACGGACCCGGAGTTTCAGGAGAGGTGGCGCCGAGTGAAGTGGGAGAACAAAGCGGATCTGGCAACTCGCGTCGAAGGCGTCACGGGAATTGCGCCGGACCCGGAAAGCATGTTCGATGTTCACGCGAAACGCATTCACGAGTACAAACGCCAGCATCTGAACCTGCTTCACGTCGTCACGCTTTATAACCGGATGAAGCGCGATCCCCATTTCGAGATCACCCCTCGGACGGTGCTGTTCGGCGGCAAAGCGGCGCCCGGGTATTTGATGGCGAAACTGATCATCAAACTGATCAACTCCGTGGCGGAGACGATCGATCGTGACAAGGAAGTCCGGGGACGGCTCAAGGTAGTTTTCGTTCCGGACTTCAATGTCAAAAACGCTCAGCGCATCTATGCCGCTGCAGACCTCTCCGAGCAGATCTCCACCGCCGGGAAGGAAGCGTCGGGAACCGGCAATATGAAGATGGCACTGAACGGGGCGCTCACCATCGGCACACTCGATGGCGCGAACATTGAAATCCGTGAAGAAGTGGGGCCGGAAAACTTCTTTTTGTTCGGCCTGACGGCCGAAGAAGTGGCCGAGCTTCAGCGCCGGGGATATCGTCCACGCGCGATTTACGAGTCCAACTCCGAGCTTCGCGAAGCTCTCGGCCGCATCGGCTCCGGCGGCTTCTCGCCTGAGGATCCCGGTTTGTTCCGGCCGCTCGTCGATTCACTGCTAGGCCCGGATCCGTTCCTGGTGCTGGCGGACTACCAGTCGTACATCGATTGCCAGAATGAAGCCGCTCGTGCGTACCTCGACACCACGCGGTGGACGAGCATGTCGATTCTGAATGTCGCGCGCATGGGCAAGTTTTCTTCAGACCGCGCAATACGAGACTACTGCCGCGACATCTGGGACATTCCGCTTTCGCTGTCCCGCGCCATCACTCACGTTGGTTGAGTTCATGATAACTTATTTGGCGAGTGTACACAGATATGGCAAAGAGGAGGAACTATGCAGGAAATCGAGCTTGAAATAGAAGAACTCGAAGAACTCGTGGCTCCAAACATCGTCTGGGGTACTTAACACCAGGTCCCACTGGCTCGGGGCGACAGGGCTCCAATGTCGCAAATTGATAAACCGAAGACCATCTAGCCGCTGCAAAAGTTCCCGATTACTCGGCTGACATGCTTGTTCTTTAATGCTACATGTAGCACAATCTTTTTCATGAAAGAAGCAGGCATTCGTGAGGCTCGGCAGAATCTTTCCGCTCTCATTGAGGAGGTTCGCAAAGGGCATGAAATCACGATAACCGATCGGGGCAAACCAGTGGCTCGGCTGGTTCCACCTCTTCCGGCAACGGCGAAACCCTTTCGAGGCCGATCTGCATTCCGGCGAAAGATGCCGAAACTGAAGGCACCGCTTTCGAAGGCTGTCATCGATGGCCGAGAAGAACGAATCTGACGAACCGTCTTCCGGTCTCATTGACGCCGGTTCCGGTGTCTACATTGATTCTAGCGGACTGGCGAAACTCTACGTGCCCGAACCGGAAAGCGAGCCTCTCGACCGGTTTCTTCGCGGCCGGTCTGATCTCATGATCTCCGACCTTTGCATTACGGAAGTCATCTCCGCTGTTGCGCGAAGACGACGTGAAGGAGCTCTCGATGCGGAACAGGCAATGCGAATTCGGGATGCCGTGCTGTCCGATGCCAGATCGGGATCATTCCGTCTATTGGATTTGAATCCGGCCATCCACCGCGAGGCCGAACGTATGTTGCTTTCGACTGATTCCATAGCACTCCGCACTTTGGATGCTCTACACATTGGCCTCGCCCTTTCGGGCGAGGCCAGTCACGTCATCACATTCGACAACCGCATGGCGGAGGCGGCAGCTCTGCAAGGGTTGAAAGTCATCGCCGTCTGAATCCTGAGCCGCGCCCGCCCTACGGTCCTTCCTTGTCAGAAGTTGATGCGGGTGTTCACCACAAACCGTCGCGATCCGGTGGCAGTTGTGATGCGGCCGAACGTGTTAGCGACGTTGATGTTGAGATTTCCGTCCCTGTTCGAGTTCGTCGCACCAGGATTGCCGAAATTCGGATGGTTCAAAATATTGATCGCATCCAGCCGGAATTCGAACTCCCTGGTTTCATGAATCCTGAACCGCTTGATCAAGTTCATATCGAAGCTCAGGCTGGTGGGTCCCTTTATCGTGGTCAGTCCAAGGGTTCCGACTTCTCCCGGCTGAGGATTCACCAGGACGATCTTGCCGTTCGGTCCCACGATCGCTTTATTGCTGTAGCCGGCGTTCAAACCATTCACTGTTGGAACCGTGAAACTCGGGTCCACGATTTGGGTGTATCCATCGAAATAGACGACTCCGTTGGACACTTTCGTTACTTTTCCAACGCCCTTCCCGAACGATCCAATGACGTTCGGCTGGGCTGTTACGTTACTGATGGTCCCGGTACCGGTTGTACTGCCGGTCGCAGGATTGGTACCCGTACCTATGGTCAGCGGCCCTCCCGAGTTGAAGTTCATAATGCCGCCGAGTTGCCACTTGTTCACGATTTGCTGCACCCAGCCCGGAGCGTTGCCCAGGAGGAAATGTCCCGTTCCGAACGGCAGTTCGTACGTGCCGTTGCTGGTGAGTTGATGCGCACGGTCGTAAATGAGCAATTGCTTCTCGA